>Ga0207433_10015112_pt1 | contig 11069 bp, 10 predicted proteins | sample YelNatPaOPGAMG01_FD_187559 | JGI IMG/M metagenome (GOLD analysis project Ga0207433, IMG submission 187559) | Hot spring thermophilic microbial communities from Obsidian Pool, Yellowstone National Park, USA - OP-RAMG-01 (SPAdes) (version 3) | ecosystem: Environmental > Aquatic > Thermal springs...
AGTTACCTGCTGTGTTGACTGTTGCGCCAGACCTGAGCCCAGAAAAAGAATTAGGGTCAGGCTAAGACCTAAGAGCACCTTTGCCAAGTTTTGTTTTTTCATTAAACCTCGCCTCCTAAAAGTTTGGCTAATTTTAAAAAAAGAGGCGGGGCTTGTCAAGAGACCTGAAAAAATTTTTTTGCTGGCGAAAGAAATTGCCTTTCGGGTTTAAAACGACCTTAATTAATCTCTCTTACCTTTCCCTGAAGCACCTCCAGAAATTTTTTTACAGTGAAACCAACAAAAACACGGCCTGCCACCTTTCAGGAGCTGAAGAGGTCGGCTCTGGTCTTTTAAAAACCAAGCGGCCCTCTTTGAAACCCGGTCCTGACCAGGTAGCAAAAGTGAATTCCTGGTTAAGTCTTACCAACCCCTGGCCATTCAGTTCCCCTTCACCACTCCAGGCCAGGATATCATTACCTGATGAATTCTGACCTGAGCCAAAAATTGTCCCTTTTAGCAGCACCGTTTTCCCGGCGGCCACAGACAGAAGAGCTTTAACTTCTACCGGTTGACCGGCTATCACGTCCGTAATCACTACGGCCTGTTCCTGACCAGACTTCAAATCATTAAAACCAGGAGCACCTATTTGAAGCACCAGCCATTCTTTTATCTCCACTGAGATACGAAGGTTGGCTGTGTTCTGAGCCAGCCCGGCCACGCCCAGTAATAAAATCAAGCTCAGGCAGGCTCCGAGTTTCAAAAGCTGCTCTCTTGTTATCGCCTTGCTTTTCATGTTAATGTTCCTTTTCTGATTCCCATCTTTTTATCTCTACTTGATTAAAAGCAACCTTCATGCCAATTGGTAACGACCGGCTTATGGCTGTAATTCATTTATAATGAATAAGTTACAGAAGCGATAATTTTTGGCTTGTGTTCGTTTTTGTTACACTGATTGGAGATGCTTTATCTAAACTTTTTGTAAATAATTGATATTAAACATTTTATACATAAAGCTAAAAGTGTTCGGATTTATTACACAAAAACTCCTGAGGGGATGGCCTGAGCATCTATTTTTTCTGCTCAACTGGCTACATTGTGGGTAAAAATTAGAGATTCCTGCTTCCTTATACCTAAGTTAAATCTTGGCTAACTCATTGATAATGAAGCCAATGGAAAAAATATCAATAAAATACAGAACACCCCTCTCCGACCATCTTTTAAAGCCCTTATCTTTGAGCCCTATATTTGCTCATTAAGAATTATGATGCTCCAAGCCTTGAAAATTATGATTCCCCGGGTTTACCCATTTAAAAGTCGGAAGGACCAATTTTTTATCCAAGTTTTGTTCCCCTGCCCCCCTCGGTAAAAGCCAAGCCCCTTTGCTGGTAATCAAATTAAAAGAAAAAAATAATCTCCTTAGAATCCTCAGCCTAAACGATTTGAAGAAGTGTTTCAGGCCAGACCAAACTTTTTCAGCTTACGGTATAGGGCGGGCCTGGTAATACCCAGCTTCTGGGCGGCTTTCTGTTTGTTGAACCCCACTGCTTTAAGAACCTCAAGCAGATGTTTTTTCTCTATTTCCGCCAGAGTCATATCAAGGTAAGGGTAGGGTCTGTCCTCAACCGCCCGGGCTTCGGCTTGTTTTATAAGATTTTCCGGCAGATGGGACAGGTCTATGAAACTTTCGTTGGTCAACATTACTCCTCTTTCTATAACTTTTTCCAGTTCCCGGACATTGCCCGGCCAGTCGTACTCGGCAAAAACTTTTTTCACCCGGTTAGAAACGCCCCGGACATCCTTCTGGAACTTCTGGCTATAAATTTGCAAAAAATGCAGGCAGAGCAGTGGTATATCTTCTTTTCTTTTTCTCAGCGGTGGCAGGCTGATTTCCGCCACGTTTATCCGGTGAAAAAGGTCCTCTCTGAAGCGGCCGGCTCTGACCTCTTCCCTCAGGTCCCGGTTGGTGGCGCAGATAATTCTGACGTCCACCCTCAGTGTTTTATTACTTCCCAGACGTCGGAAGGTTCCTTCTGAAAGAAAGCGAAGGAGCTTGGCTTGCCCGGCGGCTGGCATTTCGCTTATCTCATCAAAAAAGACTGTTCCCCCGTCAGCTTCCTGTAAAAGGCCCGGTTTGGGATGATCGGCTCCAGTAAAAGCTCCTTTTTCATAACCAAAAACTTCAGATTCAAAAAGAGACTCCGGCAAGGCCGTGCAATCAACCACCACGAAAGGCTTCTGCCTCCTGGGGCTCAGACGGTGGATGGCTCTGGCGGCCAGCTCTTTTCCTGTTCCTGTTTCTCCGGTTATCAACACGGTAATCTGGTGCTTAGCCAGCCTTTCAATCAGGGAAAATATCTCCAGCATACGAGCATTCCGGCTGACCATACCTTCAAACACATACTTGCTGGCCAGCTCCTTTTCTAGCTCAAAAGTCTCCCGCCGGAGAGCAATTTTTTCTTCCAGCCGGGCCAGGCTCTCGCGCAGGGCTTCAGCCGTGAGCGGCCGAGCCAAGTAATCAAAGGCACCGTCTCTGATTATCTCAGCCACCCGGGCAGGCGGGGCTATTTCCCCCACGACTATTACTTCCAGCAGCGGGTCGTATTCTTTTATTCTCTTCAGCACAGAGGAAACTGGCGGCAGATGTCTGTTGCCTTCCAGAAATATCACCCGTGGCCTGATGTTTTTTAACTGTTCAACCAGGTCCTTCTGCCAGTCCAGAAGGAAAAGCTCCTCGTTTCGGTCAGCTAATGCCAGCTGAATTTCTTCAAAAAGATTCTCATCGGCGGCGATGATAGCTTTTCTCAACATGTTCAAAACTGGCCCCTTTTATGTCAGTTTTCTCAATTATAATAAACCTGATTTTTCATTCAAAGAAAAAAAATCACCGCCTGAACCTCTGGAAAAAATAAAAGAAAATAATGCCCAGGGCTTCCCGGATTTCACGGAAAGAAATTTTAGACCGGCCCATCTTGCGTTCCGTAAAAACAATCGGCACTTCTTCCACCCTGGCTCCGGCTTTCTCCAAGTAAAACAGAACTTCCAAATGAGCTGAATAACCGCGGGCTCTCAGCTTGTCCAGCGGAATCTTTTTCAGCCACTCCACCCGGTAAGCTCTAAAAGCTCCGGTACAATCCTTCGGTTTTAAGCCCATGAGCAACCGGGCCAGGAAGTTAGCTGTCCAGCTGTTTATTTTTCTCTTGAGAGGCCAGCCTTCCGTCCGCCCGCCCGGCACATACCGCGAACCGATGACCATTTCAGCTGATTCCAGTCTGCTCAGCATCTCCGGGATAACCTCCGGCGGATGAGAAAAATCAGCATCCATGGTCACCAGCCGGTCATAACCATTTTCCATGGCCCACCTGAACCCCTCCCGGTGAGCGGTGCCTAAACCAAGCTTTCCCGGTCGGTGTTTGACAAAAACCCGGCCAGGATTTTCTCCAGCCAGTTCCTCCGCTATTTTTCCTGTCCCGTCAGGAGAATTATCATCAATGACCAGCACTGAAACCGGGCTTTTGAGAGCCAGTAACTTCTGGACCAGAAGCCTGATGTTTTCAGCTTCGTTGTAAGTAGGAACGATAACCAGGTTTTTTCTCGCCATGAGTTGATTTTATCAGAAGCAGCCCGACCGGGCAAAAAACTCTTTTCTTTATTTATGGCTTAAGCTATACTTGTGTATCAAAAAAACCCGAACCCTGGGAGGATGCGATGTCAGACAACAGAGCCGAGCTTATTCTCAACCTGTTCAAGGAAAGCCAGGCCCTGCTTAAAGGGCATTTTCTTCTGACTTCTGGAAAACACTCTGAGTGGTACTTTGAGAAGATAAAATTAATTGAACGGCCAGTCGTCCTGGAAAAAATCATAGACCTTCTGGTGGAAGAAATTAAAAAAGATGGCCTGGATTTTGATTATGTGGTTTCTCCGGCCTACGGCGGCATCGCCATCGGCTTTCTGACCGCCCTGAAACTCAAGAAAATGTTTGCCTTTACCCAGCGCGTAGAAGAAAAAATGACCTTTCGTTCGGGCTTCGCCGGTCTGCAGAATTCCCGGGCCATAATCGTGGAAGACATTCTGACCACCGGCGGCTCCATCAACGAGGTTCTGGAATGCCTCCAGGCCCGCCAGGTAAAGGTCAGCGGCATCTACTGCCTGGTGGACCGCAGCGGCGGAGAGGTGCTCATTCAGGGAAAACCAGTGGGCAGCCTGCTTTCGCTCAAAGTGGAAGCTTTTGAACCGGATAAATGTCCTCTGTGCCAGCAGGGACTCCCGCTGATAAAACCAGGAGCTTCGGACAAGAAATGAAGGTCATTCTGGCTTCAGCTTCCCCGCGGCGGATAAAACTCCTGAAAAAAATTTTCAGGTCTTTTTCTGTCATTCCCAGCGGGGTGGACGAAGACCAGTTTCCCAAAGAAGACCCGGTTAAATTTACCCTTCTGGCCGCGGAAGCCAAAGCCAGAGCCGTGGCCGAAAACTACCCTGATTCTCTGATTATCGCCGCAGACACCATTGTCACCATAGACGGTAAAATCCTCGGCAAGCCCCAAAGCCGCGAAGAAGCCCGGGAAATGTTGAAGACCTTATCCGGTAAAACTCACCGGGTCATCACGGCGGTTGTTCTCTACCAGAAAAATCAAGAAAAATTTCTGGCTGACTACGAAACCACCCTAGTCACCTTCCGGGAGCTGACTGAGGAAGTCATAGAAAATTACCTGGACAAAAACACTTACCGCGACAAAGCCGGAGCTTATGCCGTCCAGGAACTGAAAAACATTTTTCTGGAAAAGCTGGAAGGTGACTATCACAACGTGGTGGGCCTGCCGCTGGCCAAACTGCGACGAATGCTGCACAGGTTTCTGGAAGAAAAAAAAGAAGTGGAGATAACTTCCTTTATCCTGCCGGAAGGAGTCGGACAGGCTGAAGACGGCCAGAAAACTTTTCTCGTTCCAGGTACCTATCCGCAGGACCGGGTAGAAATTGTGTATGAACAGTCGGACAGGAAAATCATCCCGGCCCGTCCGGTGCGCTGGCTGAAGCTCTCGCCAGCCCGGCGCCCCGCACCCTGTCCCCACTTCGGGACCTGCGGGGGATGCAGCTTTCAGGACTTGGATTATAAAGAACAGCTCCAGCAGAAAAAAATTTACCTCCAGCGTATACTGAAGGAATACTTCCCCTCCACCTATCGCTATTTAGACCTGGAAGATATCGTCCCCTCTCCAGATGAATACTATTACCGTAACAAGATGGAATTTTCTTTCGGACAGCAGGCTGGAGAAGTCTTCCTCGGCCTCAAGGAAAAGACCAGGGATAAACACCGCAGCGAAAAAAAAGTCGTCCGGCTGGAAAAGTGCTACATCTCCACCCCTCTAACTGAAATTTTATTCCCGCTGTTCATCCAGTTAGTGCGCGATTCAGGGCTTCCCGTCTTTGACCTGCGCAGCAAACAGGGTTTCTTCCGCCACCTGGTAGTCAGAGAAGGAAAGCAAACGGGCGAGCTGATGCTGATTCTGGTCACCACCAGCCAGGGCCAGTTAGACCTCAAAGATTTCAGTCAGAAACTTGTTCAGGCCGTGCCCAACCTTAAAAGCTTCTGGTGGGTGGAAAACAACCGGGTGGCTGATGTGGTTTCCGTAGAAAAAAGCCATCTTATCTACGGTCAGGAAGCCATAGAAGAAAATCTCCTGGGTTTTCGCTTCAAGATTTATCCTGCTTCCTTTTTCCAGACTAATCCCCGGGCCGCCCAGCAGGTTTACGCCAGGCTGGTGGATGAAGCCAAAAGGCTGAGAACGCAGTCGGCGCTTGGTCTTTACTGCGGGTCGGGGGCGATTGAAATCTGCCTCTCCAAGGTGGTGGGTGAAGTAGTGGGCGTGGACTGGGATGCCTCCAACATCCAGGCCGCCATAGAAAACATGCAACTCAACCAGGTGAAGAACGCCCGGTTCTGGGAAAGTTCGGTAGAAGCTGTTTTACCTGAAATTTACCGCGGGTCCTTTGACCTGCTGGTCATTGACCCACCCCGGGCTGGCATCAGTCCCCGTGGCCTGAAACACATTATCTCACTCCGCATCCCCAACCTAATCTACGTTTCCTGCAACCCGGAAAGCCTGGCCCGGGACCTTAAGGCTCTGGCCGACAGCGGCTACCAGATTAACCGCCTGGTGCCTGTAGACTTCTTCCCCCACACCGGGCACCTGGAAGTTATAACTTTCCTCAACCGGTAGAATTATCCCCGCAGATTTGATGGATAAATTTAATTAGAAAGGTCCTACCCGATTCCCTACTCTTTGGTCTGAGTGGTGAGGAAAATGGGCAGGCTCATCTGTTTAATCTGGTCCATCAGCTCTTCTATTTCATCAATGTGCCGGTCTTCATCCTGCAGGATTTTTTCCAGCAGTTCCCGGGTAGCATAATCACCCACTTCCCCGGCCAGTTTAATAGCTTCGTTGTAGGCTTTAATGGCCTCAAGTTCCGACTTGCGGTCAAATTCCATCATCTTGGGCACTTCATCACCGATGAAAATCTTCCTGAGCTCGGAGACAATGGGCAGGCCTTCCAGGAAAAGAATCCGGCCAATCAGGCTTTCGGCATGTTTCATCTCGTCTATAGCTCTTTTTTCAATGGTCTTATGCAGCTTGAGATATCCCCAGCTGTCGCACATCTCCGAATGAACCATATACTGGTTAATGGCTGTAAGCTCATCAGCCAGCAGAGAATTCAGGGTTTCAATCAATTTTGGGTCGCCTTTCATGCTGACCTCCTTTCTTTTTAATTTGGTTTTATTCTACTCTATTAGTTCTTCCGTGTAAATTATTTTATCTGTCCGGGATTATAGGTTAAAATATAAGCGACCATGATCAAAGCTATTCCCGAAGATTTTATCGTGGAGGAAATCGCTGACCTGCCCCTGACCGAGACCGGCGAGTTCCGCGTTTATCGTCTGACCAAAAGAAACTGGACCACGCCCGACCTCATGCGCTTCCTGGCTAAGATGCTGTCTATTTCTCCCAAGGTAATCTCTTACGGGGGCAAGAAAGATAAACACGGAATCACCACGCAGTACATTACCATCCGGGACCAGAGAGATTTTAGCTTAGAAGAGCCCAATTTTTCTTTAAAAGCGGTCGGGTTCATGAGAAAGCCCATGAGCCCGGCACTAATTGCTGGCAATCGCTTCCGCATTACCATCAGAAAGTTGAACTCTGTTGACCAGGTGCTCAAAAACCTGGAAGAGGTCAAAACTTATGGTTTCCCGAACTTTTTTGATGACCAGCGCTTCCGCGGCACAGATTTTAACCTGGGCTTTTTTGCCGACCGGGTTTTGCGCGGTCATTACAACGGGGCCCTGCAGATTTTTCTGCAGGCTCAAAACATCAGCTCGGCGGACAAAAAAAATCGCCAGCGCGTGGCCGAGATTATAGCTAACTGGAGAAACTGGGAAAAATGTCTGGAGCTGGCGCAGGGACTTACGGAAAAAAGAATCTTCCGCACCCTGCTCTTAAGGCCGGATGATTTTCTGGCGGCCCTGGAAAAAATCCCGCGGGAAGAAATTGCCATGGCCTATGCTGCCTTCGGTTCTCATCTCTGGAATGAACTGCTCCGCCGGCTTCTTAAAAAATTGATTGAGCCGCTGGAAGAAGTTCAAGCCGAATCTGGCCTTTTCTACTTCTGGAGAACACTTCCCCCAGAAACCTACGAGTACCTGAGCGCCCTCAAGCTCCCAACCCCGGCCGCCAAGATGAACTTTCCGGATGAGCTCAGCCGGCAGCTTTACCTTGAAGTTCTGGCCGAAAACAACCTGCAATTCAGCACTTTCCGAACACGAGCTCTCAGCCGGGTGTTCTTCCGCTCCTTCCAGCGAAAAGTTCTCCTCCACCCCCAGGAACTGGAAATTCTGGAAATTAAAAAAGATGACCTGCATCCTAAAAAGCAGGCTCTGGTGCTTTCCTTCAGCCTGCCGCGCGGGGCCTTTGCCACTATGCTGGTCAAAAGAATAACCATTGATGAGAACAAACAACCTGAACCAATCAGCCCGGAAACAGGTGATTGAACCGTGAGCCAGCCAGGTCAAGCAAAAAAAGAAAGAGTCACAAAGAAAAGACCCCGTTTCAGCCTGGCCGGCAAATTAAGCTTGCCACGGGCTCTTTCCCGGCTTGGGTTTTGTTCCAGAAAGCAGGCCCTTTCCCTCATTAAATCCGGCAAAGTTTTGGTCAACGGTCAGGTGGTGAAAGACCCCACCTTCAGAGTGAACCCGGAAAAAGAGCACCTTGAAGTTTCTGGCCAGAGCCCGGCTCCGGCCACCCGGGTTTATCTAATGCTCAATAAACCCCGTGGTCTGGTGACTACTACTTCTGATGAAAAAGGCCGGCCTACAGTTTTCAGTTGTTTTAAAGAGCCTGACCTGCCGCGAATTTTCCCGGTGGGCAGACTGGACCTGGCTTCTGAAGGTCTGCTTCTTTTTACCAACGATAACCTCTGGGCTGACCTCCTTACCCGGCCAGAGGCAGCCGTTCCCCGAACCTATCATGTACAAATCCGGCCTGTGCCAGGGGAAAAAGAACTCATCATCATGCGCCAGGGACTTCAGGTAACGCCTGAGCTTTTTTTGCGGGTTGAGGAGGTCAGGCTTCTTCGCTCCGGTGGAAAAACCTGCTGGCTTGAGGTCGTCCTGACCGAAGGAAAAAACCGGCACCTTCGCCGTCTGCTGGAAGCTCTGGGTTTCGAAGTTCTCCGCCTGGTAAGAGTAGCCTTTGGTCCCCTGCACCTTGGTCAACTGCCTAAAGGTGCCTACCGGAAGCTGACGCCTGAGGAAGTAACCGCCCTGGAAAACCTGGCCAGAAAAAACCTTCTTCAGCACAGGCAACCAGAAAAACAAAAAAATAAAAATAAATTGGTAAAAATATAAAAAAAGGATTCTGACCGATGAAAATAACCGCTGTGATTTTAGGTGGAGGCCGCGGCCTGAGAACTGGTTTCACTCAGCCCAAGCAATTTCTCAGCCTGGGCGGTCGGCCGCTTTTTGATTATTCGGTAGAAAAATTTATGTCCGCAGGCGTGGACACTATTGTGGCTGTGCTGGTAGAAGATTATGCCAGCTATTACCAGCCCCATCCGGCCATCACCCGCATTGCTCCGGCTGGCGCCACCCGGCAACAATCTGTTTTTAATGGACTTCAAGCCTGCCCTGCTGATACTGACATCGTCATCATCCACGACTCCGCCCGGCCTTTTTTCCCGCCCACAGCCGTTAAAAAAGCCATTGAACTTCTGGCTCAAGGAAAATACGAAGGACTGGCCCTGGCCATTCCGGCCACCGACACCCTGGTGGAAATCAAAGAGGGAGAAATTGTCAGGTTTCCAGAGAGGTCGGCTTTTTTTCACACCCAGACGCCGCAGCTGTTCTTCTTCAAAAAATTTTGGCCTGCCTGCCAGAAATTTCAGGATGAGAACTTTACTGACGATTTATCCCTGGCTTTTGCTGCTGGTCTCCAATGCGGTCTGGTAGAGGGCAGCCGCCTGAATTTCAAAATTACTACTGAACTGGACTGGCTGATGGCGGAAAAAATCTTAAACTCCGGTGGGCTGGAGCTCATCTGAGTTTCTTTTACTTAACTTTCTGTGGGAAAAACTGGCAAAATAAAGAGCCTCCAGACTGGCCAGGATGGCCACCAGGATCATGGTTAACCTGGCCTGTCCGGCACAGATGAGGATAAAAGCGGCGGTGGCAAAAAAGTCACGCCGGTAGATGAAGGCAATCCGAGCTGCCAGCCGGTCGTACCAGTTCTGGAAATCAGGGTCATTGACGCTGGCTTCAACTTCTTTAACCACGGCAATGATATTTCTTCCTATACCGGTTTTCCGGGCATAGGCAATAAGCTGAAGATAAAAAGCCGCCATGGAAAAAAGAGCCAGCCCGCCTAAATACAGCCACAGTTGCTCGCCGGTTGTTCGAAATAGTCCAATAGGCAGGGCGGCAAAGAAAGAAACAAAGGTAATGGCATCAGCCGTAACATCAAAAGCCCCGCCAAATTTGGTCACCCGGTAGGTCAGCCGGGCATTCTCACCATCACAACCATCTATCACCGAAGCCAGTTCAAAAAGTATGGCTCCAGGAATTAACCATTTTCTGCCCAGAGCAATGAAGATGACGCTGGTCAACCCGATCAGGAAAGTAACCACGCTAATCTGAATGGGTGTGACCTCCAATTTTAAAAGATAACGGGTTAAAAACAGCGACACCCGGCGGTTGATGTTCCTGGAAATAAACCCGTCGGTGGGCTTACGACCTGTCTGTAAAAGAAGTTTTTCCGCTCTTCTGAGGTCACCTTTATCCTGGACCAGAAGACAGAACCTGGCTTCCACTTGAACACTGGCCGGCGATAGACTTCCGCCCGACTCCAAGACCTCTGAAAGCTCACTCTGTGAACCTGCCATTTTGTTCAAGAGGGAAACAACTTTATCGCCTCTGACCAGAACCATCCCCGGTAGGAGCCCGGTTTCTCCGTTTGGCTTTTTAAATTCAAACCTGGTCAGGTCATTTTCCGGATCAACCGAAAGTTTTAACAAATTGCTGAACAGCTCAGGAGCCAGCACCAGATTGTCCTGGAAAATCAGGAACAAATCTCTGGCTTCCAGGATCGGCTCTGCCTTTTTTAGTTCTTCTGAGGAAATTACCCTGAACTTTATCTGCCGGTGCAAAATCCTCTGGTCTTCAGACAACCTGAGCAGTTCTTTTTCGGCCACCAGCCTATCCGGATGGAACAGCCAGAACTCTTTTAACCCGGCTTCCTCGGCGTTCAAAACCAATCTTTTTAACAGACTCAGACCGAGCAAACGGTATCCTGCTCCGCCTTTAAGTATGATTATTGCTCTGCTAACTCTCATCCTTGCACCTCAATTTAGTTCGGTCAGAATGTTTTTTTCCCCTGAACCTTAACTTCTCTGGCAGTTTTTATTAATTTTTCAAACTTTTACCTTCTCCAGCCAGGTATTCTTCCACCTTTTTCCACATCTTCTCCTCATCCACATCCGCCCAGAAACGCGAGTCAATGTCCATCACCCGGGCTTTGCCTTTAAGGGCCATGATTCTTATTCCG
>Ga0207433_10015116_pt1 | contig 11062 bp, 6 predicted proteins | sample YelNatPaOPGAMG01_FD_187559 | JGI IMG/M metagenome (GOLD analysis project Ga0207433, IMG submission 187559) | Hot spring thermophilic microbial communities from Obsidian Pool, Yellowstone National Park, USA - OP-RAMG-01 (SPAdes) (version 3) | ecosystem: Environmental > Aquatic > Thermal springs >...
AATAACAGGAACAGCAGTCATCTTCCCACCAAATCCCATATAGCGATAAACAAACATATTTAAATTTGTAACTTTCAATGAATTCAAAAGTTCAGTATTGATATTTTTAACATATCGTTGTGCAAGTTCTGCAACTAGTTTATCTCTTTCTCGATCGAATTTTTTCTGACGCAATTCATTCCTAATTTTTTCTTTCAATTGAGAAAAATCCTGAACATTTGAAGTATCTGGTCTTTCTATTTTTTTATCCAGAAGTTTAATAATTGAAAAACCATCTTTAGTTTCAATTGGAGCATAAATTTCACCGACATTCATTCTTTCTGCTGTTTTACCTATTTCATCATACATTGAAGTCGGGAAATATCCAAATTCACCATTTTTTTCTGCTGCCCATTTTCTCTTTGAATATTTTCGGGCAAGTTCGCCAAAATCTTCTCCATTTCTTAATTTCTCTAACAATGTTTCGATTTGGTCGAGACTATCAACCAGAATTTCCTGAATGTTAACAAGAACTACTTCTTCGGATTTTATTCCTCTTTCTTTTATATATTTTTCAATTTCTTCATCGGTCACCTGAATGTTGTTTTTTAATGTCAGTGAATACCAGTTTGCATAATAAAAATCTCGCCACATTTCGATGTCTTTTCTAACTTCTGGATTTAAATGCAAACCCTGACGATAACCTTCCTCTGCTAAATATTCATCTTCAAGAAAATTTTTAATTGCTTTGTTTAATCTTGCAGCGATGTGTCTTTCGCTTGAATCGGTCACAATGAATCCTTTGAACAATAAGGATCTTAAAAATTCACTCACAGTTGCATTTCGATTTTCAAGCTTGATTAAAACCTGATTCTTCTTTTCGCCGAGTTCGTTTTCAATTTGTCTTACATCTTCAACATCAATTATGTATTCGTTATTTCTAACAGGCTTTTGATTTTCAAGTTTCCATTTAAATCTTTTTGTAGTTGCATCTACAAGATTCCAGAATACTTCACCATCAGCTTCACCCCGTTTCTTCGAAAAGAATTTTTTGAAATATTCTTGATAAAGTTTTTCTTCAATTCTTTGTTTTAAGATTTTTTCAGCTTTTCGAGCTGCATCATTTAATTCCTTGGGACCTAATCCAACTTCAAATTTTGAGCTGTCGACTTTAAAAATGTAATATCCAAGTGTTGATTTCAGTGGTTGTGTAAAATCATTAGGTTGAGTCTGATAAACAACATTTTCGAAATCTTCTATCAATGTTCCATAAGTTACTTGCATTGGATACTTTTGATCTTCACTTTCAATTCTTTTTGATAAAATAGAATCAAAATTTGCACCTCCAAGAAGTTGATAAAAGATACTATAAATCTCGGATGAATCGGGATCGAAAATGTATCTCACATACAAAGTAGTTAAACTTTTTGCAATTGCATTGTTTAGTTCGTTTTGATCTATTTTAACTTTGCCCATTACTTCTTTTCTGTAAAGAGCATCTCGGACAATCATTTTCTCTAAATTTTTGTAAGCTTGATTTAAGTCAAAACTTGTATCGATTTTAATTTCATTTCCATAAAGAGAAAGTAATTTCTCTGCCATTAATGTCTTCAGAAATTCAAGTTTCAACTCATTATCAATAGATCGAATGTTTCTTCTTGGCCAAGGAGTGAATTCGAAACGAGTTAAAAATTCATCTACTGTGATGACTTTATTTCCCATATCAACAAGAATTGAGTCTTTTGATTGAGCAAAAACCAAGTTCTCTAAAAAGAGAGTTGTTATTACAACGAATAATGCAAAAATCTTTTTCATAGCAAATCCTTTTACTAACCATTTGTATGGAAAGATGCGAGAAACTTCTTTTTTGTAGTTTTTGTAATCATCACCAAAAAGTTTTTCAAGCTTCTTTTCTTCAAAAATTGATCCAATGTAAAAATAAATGATAAACAATACTAAAGTCGTGAAATAGAATAAAGTCATATACGGTCTTAACGCAAGAAACAAAATAGAAAAGAAATAAATCGGGTGTCTCGATATTTTGTAAGGACCATCAATTCTGAAAGAATACTTTTCGTCAAGTTCATTATTGTATGAACCTGACAAAAATCTTTTTATCTGCAATAAACCTAAAAATTCTTTCCAATTTATATATTTAGCAGCCCACAACAATCCGGCTAAAGATAACAGTTGAAGAAAGTAAACAATAAAATCAAAAGGACTAGGAACTTCGTAGACTATTTGATGAGGCTTAGGAGATAAATAAAGAAACAATCCAAATAAAGCAGTGCTTAATATATTATAACCAAATCTGTAAAAAGCAATAAATTTACCAAATTTAATCCTGAACCAGTTCTTAGATTTTAAACTTGCCAGTATCGAATGTGAAATTGCAAAAATCGAAAAGAAGAAAATGATTTCTAAAATTTCAGAGAGAGTTTGCATTAAACTTAAATTTGCCTTCGAAGTTTTGCGACAGGTATTCCAAGCTGTTCTCTATACTTTGCCACAGTCCGACGAGCTATTTTAATACCTTCTTGATTTAGAATTTTTGCAATTTCGTCGTCACTGTATGGATTGCTTTTGTCTTCGTTTTCAATAATTTCTTTAATCCTGATCTTAACATTTTTATTAGAAATTGCTTCGCCGCTTTCGGTTTCAAGACCTTCAGAGAAAAAGTATTTTAATTCATGAATACCAACAGGGGATTGAACATATTTACCATTTACAACTCTACTGATAGTTGAAATATCAAGATTAAGTGGTTCCGCAATATCTTTGTAAATCATCGGTTTTAAATGTTTCTCACCGTACTCAAAGAAATCTTTTTGTTTTTCTACAATTAAATTCATTACTCTTAGTAAAGTAATCTTTCTCTGTTCGATTGCATCTATGAACCACTTTGCAGCATCAAGTTTTTCTTTTATAAACTTTTTAAGTTCTTTTTCGTCACCGGATTTTATCTTTTTTAATTTCTTTTTAAGGATAAATTCATATTCTGGATTAATTCGAATTTGTGGAATGTTCTTGTCGTTAAGGTAAACAATAAATTTATTATCTACCTTTTCAACGATTAAATCAGGAGTGATTTGTTGAACATCAGTGTTTGTTAAAGTTCCTTCGCCCGGTTTTGGATTTAAATGTTGAATAACATTTAGAGCTTCTTTTAATTCATCTCGAGTAATTTTTAATTTGTTTTCAAGAGCTTCATATCTTTTTGAAGTAAAGTCATCAAAATATTCGCTAAGAATTTTCTTGGCTATATTTTTGATCTTTGGATTGATATCTTTTTCTTCTAATTGAACCAGTAAACATTCTTGAAGATTTCTTGACGCAATTCCAAGAGGCTCGAAATGCTGAATTTGCTTTAATAATTTTTCTGCTTGATCGTAGGGAATTTTTATGTTTTCAAAAAGTTCAAGATCTTTTACTATGTCCTCGAGGCTCACTGCCAGATAACCATCTTCGTCAATGTTACCAATAATTTCTTCGCCCAATCTAAATAGTTCAGGAGAAAGATTTAATAGTCTTAATTGAGACATTAATTGTTCATTTAAACTTTGCTTTTCAGGAGTTGGGATTTCGGTAATTTCTTCGTCTTCACTCTGATAGTCAGGAGAGAAAGCTTCTGGATTATCATTCATAAAATCTTCAATCGTAAAAGTTTCAGCTTCTTCATACTGATCTTCAGTTTCTTCTACGCCAATTTCCGCTTCAGATGTAGATCTTTCTTCGTCCTGTATTTGTAAAGTTTCTTCAATTGGGACTTCTTCTAAAACAGGATTCAAATCCAGCTCTTCTCTAATCTTTTGTTCGAGTGAAAGATTGTTAAGTTGAAGTAACTTTTGATATAGAATCTGCTGTGGAAGAAGTTGTAGTTGTTGTGCTAATTTTTGATTTAGAGATAACATAACTCATCTTTTCAATTGATTTATTATTTGTTTTAATTTATCAAACCATCTTTTGCCATACAATCGTATTAATGACTCTTTGCAAAATTCATAAACAGGCATTTTCGAATCAAGTCCACGAGATAATGCAGCTTCACAAATGGATAAAAATTCTGCTCTTAAAACATCATTTCCAAAATGAATTTTTCTAATCGGAAACAGGTGACAAGAAATTGGTTTTCTGAAATCTATTTCTCCATTTAAATATGCTTTTTCAATTGCGCATTTAGCTATATCGCCATCATAATAAACAAAAACACATTCTTTGTCTTCAAATGTTCGTGTGTGATAAAATCCTTTATGAACTTCGTATGGTCCATATTTTTGTAAAATTTGGATATGTTTCTCTGGTAAATATTTGTAAAGTTTTTCTTGAATATCAACAAGTATATTTGCTTCTTCGAAAGTAATTGGGGCACCATAAGCATTTGGGATTGTGCAACAAGCACCTTTACATTTTTCAAGATCACATTGAAAATATTCGTCTATAACTGTACTGCTAACAGTTACATCGTCAACTTTGATAAAATAAATATTCTCTTCGTTCATTTTGAAAAATTTAATTTGTTGAAATTCAGAAAATCTTGGAGCTTGAATTTGCAATTTAAAGTAAAAAGCAGTGATGTCAAAAGTTAAATAATTCATTAAATTTGATTCTGGTATGATAAAAAATAATGATACAATTTGCGCAGCAATAACTGCCTATGGAATAGGTGCAGTTTCCATTGTCCGTGTTAGTGGACCAAGAGCGTTCGAGATTGGTGATAAGATCTTTGTAGGTAAACATAAGATTTCTGACTCACCAACTCACAGGATATATTATGGTCGATTAATTAATAATATTGATGATGTTTTAATTTCTGTTTTTCGTGAACCTCATTCTTATACTGGCGAAGATTCTATTGAGATTTCTCATCATGGTAATTTTTTGATTACAAGGAAAATTATCCAATTACTGATTGAGAATGGTGCCCGACTTGCTGAACCAGGAGAGTTTACAAAACGAGCTTTTTTAAATGGTAAACTTGATTTGCTTCAAGCGGAAGCGGTGTCCGAAATTATCCAATCAAGATCGGACATTGCTGTCCAAAGTGCTCGAAAACAATTGGACGGAATTTTATCCGATAAAATCAAGGAAATAAAAGATTATCTGGTCGAAGTCATTGGACTACTTGAACTTGAATTAGATTTTGTTGAAGATGATATTGAACTTGTCGATAAACACATTTTAATTAATAAAATTGACAATATTATTAACTTGATAGAAAAGTTGCTTTCGACTTATCAGACTGGAAAACTTATTTATGAAGGAATTAATGTTCTGATCATTGGAAGGCCAAATGTTGGCAAATCAAGTCTACTAAACAGGATAGTAAACGATGAACGAGCAATTGTAAGTGATATTCCAGGTACTACAAGAGATGTGATCAAAGAGGAAATTTTTATTGATGGAACGCTTTTCAGATTCTTTGATACAGCAGGATTAAGAACCTCAGGTGATGTGATTGAAGAGGAAGGAATAAGGCGAGCAAAAAGCTTAGTTGATAAAGCTGATATTATCATTCATTTAGTTGAATTTGATTCGTTAATAGAAAACTTATCCGATTTTGGAATTGATGCATCTAATAAAACAGTTATTAAAGTTTTGAACAAGTTTGATTTGCTGACAGAATCCCAAAGAGAAATTCTAAATAATCATAATGAGTTAATTAAAATCTCTGCCAAAACTGGTGAGGGAATTGATAAGCTTTTTGAGTTGTTTAAGAATTACATTTTAGATCATCAGGTTTATTCTGAAGATGTGGCTATAATTTCGAGTATTCGTCATTTTAATTCTCTTAAGTCAGCAAAAGATTCATTAATTAATTCAAAGCAAAGTTTGATCGACAATCAGTCAAACGAGTTTGTTGCAATCGATCTTCGTAAAGCTGCTAATTCATTGAAAGAATTAACGGGTGAAATTACATCGGAAGAAATACTCAATTCTATATTCTCAAAATTTTGCATAGGTAAATAAATTTTCACGTGAAAACAAAATATAGGATAAAATGAAAGAAAGGTACGATATAATTGTAATTGGTGGTGGTCATGCTGGAATTGAAGCGGCAGCAGCTGGCGCAAATATGGGACTCCAGGTAGCGTTAATCACTATGAGCAAAAATGCAATTGGTAGAATGTCCTGTAATCCAGCTGTTGGTGGGACAGCAAAAGGTCATTTGGTTAAAGAAATTGATTCTCTTGGTGGTTTGATTGGGCAAATTGCAGACAAGACCTCAATACAATTCAAAATGCTTAATCGATCAAAAGGTCCTGCAGTCTGGTCACCCAGAACACAAAATGATCGAGAGCTTTATTCAGTTGTAGCCCTACAATTACTTTCTGAAATAAAAAATTTAGAGATATTAGAAGGAATTGTCACAAAACTTCTGATTAAAAATAACAAGGTTTATGGAGTTGAATTAAACGGAATAAAAATATTCTCAAAAGCAGTGATCATAGCAGCAGGCACATTTCTAAATGGTAGAATGTTCACGGGTAGAGTTCAAATGGAAGGTGGAAGATATGGAGAACCAAAAGTCACCGGATTGACTGAAATGCTTCAGGAAGTTGGTTTTGTTAGTGGAAGATTAAAAACAGGAACTCCACCAAGACTTGACAGAAAATCAATTGATTTCTCTGTAATGGAAGAACAAAAAGGGGATGATGATCCTGTTTTCTTTTCCTATAAGACAACATCTTACTCATTACCTCAAGTATCTTGTTTTATTACTTATACCAATCAACAAACCCACGATATTTTGAGACAGGGTTTTGTCGATTCACCACTCTTTACTGGAATTATAAAAGGAGTTGGACCAAGATATTGTCCTTCAATTGAAGATAAAATTTATCGTTTTAGTGATAAAGAAAGACATCATTTATTTCTCGAACCAGATGGATTGAATACAGATGTAATTTATGTAAATGGTTTTTCCTCAAGTTTGCCAGCGGACATTCAATTAAGAGCTATCAGGACAGTCCCAGGCCTTGAGAAAGCGGAAATGATCCGACCAGGTTATGCCGTTGAATATGATTTCTTTCCACCATATCAAATAGATTTAACTCTTGAAACAAAGCTTGTCGAAGGTTTGTACTTTGCTGGTCAAATTAATGGTACTTCTGGATATGAAGAAGCCGCAGCTCAAGGAATAATGGCTGGAATTAATGCAGCATTGAAAATTTACGGACAGGATCCTTTAATTCTCAAAAGGCACGAAGCCTATATTGGAGTTTTGATTGATGATTTAGTAAACAAAGGTACTGATGAGCCTTACAGAATGTTTACTTCAAGAGCTGAATACAGATTAAACTTACGACAGGATAACGCTGATAGAAGATTGATGAAATATGGTTATCAACTTGGTTTGATACCATCTTGGGCATATGAAAGAGTTGTGAAAAAAGAAAAGGAAATACAAAGAATCCTTGAATGGTCTAATAAAACTTATCTAAGACCTGAACAGGTGAATGATTTATTAAGGAAATATGAGCAAAGTGAAATAGATCAAAATGAAGCAATTTCTAAGCTTGTAAAGAGAAGGGATATTACATTGTTAGAGCTTTTGGAAAGATCAGATTTTAATTTCAACGAGGATGAAAAAATTAGAAAAGAAGCCATCTTCCAAGCAGAAATTGAACTGAAATATGAAGGATATATTAAACGCCAGAATGAAGAAATTCAAAAATTTTTGGAAAATGAAAATATTTTAATCCCAAAGAATTTTGACTATTCTAAGATTAAGGCGCTTTCAATGGAAAGTAGAGAGAAACTGGAAAAGATTAGACCTACATCACTGGGACAAGCTAGCAGAATTTCGGGGATAAGAGTAACTGATCTTTCAATCCTTTTAGTTCATCTAAAATAAATTTTTCACGTGAAAACTTTAAAAGAAAAATTAGATGAATCATTAAGGCTTAATTCAATCAATCTGAGTGCAACTGAAGTAGATTTTCTTCAAAGATACATTGAGCAATTATTAAATTTTAACAAAAAAATAAATTTAATCTCTCGTAAAGACGAAGAAAATATAATCGAGAGACACATTATCCCGTGTCTAATTTTTTCTATACTGTTCAAAGAATTTGCAGGGAGTGTTCTCGACATTGGGACAGGTGGCGGATTACCTGGGATTCCATTTTCAATCATAAACCGAAGATCCCGCATCACACTGATAGATTCCAAAAATAAAAAAATTTCTGCTGTCAAAGAGATTGTCCAATCAATTAGATTGGACAATGTAGAAACTATTTGGACAAGGGTAGAGGACAAAGAATTCATCAAAAAATATTCGAACTATTTTGATTTAATCATTTCAAGAGCTACAGCTGATTTAAAAACACTAATTGAATATTCAAAACCGTTATTAAGGGACTCTAATTCAAGATTAGCAGTAATGAAGGGGGGTGATATCTTAGAACAAGAAATTTCTGATGCAAAAAAGAGATTTAATTATATTGCAATTCAAAAAATTCCTTTAATTTATTTACCTGAAAATCCAGAAAACATTAATCAAAAATTTGCAGTAATTGTGGAGAGGATAAATGGAAGGAAGTAAAAAAGTATTTGAAGAAATTAAAAATCTTCTGACCGAACAGCGAAATCCAAACAGTATGGATATTGATTCCAAAAGTACATTAGAAATTTTAAGAATAATAAATGAAGAAGATAAAAAAGTCCCTTACGCAGTTGAAAGAGAAATCCCATACATTGCTCAAGCTGTTGAATTTGTCGTTGATTCTTTTAAGAAAGGAGGCAGACTTCTTTACTTTGGTGCTGGTACGAGCGGTCGATTAGGAGTTGTTGATGCTGCCGAGTGCCCTCCAACATTTGGGACTCCTCACGAAATGGTTCAGGGGTTTATTGCGGGTGGAAGAGAAGCGATGTTTGTTGCACAGGAAGGCGCAGAAGATAAAGAAGAAAACGGAGCTAATGATGTTTTAAAAGCAAATGTTACTTCAAAAGATACTGTTGTGGGAATTGCTGCTAGTCGTAGAACTCCATATGTAGTTGGTGCAATTAAAAAAGCGAAAGAATTAGGTGCAAAGACAATTTTTATAACATCCAATCCAAGAAAAGAATTTAATATAAAAGAAGTTGATGTCGCGATTTGTCCAGAGGTTGGTCCTGAAGTTATAATGGGTTCGACTCGAATGAAGAGTGGAACAGCACAAAAATTAATCTTAAATATGATCACCACTACAGCGATGATTCGCATTGGAAAAGTTTATGAAAATATGATGATTGATTTACAAATGACGAATCAGAAATTAGTTGAGAGATCAAAAAGAATTGTGATGATTATTACAGGTGTAAGTTATGAAGAAGCAGAAAAGTATTTAAAAGAAGCAAAAGGCAATGTAAAGACAGCGCTTGTAATGATTCTTGCAAATGTTACATATGAAGAAGCAGTCCGAAGATTAAAATTAAGCGAAGGATTTGTAAGACAAGCAATTGAAGGTAAGTTTGATTAGAGTTTGAAATACTTAGACACTATAAAAAGATTTACAAAATATCAGCATCTCTTCGAGCCAATCTTTGGTAGATTGGAAGGGGAAAGTACATTTTTAATTTCAAAACTACCGCAAAGCTTAAAAACATATCTTGCTATTGAACTTTTAAAGAGGAATTACTCGCCGTTTTTAATCTGTGAAAATTTTATTCAAGCTCGCCAGATTAAATCCGAATTAGATTTACTTGGATTTGCAGATGATTCAATTTTATTTACATTCGATCAGGAGGATATCCATTCATTAGAAACGGAAGAATTCTTAAATGAAATTCAAAAAAAGAATTTCATAATTATAACTACACCGAAGACACTCGACATTAAAGTTCAATCAAGAGAAACATTTCAGAAGAATCAAATTATCATTAGCAAACAGACAAAACTTAATTATAATGAATTAATCCAGTTACTTGAAGAATTAAATTACAATCGGCAGAAATTTGTTGAAGCCAAAGGTGAATATGCTATTAGAGGATCAATCATTGATATATTTTCTTATTCACATACAACTCCAGTGAGAATTGAGTTCGATGGTGATGAAATATCTTCATTGAGACTTTTTGATCCAGAAAGTCAGAGATCATTTCAAGTAGTTGAAGAATATCCAGTTTATTCGTCCACTTTAAATGAAATTGTGAACAGAGAAAGTTTTGTCTTTGAATATGTTGATAAACCAGTTTTAATAGTGAGAGAAACGAATATCATTGATAAGAATTTTGATATCAAAAATCTTCATCTAATCATAGAAAAAGAATTTCATTCAAAGGATATAATTGATTTCAAAGCTCGTTCTTTGCCAACTCTCTCGAAGAATTTGGAAATATTGGAGTATGAACTAAAAAGGTTAATTCAGGAAGACTTCAAGATTATATTTGTGGCTGACCAACTTCCACAACTAACAAGGTTAAAAGATTTGTTGATGGAATATTCAGAGTTTTTGCTTGAAAAAATAGATGATGGTACAATTAAGTTCGAGGTTGTTCCGGTTCTTGAAGGTTTTATTCTTGAAAATCAAAGAGTTGCTGTTTTTCCTGAGCATCAGATTTTTGATCGTCCGTTCTTCATTGCCTCAAAAGCGGTTAGGAAACCTAAAATTTCAACTACTCAATTACTTAAAACAATTCAAAAAGGTGATTATGTTGTTCATGCTGATTATGGAATTGGTAAGTTCCTCGGACTTGAACAAAAAAAGTTTGATGATTCAATTCATGAGGTAATAAAAATTGCTTTTGCTGATAATGATATAGTTTATGTAAATATTAATTATCTACACAAAGTCAAAAAATATTCTTCTAAAGATGGGGCGATTCCGAAATTATCAAAACCAGGAACAGCAGAATGGAAAAACACTAAGGAAAGAATCAAAGAAAAAATTAAAGATGCTGTTCTCGAGCTTGTCAGACTTTATGCAGAAAGAAAAGCATCCAAAGGTTATAAATTTTCAACAGATACACTCTGGCAAAAAGAATTAGAGGCTAGTTTTTATTATGAAGATACACCAGACCAACTTAAAGTCACTGAAGAGATTAAGCGAGATATGGAATCTGATTTTCCAATGGATAGACTCGTTTGCGGAGATGTTGGCTT
>Ga0207433_10015121_pt1 | contig 11060 bp, 10 predicted proteins | sample YelNatPaOPGAMG01_FD_187559 | JGI IMG/M metagenome (GOLD analysis project Ga0207433, IMG submission 187559) | Hot spring thermophilic microbial communities from Obsidian Pool, Yellowstone National Park, USA - OP-RAMG-01 (SPAdes) (version 3) | ecosystem: Environmental > Aquatic > Thermal springs...
TACCATTCCCAGGGATGGGACGTCATCAACATGACCCAGTATCCCGAAGTGGTCCTGGCGCGGGAAATGGGCATGTGCTACCTCAACATCTCGCTGGTCACCGACTGGGACGTGTGGGTAGCCGACGAGAAGGGGGTGAAGACGGTCACCGCGGAGGAGGTGGGCCGCGTGTTTCGCGAGAACAACGAGAAGCTGCTCCTCCTGCTGGAGAGACTGGTCCCGGCCCTGCAGGAGGAACGTACCTGCGATTGCGCCTCCCTCCTGGATGAGGCCACCATCAGCCCCCTGGTGATCGAGGAATCACCCTGAGATGAGAAGGGAACCGTGATCCCCCGAAAAGGACTTCGCCTGGCCAATTTCCGCGGCATAGAGGTATTCCTGCACTGGAGCTGGTTCATCGCCTTCATCCTGCTCTTCCTCGTGGTGCTCCAGTTCTTCCAGGCCAACCTGGAGTCCGAGCCCTACGTGCTCTTTCCCGTGTCCCTCGCCGCCACCCTGCTCTTCTTCCTCTCCGTGCTCCTGCACGAGCTCTCGCACTCCGTGGTGGCCAACCGCAACGGGGTGCCCATTAACCGCATCACCCTCTTCGTCTTCGGGGGGGTGGCCCAGATGGAAAGCGAGGTCACCTCGCCGGGGGTGGAATTCAAGATGGCGGTGGCCGGCCCCTTGTGCTCCTACCTCCTCTGCCTTTTCTTCGGGAGCCTCTCCTACCTCTTCTACGCCCTCAAGGCGGAGGTGGTCTCCTTCGGCTTCATGCTCCTGGCGGCGGTGAACTTCGGGCTGGGCACCTTCAACCTCATCCCCGGTTTCCCTCTCGACGGGGGGAGGATACTCCGCTCCCTACTCTGGCATCACTGGAAAGACATGGAAAAGAGTACCCGATACGCCAGCCGCCTGGGCATGGGCTTCGGGGGGCTCCTGGCCTTTGGTGGACTGGGCATGCTGCTGGCGGACCTGTTCCAGAACCAGTATGACCTCCTTTTCGCCGGGACCTGGTTCATCCTCATCGGCACCTTCCTGGTACAGGCGGCCTCCCGGAGCTACCGCCAGGTACGGCTCCGCGTGTCCCTCGCCGGGGCCAGGGCGGCGGACCTCATGCATCCCGACGTATCCGGCGTAGACCTCTCGGCCAGCCTGGAAGAGGTCTTCGGGTCGTACCTGGAGCGTTCGCCGGCGAGCACGGTCCCCGTTCTGGGCCAGGGAAGGCTGGTGGGGTCGGTCACCCTGTCAGATCTCAAGAAAGTCGGCCGCTCCCGGTGGGAGGACACCCCGGTGAGCCAAGTGGTGCGACCCCTGCGCCGGGAGGAGTTCTGCTCCCCGGACACGCCGTTGTACGAAGCGCTCACCCTGCTGGAAAGGGGCGGCGGGGGCTTTCTCTGGGTGTTGGACCAGGGACGCTTGGCAGGGGTCCTCCTGAGGGAGGACGTGGACCGGTTTTCGCGCCGCTCGCCCAACCCCTCGGGTTAGGGCGCCGCGCCTCCACGGCGGCACCAGGATATAATAGGAGAGCCGGGGAAGACACCCGGCCGTCACGCGGAGAGGCAGGCCGGGGACCCGACGATACCTGCAGAGGAGGTCCCGCATCCGGCTACCGCGAACCGAGGAGGGAGGAAGACGATGAAAACGCGCATCACCGAGATCCTGGGAATCGAGCACCCCATCCTGCTCTCCGGGATGAGCTGGATAAGCGTCCCCAAGATGGTGGCGGCGGTCTCCAACGCCGGGGGGCTCGGTATCCTGGCCACCGGGGTGCTGGATACCGAGCAGACCAGAAAGGCGGTGCGTGAGATCCGCGAGCTCACCGACAAGCCCTTCGGCGCCAACGTATCCCTTCTCTTCCCTGGGGCGGCCCAGAACGCCCAGGTGCTGCTGGAAGAGAAGGTCCCGGTCATTAACTTCAGCCTGGGGAAAGGCGACTGGATCGTGAACGCCGCCCACCAGTACGGGGGCAAGGTGCTGGCCACGGTGACCAACCTCCGACACGCGCGGCGTGCCCAGGAATACGGCTGCGACGGCGTCATAGCCACCGGCAACGAGGCCGCCGCCCACGGTGAACAGGTCACCACCTTCTGCCTGGTCCCCAGCCTGGCCTCCAATCTGGACATCCCGGTCATCGCCGCCGGAGGGGTTGGGGACGGAAGGGGCCTGGCGGCGGCACTGGCCCTCGGGGCGGAAGGGGTGGCCATGGGAACCCGCTTCATGACCACGGTGGAAAGCCCCCTGCACGAGAACTTCAAGCGCCTTTCCCTGGAGAAGGACGTCTACGACACCCTCTACTCCAAGCGCTTCGACGGGTTGTGGTGCCGGGTGCTGGACACCGAGGGCGCCCGCAGGGCCATCAAGCGCGGCCTCAACCCCATTCAGATGCTGAAGGCCATCCCCAACTCCCGCGCCATCGCCCAGATGCTCCGGCTGCCCTACTGGAAACTGTTCGTGGGGGTGCTGGCTTCCGGGTGGGACAACGCCAAGCAGCTGGCATACATGGCCAACGCCTTCAAGCTGATACGCATCGCCACCGAGGAGGGCGACACGGTGAACGGCGTCCTCCCGGTGGGACAGGTGACCGGCCTCCTGCACGACATCCCGACGGTGCAGGAGGTCATCGAGCGCACGGTGAAGGAGGCCGAGGAGGTCATCCGGGGACTGAACGCCAAGATGGGGTGACCGCGCTTCAGGCAGGGACGGCCTGGCCTGCCGAGGTGCAGGGGAGACGGAACGCGGCCTTCGCCCGTGGAGAGGGTCCTTTCCCGGGAGGAGCGGTCCGCGGGTTACTGCGGGAGAGAGAGCACGGACTCGACCCCGCTCTCGCCGAAGGCAACATGCAGGGGAGGTCTTACTCCCCGCAAGCCCCGTCCAGGGAGTATAGTTCGCTTGGTCCGGCGGCGGTGCCGCGAACGGTCTTGTGTACAAGTTGTTCATGTTGTATAATTTACACATGAAAGACGATTTAGTGGAGGCGTTGAGGGCCGCGGCCCGCATGGAGGAGGGCATCCCGGTAATCGGGCTCCGGGATCTGCGGAGGCTGGCCGCGGAAGCCGAGGTGGCCGATCGGGAGGCGGAGGTAGCGGCCCTTGAAGCAGGGGTGGTGCCCTCCCGCTATCTCCGCAACATCGGGACCCTGGGGCTGGAAGGCCAGGCGAGACTCCTCCGGTCCTGCGTGGGGGTATGCGGCCTGGGCGGGCTGGGCGGCCACGTGGTGGAGTTCCTCGCCCGCTACGGTGTTGGGCACCTGGTACTCGTGGACGGCGAGGTCTTCGAGGAGAACAACCTCAACCGGCAGTTGCTGTGCCGGGAAGAGGACATCGGGCGGCCCAAGGTGGAGGCGGCACGGGAGCGAGTAAACGCCATCAACCCCTCCCTGGAGGTGGTCACCCACTTCCGTTTCATGACCGCGGAAGAGGTTCCACAGCTCTTCGGAGAAGCGCAGGTGGTCATCGACGCGCTGGACACGGCGTCCTCCCGGCTGGATCTCGAGGAGGGATGTCGCCGCCTGGGCATCCCCATGGTGCACGGTGCCATAGCCGGCCACTGCGGCCAGGTCATGACCATCTACCCGGGGGACCCCGGCCTGCGCGCCGTCTACCTGAAGGGGGAGGACCGCGGCATAGAGGTGTTGGAGGGGAACCCCCCTCCCACCCCGGCGCTGGTGGCGGCTCTGCAGGCGCACGAGGCGGTAAAGGTACTCTGCGGCGGGGAGACGCTGCGTAACGGATACCTCTTCCTGGACACCCAGTACAACTTCTTCCAGTTCATACCCCTGAAGTGAGTGCGGGCCCCGGCGGGCATGGCGAGACGGGGCCATACGCCCGCCCTGGCGCGCCCGAAAGGCTTGAGCCGGGACCCGGCCGGGATCAGCGGCGGGAATCCAGGAGCGAACGGACATGAGGCGGCTTGCGGAGCGCTTCGCGCGTTTCTACCTGGCGGCTTCCATCGCCGCCGCCCTCCTCGCCGCCCTGACCGCTTTCGCCTACCTTAGAGGCCTACGCTCGCAAGCGGCGGAGAACGGCAGGCTGGTGGGCGTGTTGGTGGCGGCCAGGGACCTGGAAGCCGGCGAGGTCCTGAGCGGCGACTCCCTGCAAACGGTCCCTTTTCCCGACCGTTACCTGTTTCCCGGCACCTTCACCGACGTCTCGCAGGTGAGCGGCGCCGTCCTCCGACACCCGCTGCGCAGCGGAGAACCCGTCCTCGCCAGCGCCCTTGTTCAACCGGGCGTCGGTGCCCCGGTCCCACCGGTGGAACCCGGGTTCCGGGCCTACCCCCTCCCCGCTTCCACCTTCTCCTTCCCTCCCTCGTGCCTTCACCAGGGCTGCCGCGTGGACGTGATCTCCGCGAGCGAGGGATCGGCACGGCTTCTACTGGAAAACGTGGAGGTGCTCGGGGTCTTCCCGGAAGAGGCAACCGCAACGTACGGGGGAGCCGCATCGCCTTCCCTCCAGGGGGAAGAAAGGGCCTGCCTGCTCCTAAAGGTCACCCCAGAGGAGGCCTGCCTCCTCACCGACGCCCGCGAGCACGAGAGGGTGGAGGTCGTTCTCCGCCCGGCGCGCGAGCCCTGAGCTCCGCCGCCCCTCGCTCGCCGCTTGAGCCGAGGCGGCCCTCTCCTGCCTCGTAGACGGGATTCCCCCGTGCCTTCCGCCGGGAGCAATTTAAACTCTGGGTCGCGCAGGCCGATAAATCAAACGCACGAAGAGAGGAGCCTGGGAAATGGACCGTAAGGGTCACGTCCTTCTCGCCGACGACAACAAGCTGGTGGTCAAGGTGACCAGCTCCATACTGGAGCAGGCTGGCTACCGGGTGGACGTCGCCTGGGACGGTATCGAGGCGGCCATGAAGGCTTTCTCCCTCCTGCCGGACCTCATGATCCTGGACATAGAGATGCCGAAGATAAAGGGCTACCAGGTGTGCCGGCTGCTCAAGGAAGACCCCATGACCTCCTGGATGCCCATCATCATGCTCACCGGACGGGAGCACCAGAGCGACATGTTCTGGGGCCTCAAGACGGGGGCGGACGCCTACATCACCAAGGGGTTCAAGCCGGAAAACCTTCTGGAGAAGGTGGATGAGCTCCTCTCCGACACCGAGCGGAACGCGGAGGCCAAGGAGCAGTCCCGGAAGAGGAGGAAGGAGGTCAGCGAGGATTACGTCATCGACAAGATAACCGATCTTTTGGACCGCAAGCTGTTCGAGACCACCATCCTCAACGACATCGCCTCCCTGGCGGGATCGCTGCAGGACTTCTCGGAAACGGTGAGCTCCATATTCGAGATCCTGGGCAAACTCTTCAACTACCAGGCAGGGGGACTCCTGCTCTTCGAGGAGATGGAGCTCTACATATACCTCAACCGCCCCTGCTCCACCCAGGCCCTGGAAAGACTGATAACCGAGGCGGAGAACGTGGCCACCGGGTATGCGTGGAAACCTGGTGATCACCATAACCTGGGGAAGACCATCCTGGGTGAGGATAAGCTGGTGAGCTCCTCCGTCGAGAAGGGCCAGGAACCGGCCTATATCCACCTGCCCCTCATCGCCCACAAGAACCCCATAGGGGTGCTGGTGCTCTCGGGACCCCCCACCCCGGCCTTCCGCAGGGACGCGCCGGCCATCCTCAACCTGGTGAGCAACGAGATGACCATGATCATCGACAACGCCAGGCTTTACGAGGACGCCAAGCGCATGGCCATCACCGACGGGCTGACCAGGATATACAACCACCGCTTCTTCCAGGAGCTGTTCGAGAAGGAGTTCAAGCGTGCCCTGCGCTACAAGACCACCTTCTCCCTTATCATGCTGGATATAGACCACTTCAAGAAGGTCAACGACACTTACGGCCACCTCTTCGGCGACCACATCCTGAGGGAGATCGCCAACCTCATCAAGGGCTGCCTGCGCACCATGGACATCGTGGCCCGCTACGGGGGAGAGGAGTTCGCCATCCTGCTGCCCGAGACGGACCTGGAGAGCGCCCTGGATACGGCGGAACGCATACGCTCGGCAATCGAGAACCACGAATTCCAGGAAGACGAAGAGAGCCCGGTGAGGATAACCGTGAGCCAAGGCGTGACCGTCTTCCCCTCCCCGGATGTGCAGGAACGCTCCGACCTGGTGGCCAAGGCGGATGCCGCCCTGTACGAGGCCAAGGAAGCCGGGCGCAACTGCATCCGCTTCCGCGAATGAGCCGCATCCCCCTCTCCCGTTTCGAAGGTCCTGGTGCACGGTAGGGTCAACGGGAAGTCCAGTATCCGGCCCCCGAACCTGTCACCGCGCGGCGGTAGAATGTCCCGCGGTGAGAAAGATGGATTACGGAGATCTGTGGAAACGCGTGGAAGAGGCCTGTAGGCGCAGCCCGGACGCCGAGAGATTCCTCATGGAGATCCTTTCCCTGTGGGCGGAGTACGGCATCGTGGAGGGCGAGTGGTGCTGCCTGCTGGAGGAAGCCGTTTGAGCCCTCCGGACGGAGAACCGGTCACCGACGGGTACTCCCGCCACGCCTTACGACTCCCGTCCAAATAGTAGAAACCCAAGATACCTTTGGGACCGCCGAGGCGGGGCCCGGCGTTTTCTACTCGGCATCCTGGGTTTCTACCTACGTTCCGGGCACACGATCCAACATGCGCTCAAAAGGTTTTCCACCGAGCACAGCCGGAACGCCTCAATAATATCACCGCCCCCACGGGTGTCAATAGGGTGGGGGGTAAAATCGAACCCCTTAGGGCCAAATTACCATATTATTCCATACAGCGGGGGAAGCCGCGGGCGATGGAGCGGGGAAATTTCACTGGTCGCCTCGTCCGAGTTTGTCGACCCCAGCCGTTCTGCTATCATTACTTCCAAGACGTCTTTGACGCTGCCGGCCGAGATGGAGGAGGTCACCATGGCGGAATGGAACGTGAAAGGGTGTCTTATACCCCTTGTCACCCCCTTCGACGAAAGAGGTAACGTCGACGAACCCGCCCTGCGGCAGCTGGTTAATTACCTGATCGAGGAACAGGCCGCCGACGCCCTCATACCCTGCGGGACGACCGGGGAATCCCCCACCCTCAGCCACCGGGAGCACATGAAGGTGATCGAGATAGTCCAGGAAGAGACGGCGGGCAGGGTCCCGGTCATCGCCGGGACGGGGAGCAACAGCACAGCCGAGGCCATAGAGATGACCGTGGCCGCCGAGAAACTGGGCGTGCAGGGTAGCCTCCAGGTGAGCCCCTATTACAACAGGCCCAACCAGGAGGGCATCTACCGGCATTTCAAGGCCATAGCCGACAGCACCTCGCTTCCCCTCATCCTCTACAACATCCCCGCCCGTACCGGACGCAACGTGGAGGTGGATACCGTCCTCCGCCTGGCGGAGCTGGAGAACGTGGTGGGCATCAAGGAGGCTTCCGGCGATATCCTGCAGGTCAGCTCCATCCTGGAGGAAACGCGAAAGGCGGGAAAGGAGTTCTTCGTCTATTCAGGCGAGGACGCCGTGACCTTCCTGGTACTGTGCCTGGGAGGTCACGGGTGCATCGCCGCCGTGGCCCATGTGCTGGGGAAGGAGTTCAGCCGCATGTGCCGCCTGGTCTGGGAAGGGAGGATCGAAGAGGCCCGCGAGCTCCACTTCCGTGTGCTGCCCCTGGTCAGGGCCCTTTTCTGCGAGCCCAATCCCACCGCCATCAAGCAGGCCCTCAACTGGATGGGGGTGAAGGTGGGTGGCGTGCGCTCACCCCTGGTGGAGATGACCGAGAAGGGGAAGGAGACCCTGCGGCGGGCCATGCTGGAACTGGGGAAGGCCTCCGCCGAGAGCTGCGTGTGAATCTCTCGCCTGTGAACCAGGGAGGTGAACCATATGTGCCGGGAAGGTATCGACCTGGTCACCCTGAAGGTGGCCCTGAAACACAGCTCGGAGCGGATCCGGCAGGAAGTGGGCCATCTGCGCCACTGGTCGGCCCTGGCGGGCAACGTGAACCTGGGGGAGATCGCCGACGTCCTTGAAAGAGCCCTTCTGCAGCTGGGAGCCGGGGAGGAGTCGGTATCCGAGTGCGTGCAGCGGCTGGCAGCCATGCAGGTGAAAGGCCCGGAGCCGGGAGGCGGCGGGTTCACCGTTACTCCCTTGTGAACCGGGGAGCGGAGCCCAAGCCGGGCGCGGCCCCCTTTATGCCTTCGCCTACGGACGGATGAATCCCCAAAAAGAACGAGCCCCCGCCGCCTTTGCCACGCGGGGCTCCGCACGGAAGTCATGTCCGCACAAACCCCGCCCCGCGGGACCGGGGCGCTTCGGGGGGATCACCCCCCCGCAAGGGGAGGAAAGAGCGAGACCTCGTCATCCGGCCGCAGCCTGGTCCTCTTACCCCTCAGGTAGCCGATGTGGCGGCCGTTCACCAGCACGATGCAGTTGCGCAGGTAGGGGGAAACGCGTTCTCCGTGCTTCTCCTCCACCTCCCGCAGGACCTCGGCCACGCTGCGCGCGGAGCTCACGTAACTCTTCTCGCCCGTCGCCTTGCGCAGGGTGGCGAACATCTTCACCGTGGGCATGAGCGATCCACTCCCTCCCGGACATCAGCCTCAACCGTGCAGGATGTCGGCCACCTCTTTCAAGCCCAGGCTTTCCAGGCGCTCCCGGCTGGGGCGACCCCTCTCGTCTATACCCCGCAAGCGGTAGAACTCCTCGATCATCTCCTCGAAAGCCACCGTGCGGCGCCTGACCTCCAAGGGGTCCCTGTCCACCAGCCTTCGCCCACGCAGGGAGAAGGGCGGCAGCTTGTTCAGGAAGGCGAGGGTTCTGTTCAGGTTGGGATACACGGCCCTCGACATCATGCCGGAGACCGCCGTCTTCAGCCTCTCGAACCTCAGCTTTCCCATGGGGGCTATGGACATGAACTGCGGGTAAAGCGCCAGGTGAAGGCTGGAAGTGGCCCCTTCGAGATGGGGCTCCAGGATGCGGCGGGGGACCTGGTCGTCCTCGCGGGTGGCGCCGCAGAGGTTGCCGATGGCCCTCTTGAGGTACCATATGCGGTCGGCGACCTGGCAGAGCTCGTCGCGGGTGTAGCCGAAGCCGGTGACCGAGTTGAGCATCATCAGCATCTCCGGCAGGGCACCTCCCGCCGAGACCCAGGCGTAGATGCAGATGACCGCCGAGTTGGAGATGATCCCTTTCCTCTGTGAGGCCACGGTCTGGGCCGCCTTTCCCCTGGCCCGGAAGGGCCAGCTCCTTCCCACTCCCAGGTCGCCGTGGGACACGAGCCCCAGATCGGTGTAGAGATTGCTATCCGCGCAGTGGCAGGCTCCCCTGATGGAGGTGGCGTAGGTCAAGGCCATGCCCCAGAGGGCCCGCGGATCGTGCATGGGGCATTCCAGCCCCTTGACGTGGATGGCGAACTCCTTCCCCCCGAACTTCTCGGACATGCCCCGCACGCCCTCCGCCAGCTCGTCCCCGAAGCCCTCGCGGTAAGCGGTCATGCGTATCAGCTGCAGCAGGACGTCCGGCTGGTTCCAGTCCAACCTGATGCCCCCGGTGTGGGACTCGTCGATGAGACCCGACTGGAAGGCCTCGGTGGCGAAAGCTATGGTGCTGCCGCAGGATATGACGTCCATGCCGTAGCGGTTGCAGAGCTCGTTGGCCTTGTGGTTGGCCTCCATGGAATCCATCCTCTGCAGGGTCCCCAGGGCAGCCGCCGCCTCGTATTCCGACCCCGGCCCCTCCTCCATGGCGTAAGGGCCGCTTGCGACCTCCACTATGCGCTTGCAAGATATGGGGCAGGCGTAACAGGAGTGGTTTCTCTTGAGGATGCTCTCGGCCACCGCGGTACCGCCCAGCTTCTCCGGGCCCTCCGCCCAGTAGGCCTCCCGCCAGTTCTTTACGGGAACGTCCCCGATGGCCATTCCGTATTCCATGTGCACGTTGGAGCCGAAGGAGCGGAAGGCGTCCGCCACCAGGCTGAACTTCAATATCTCCGCCATCTTCTCCCGGGCCGCCTTATAGGCCGACTCGTCGGCGATGGGTATCTCCCTCTTGCCCCTGGCCACCACCGCCTTCAGCCTCTTGTAGCCCATGACCGCCCCCATGCCGCACCTGCCCGCCGTGGAGCCGCGGTCGTTCATGATGTTGGCATACTTTACCATATTCTCGCCGGCGGGACCTATGCAGATGACCTGGGCCCTCTTGTCGCCCACCTCGTCCTTGAGAAGTTCCTCCGTCTCGTAGGTGTCCTTTCCCCAGAGATGGGAGGCGTCCCTTATCTCCACCCCCCCGTCGGTCACCAGGAGATACACCGGTTTCTCGGAAGCCCCCGTGACCACGATGCCGTCGTATCCAGTCCTCTTGAGCTGGGGGGCGAAATGGCCTCCCATGGAGGACTCCCCCCAGATGCCGGTAAGGGGGGAGCGGGCGCAGATCTCCAACCTGGACACCCCGGGCAGACCGGTGCCGGAAAGAGGTCCGTTCATGATGATCAGGGGGTTCCCGGGGGAAAGGGGATCGGCCTCCCAACCCCGGTGGTCGAAGAACCACTTCGCGGCCAGTCCGCTGCCGCCCAGGAAGTCGCGGTACGTCTTCTCGGGTATCTCCTCCACCTCGAAGCTTCTCGAGGTGAGGTCCACCTTCAATATCTTGCCCCAGTTCCCTCCCATCATGGTACATCCACTCCTTCCGACCGCTTGTCTCATTTACCCCGCCTGCTCAATTATAAGAGCAACGGCTGCCTCGAGGCACGCGGCAGGCTCTCGCCCTGCCGCGGCTTGAATTGTGGTGGCCGGTTTCCGCTCCGCCCGGAGGCAAACCGCAAGGCGCCGCCAGGGTTGTCCCGCTGAACGGCGCAGCCCTCCGGCATGCACCGGTGAGGAGGGGGGTTAAAGTAGAACGAGGAACGGCCGATTATAAGGACGGGTAGTCAGCGGCAAAAAGGGGCTGTTTCCCCAAGGAAGCAAGAAGGGCTACGCCAGGCGCACCGCGCAGGCATGGCGAGAAGGCTTGATTTTTCGCGGCAAAAGGTTTATAAGTAAAGAGGCCTGAAAGTTACTAAAAGGTAGCTTTACTTATTAACAAGATAAGGCGCCCAGGGGAGACGGAAAAACCGCATCGGCTGAAGACC
>Ga0207433_10015123_pt1 | contig 11059 bp, 10 predicted proteins | sample YelNatPaOPGAMG01_FD_187559 | JGI IMG/M metagenome (GOLD analysis project Ga0207433, IMG submission 187559) | Hot spring thermophilic microbial communities from Obsidian Pool, Yellowstone National Park, USA - OP-RAMG-01 (SPAdes) (version 3) | ecosystem: Environmental > Aquatic > Thermal springs...
GTGGAGCCGATGACGGGAATCGAACCCGCGTATTCAGCTTGGGAAGCTGATGTTCTGCCATTGAACTACATCGGCATAGTGGCATTGACCTGCGGAAACGCTCTTCAGCGTGCCTGGGGTCGGGCCTCAGTGTCACATGATGCCACAACTCGATCCAAACTCGCTCCGGCGTCCTGCAGGGCAGCAAACTGCGAGTGAGCATACAGCCGCATGGTCAGGCTGGCGTCCTTGCGCCCGCTGCACGCCGCGATCACGTGAGCACCGACAGCAGCCGGTGCTGCCCGCCGCCACGCGGGGTGTTGGCCACGGTGATGGCCTTGGCGTCCGGGTCAACATCAGTCCACAGCCATCCGGCGATTTCCCCACGCCGCAGCCCCGACGGCGCCAGTTCCCAGGCGTGGGCGAGCCGGTCATCAGCGATAGCGGCCAGCAGTTTTTGAACCTCGGCCTCGGTGTAGGTGTCGACCGCTTTGTGCTGCGGTGCAAGAGACGAAAAAGCAGACGACCGTCAACGTCACGCGAACAGCGCTCGACGACCGGCGCGCTCCGCGAAAGCGTCTAGCGCGCTGAGAACTTCGGGTGAGCGCCAGGCCCGATTACGGCCCTGATCGGTGAGCTCGACGATGATTCTGGCCTCGACAAGCGGGTCCAAGTATCGGTAGACGTTGCCAATCGCGATGTGCAGTTGATCGCTGACCAGTTGCGCGTTGATCACTGGGTGTTTGATGAGCAAGTCCGCCACACGGTGCACGGCCGAGTTGCGACGGGCGGTGATCTTCGATTCCCACCCCCTCCTGATCGTTTGCAGATCATCCACCAGGTGTCGGGCATTGACGACGGCCAGGAGGTGACTTTCGTCCACTCACCGGGCGCGAACTACCGCTCGTCCGTCGTTGCGGCCGCCAGAGTAGTCGTTGAGGACGCACCGGCTCGGCGACCCCGGATGGCGAGCGCCCGATGTTTACCCTTTCGTGATAATTCGTTATCTCGTAGGGTGCGTGTCGTGGGCCGCCATCAGTTACCCAGGACCCGGCGAAAGTCGGCAACGGTCCTGGCAGCGCTGGCCGCCCCGGCCGTCGTCTTCTTAGCGGCGGGAGCGGACGCATACCCGGGCGCCGCCCCCGAGGTCGCCGCGCCGGTCGCCGCCGACGTCGCACCCGGCTGTTTCGAGGTCGTGGCCGCGATGCCGGCCCCGGGGGTACCCGGTGACGGCGCGGGCAGGAGCGCCGAGTTCGCCGCGGCGTCGCGCTGGCACCGGCAATCCCGGTTCTTGCCGGTCGGTGTCGCCTCTGAGCGGGGCCTTCAGGTCCGGACCATCCTGGTCGCCCGCGCGATCAGCGCGACCTTCCCCGAGATCCACGAAATCGGCGGGGTGCGACCGGATCCGCTGCCGTGGCATCCCAACGGCCTGGCGATCGACGTGATGATCCCCAACGCCGGCACCGCCCAGGGCATCGCACTCGGCAACCGGATCGTCGCGTTCGTGCGCCGCAACGCCCGTCGATTCGGGATGCAGGACGCGATCTGGCGCGGCGTCTACTACACGCCCGGTGGTGCGCAACCGAGCAGGCTGGGGCACTACGACCACGTCCACGTGACCACCACCGGCGGCGGGTATCCCACCGGTCGGGAGATGTACCTGCGTTGAGCCGGGGCCGTCTCCGGCGGCAGATAGGCTCTGCGGATGCTGCTCTCCGATCGTGACCTCAGGGCCGAAGTCGCCGCCGGCCGGCTGGGCGTCGACCCCTTCGACGACACCCTGGTGCAGCCCTCCAGCATCGACGTCCGCCTCGACCGCCTGTTCCGGGTGTTCAACAACACCCGCTACACCCACATCGACCCCGCCAAGCAGCAGGACGAGCTGACCAGCCTGGTCGAACCCGATCCCGGCGAACCCTTCGTGCTTCACCCGGGCGAGTTCGTGCTCGGCTCGACGCTGGAGCTGTTCGCGCTTCCCGATAACCTCGCGGGACGCCTGGAGGGCAAATCGTCGCTGGGCCGCCTGGGCCTGCTGACGCACTCGACGGCCGGGTTCATCGACCCGGGCTTCAGCGGCCACATCACGCTGGAGCTGTCCAACGTCGCCAACCTGCCGATCACCCTGTGGCCGGGGATGAAGATCGGCCAGCTGTGCATCCTGCGGCTGACCAGTCCGGCGGAACACCCCTACGGCAGTTCGAACGTGGGCTCGAAATACCAGGGCCAGCGGGGCCCCACGCCGTCGCGCTCGTATCAAAACTTCATACGAAGTTCCTAGCTTCGGCAGCACGGCCGCACAGCTTCTCCGCCGAGTATGAGCACAGCGGTCCGCGTGGTTTCTCCTCCGCCAGACCATCGTCGGCTGCGGAACTTTGGAGGATGGGTTTTGGACACCGTGCTCGGGGTGTCGATGGCACCGGCATCGATCCAGATGGTTCTGCTCGAGGGCGAGAACGCCGACGGCCCCACGATCGACGAGGACGAGTTCGGCGTCGCCGCCGCCGGCGCTCCCGATCGGGTGATCGCCGCCATCCTGGGCACCCGCGAGGGCGCGGCCGACGCGGGCCTGGAGCTGTCGTCGATCGGGGTGAGCTGGACCGACCAGCACGAGGCCGCGGCGCTGCGCGACGCGCTGGCCGCCCACCGGATCGACAACGTCATGCTCGTGTCGGCGTTCCTGGCCGCTACTGCGCTGGCGCAATCTGTCGGCGGCGCAATGGGTTACGAGCGCACAGCGGTGCTGTTCGTGGAGCCCGACACCGCGACGACGGCGCTCGTGGAAACCTCCGACGGTTCCGTCGCCGACGTCCGCAAAGTCTGCATCCAGGCCGAGTCCTACGGCGAGGCCGCCGCGCAACTCGGCGAGATGGTGGCCGGGCTCGACGCATCGGAACCGGCCGCGGGTGGCCTGTTCGTGGTGGGATCGGGGGTCGACATCGCCCCGCTGCGGCCGACGCTGGCAGCGGCGACGTCGCTGGATGTGAGTGTGCCCGAGGAGCCCCGGACGGCGTTGGCCCGCGGCGCGGCGCTGGCGTCGGCGAACGCACCGTTGTTCGCCTCGTCGACCGCCGCGCTGGCCTATGCCCAGGACGCCGGCACCGGTGCGGTCGACCTCTACGCTCTGCCGGACTACCTCAGCCTCTCCGGCGTTCCCGGCGGTGACGACCTCGCGTACAGCGCGGTGCCGGACGAGGACTGCGAAGCCCCGACCGTCGTCATCGAGCCGCTTTTCGTCCCCGACGCGGGCCAACCGCGCCGCCGGCCCGCCCTGCTGATCGGCAGCGGGCTGGCGGTGGCCGGCATCAGCGCGGTGCTGGCGCTCGAGATCGCGCTGGCGATCGGCATCCGCACCACGGTTGCCCTGCAACCCGCTCCCGGCCAGCACCTGATCGTTCCGACCCAGCAGGCGCCCGTGCCGGTCCAGGCCGTGGCGCCGAGGCCGAATATCAGCGTGCCGATGCCGGTGGCAGCGCCCAAACCCCTGAACCCGCCGGTGGTCCCCCCGGTGCCCGCGGCTCCTCGGGTCCCGGCGGCCCCGGTCGTGCCGGTGCCCGTCGTGGTCCCGCCGGTGGCGCCCGTCCCGGTGCCGCCGATCCACCTGCCCGCGCCCGGGGTGGGCGTGCCCTTCCCCGACCGCGCCCTGAGCCCCCCGTTGGCCCCGGTGCCGCACCCGCCGCAACCTGCGGTGCTCCCCCCACCCGTCCACGTCCCGCACCCGACGGGCGGTGGCACGGGTCCGCTGTCCCCGCCGCACCCCGGCCCTCCCGGCCAGGGCACGGCACCCAAGCCGGGTGGTCCGGGTGGGTTGGGTGGCCCCGGCGGTGGTCATGTGCCGGTGCCGGGTGCGGGTCCGGGGGGTCCCGGTGCTTTGGGTGGGCCTGGTGCTTTGGGTGGGCCTGGTGGTTCGGGTGGGCCTGGTCGTTTGGGTGGGCCGGGTGGGTTGGATGGGCCTGGTGGTGGTCATGTGCCGGTGCCGGGTGCGGGTCCGGGGGGGCCCGGACCCTTCGGCGGGGGACCGTTCGGTGGCGGCCACGGCGGCGGACCGTTCGGCGGCGGGGGACCGTTCGGTGGCGGCGGGCTCTTCGGTGGCGGTGGCCACGGCGGCGGCTTCGGCGGTTTCGGCGGTCACGGCGGGGGCTTCGGCGGTTTCGGCGGTTTCGGCGGTTTCGGCGGGCGCCACTGACGGTGCGGCTCTGCGCCGCAGCGGGATAACTCGCAGCAAACGCGGTCCACCTGAGGCCTGTGCGCCGCGGGTAGTCTCGAATTATTGCGGTCGGTGTAGAACTGCGCCGTCGGCCAGAACGCGACTACGCCAGTGGTTTCGTCGGCCAGTAGCCAGGGCGGTCCGGTGCCCGCGCTCGGCAGCGGTGCACCGAATTACCCAGGGAGATGGGAACAGTGGTGGGCATCGTGCTCGGTGTTTCGATGACGCCGACGAAGGTCAGCATGGTTCTGGTCGAGGGGGAGAACGCCGACGGTGTCATCGTCGACGAGGACGACTTCGACGTCGCCGGGCAGTCGCCCGCCGCCGCGCCGGCCCAGGTGATCTCGGCCATTCTGGGCACCCGGGAAGGCGCCGAAGAGGGCGGTTACCAGCTGCTGTCGACCGGGGTGACCTGGACCGATCACGTCGAGGCCGCAATGCTGCGCGACGCGCTGATCGACCACAGACTCGAGCACGTGATGCTGGTCTCGGCGTTCATGGCGGCGGCCGCGCTGGCCCAGTCCGTCGGCGACGCAACCAACTACACGCACATCGCGCTGCTCTTCGTCGAGCCCTACACCGCGACCCTGGCCGTGATCGACACCGCCGACGGATCGGTCTCCGACGTGCACCGCAGGGTTCTTTCCGACGACGACCAGGAGGCGGTGGCCGAGCTCGCCGAGATGGTTTCCGGCGTCGAAGCGCTGGACGTACGCCCCGAGGGCGTGGTCGTCGTCGGGTCCGGCGTCGACGTCCCGCTGATCAAGCCGGCGCTGGAGACCGCGACCTCGCTCGGCCTGGCCGTGCCCGGCGACCCGGAGACGGCCTTGGCGCGGGGTGCGGCGCTGGCGGCGGCCAATGCGCCGTTGTTCGCGTCGTCCACGGCCGCGCTGGCCTACGCGCTGGACCCCGGCACCGGCGCGATCGACCCCATGGCTCTCGCCGGGCAGTCGCCCGGTCTGCTGCCCGCCTATCGGCGCGCTTCGGACACGGCCGGCGGTGCCGGGCAAGGCGAGGACAACGTCGCCTACAGTGCCGTGCCGGACGAGGATGCCGACGCCCGAACCGTCATCTTCGACGCCCGCCCGAAGGCGCCGCGGCGCAAATCCCTGCTGTTGGTAGGCAGCGCCTTGACGGTGGTCGTCATCGCGGCGGTTGTCGCCCTGGAGATCGCGCTGGCCATCAACATTCGCCCCACGGTGGCCCTGCGGCCCAGCCCCAACGAAAACATCATCGTCCCAACACATTCCGCGCCCGCGCCTTCGGTCCAGGCAAAGCCGCCCAGGCCCGTCGTCGCGCCCCGCCCCATGAGCCCGCCGGCGGTCGCTCCGGTTCCCGCGGCCCCGCCCGCGCCCGCCCCGATCCCGGTGGTTCCGCCGCTCGTTCCCGTGCCCCGGGCGCCGATCGTTCATCCGCCCGCGCCCCGGCTGGGCGGCCAGCGTCCCTTCAACGGACCCGGTATTCGTGGGCCCTTCGGCGGCCGCGGTCCATTGGACGGTGGGCCCTTCGGCGTCCGCGGTCCGTTCGGCGGCCGCGGTCCTTTGGGTGGTCTGGGCCCGCGGGGTCCCTTCGGCGGCGGGCCCTTCGGCGGCGGCCGCGGTCCGTTCGGCGGCCGTGGTCCTTTGGGTGGCCCCTTCGGCGGCGGTCATGGCGGCTTCGGTGGCGGCCACGGCTTCGGCGGTCATGGTTTCGGCGGTTTCGGCGGTGGGCATGGTTTCGGTGGATTCGGTGGTGGTTTCGGGCGCAGGTAGCCGTCGCGCGGCAGCGCCGCGAACCCAGAGGCGAAGGTGGAGGAGCGGTGGACGTTGCACTCGGCATGTCGGTGGCACCCGAGGCGATCCGCACGGTGCTGGTCGAGGGGGCAGGTGCGGGCGGCGTCACCGTCGACCATGACGACCTGAGGGTGGCCGGCACGCCATCGGCCGCCGCGGCGGCGGACCTGGCGATCGCGACCGTCCTCCGGACCAGACAGAGCGCGGCGGCGGGCGGCTACCGGCTGCGGTCGACAGGGATCACCTGCACCGACGACGCCGAAGCGGCCGCGCTGCGTGACGCGCTCGCGCGGCGCCGCATCGACAACGTCACGCTGGTCTCGGCGTTCACGGCGGCCGCAGCACTGGCCCAGGCTCTCGGCAGCGCGTCCGGTCGCGCCCGGACCGCGTTGCTCTTCGTCGAGCCGGCGACCGCGACGCTGGCGGTCGTCGACACCGCTGACGGCGTCGCCGCCGGCGTTCGCCGGCAGCCCCTGGCGAGAGGCGACGCGGCGATAGCCCAGCTGGCGGCGATGGTGTCGGGGACCGCCTCGACGCCCGCCCGCCCGGGCGAGGTGTTCCTGGTGGGCTCCGGTGTCGACATCCCGTCGCTGAAGGCGGCGCTGGAGGCCGCGACGCCGCTCCCGGTCATCGTTCCCGAGGAGCCCGAGCGGGCGTTGGCGCGCGGAGCGGCACTGGCCGCGGCGACCGCGCAGCTGGGAGCACCGCCCACCCTCGCGATCCCGTCGCAGGATTTGACGGCCGCGACGCAGCAGCCGGCCGACGCCGCCGAAGCCGCGGCGGAGACGGGCCGCGGCCGCCGCAGCCGCACATCGGTGCTGGTCGCCGGCGCCGTGCTGGCGATGTTCGTCGCCGGGGTGGCGGCGCTCGTGCTGGGGCTCAATATCCGCCCCCACAGCCCCACGACTCCGGTGCCGCCTGCAAAAACCGCGGCGCCCGCCCCGCCGCCATCGGCAACGCCGGCGCCGCCCCCGCCCCCGGAGTACGCGGCGCCGCGGCAGGCACCCGCGCCGGCCGCCCCGGCGCCGGGACCGACCGCGAATCCCCCGCAGCAGGGTCCGCCGCTGAGTCCCGGTGGCGACGATCACGGTGGGGGCGCCTGGGTCCGCCGCCACCTCGACCGATACGGCATTCCCCTCCCCTGGCCGTAACGAGCACCCGGACCGCCCGGCGGGGAGCGCGTAAAATCACGGCCCAAGGGGAACATGCCCAAGGGGAAGATGGCCAAGGGGATCATCGGTGGGGACGACCGGCGCGTCAGCGACGCCGGAGGGTGTGAGGACGACGGCTCGAAGCCACCGGCTGGCAAACGACGACCTGGCAAACGACGATGGAGGAGCTTTGGACACGGTACTTGGCGTGTCGATGGCGCCGACGGCAGTCCGGATGGTGCTGGTCGAGGGGCAGGGCGGTGACGGTGCCACCGTCGACGAGGACCACTTCCAGATAGCCGACGACGGGACGGCGACGATCAGCGCCGCCGACCAGGTGGTGTCGGCCATCCTGGGCACCAAGGAAGGCGCCGCCGAAGGCGGCTACCAGTTGGCCTCCACCGGGGTCACCTTCTCCGATCCCGCCGAGGCCGCAGCCCTGCGCGATGCGCTGGCCGCTCACAAGATCGAGAACGTGATGCTGGTCTCGGCCTTCCTGGCCGCGGCCGCGTTGGCCCAGGCTGTCGGGAACCACACCAACTACGCCCAGACCGCGCTGCTTTTCATCGAGCCCGATACCGCCACCCTGGCGGTGGTCGACACTGCCGACGGGTCGATCACCGACGTTCACCGGGAGGCGCTGCCCGACGACGACGACGCGGCGGTCGCCCAATTGGCCGCGATGGTTTCCGAGGCCGAGGGCCTGGCCCCGCGCCCGGACGCGGTGTTCGTCGTCGGGGCCGGCATCGACATCCCGATGATCAAGCCGGCGCTGGAGGCGGCGGCCACGCTGCCGCTGACCACGCCCGAGGAGCCGGCCACGGCGCTGGCCCGCGGGGCCGCGCTGGCGTCGGCGAGCGCCCCGCTGTTCGCGTCGTCGACCGCGGCGCTGGCCTACGCCCAGGACCCCGGCACCGGCACCATCGATCCGCTGGCCATCGCCCCCGGCTACTTCGAGGCCGGCGCTGACGCGGGCCTGGACAACCTCGCCTACAGCGCCGTCGCCGACGACGACGCCTACACCGGCGCCTACCCCGGTGCCCGCACCGCCGCGACCAGCCTCCTGGACGGCGGCTACCGCGATCGCGGGTTCAAGCTGCTGGGGACCGTCCTGGGTGGGGTTTTCATCGTCGGGGTGGCGGCGCTGGTCGTCGCCCTGGCGATCGCCATCCGCCCCACCGCCGACGTGCGGCCCGTCCCCGGCCACAAACTCGTCGCTCCCACCCACCCCGTACCGGCGCCGGCCGCGCCCGCGCCGGCCCCCAAGGCGCCCGCTCCCGAGGCGGCGCCCGCCCCGGCCCCGCAGGCCCCGGCCCCGGTCCCGCAGGCCCCCGCCCCGGCGCCCGCCCCGGCGATTGTCGCTCCGCCGGCCGCTCCGCCCCCGCTTCCACCGCCCCCGCCGGTGCAGATCCCGCTACCGCTGCCCCCCTTCCTCGGTGGGCCCGGGCCCGCTCCGAGGGGGCCCGGGCCCGCTCCGAGGGGGCCGTTCGGCGGCGACGACGACCGCGGCGGATTTCCGGGGGTCCCGCACGGCGGGTTCGGCCGCGGCCACGGCCGCGGCGGGTTCGGAATCCCCGGCATCGGTATCCCGGGGCTGTAGCGCGCGCGGCCGGTCGGTGTCAGGTGTCATCTGCCGTTTAACTACCGCTCAGCGAGTCGATGCAGTCAGCTCATCGCGGCCGCCTACACCGGTGGTATGCGATGCACCGTGTTCGGCACCGGCTATCTGGGAGCCACCCATGCGGTCGGGATGGCGGAACTGGGCCACGACGTCGTGGGGATCGACATCGACCCGGGGAAGGTCGCCAAGCTCGCCGGGGGAGACATCCCCTTCTACGAGCCCGGCCTGCGGAAGCTGCTGACCGAGAACCTCGCCGCGGGGCGGCTGCGGTTCACCACCGACTACGACCTGGCCGCTGACTTCGCCGACGTGCATTTCCTGGGCGTGGGCACGCCGCAGAAGAAGGGCGAGTACGGCGCCGACCTGTGCCACGTCCATGCCGTCATCGACGAGCTGGTGCCGCGGCTGACCAGGCCGTCGGTGCTCGTCGGCAAATCGACGGTGCCGGTGGGCACCGCGGCCGAGCTGAGTCGGCGGGCCGCCGCGCTGACGTCCCCGGGGGTGGACGTCGAGATCGCCTGGAACCCCGAGTTCTTGCGCGAGGGCCTCGCCGTGCACGACACCTTGCATCCGGACCGCATCGTGCTTGGCGTGCAAGAAGATTCGACCCGTGCCGAGCCCGCGGTCCGCGAAATGTACGCCCCGCTGCTGGCCGCGGAGATCCCGTTCCTGGTGACCGACCTGCAGACCGCGGAGCTGGTCAAGGTGTCGGCCAACGCTTTTCTGGCGACCAAGATCTCGTTCATCAACGCCATCTCCGAGGTGTGCGAGGCCGCGGGCGCCGACGTCAGCCTGCTGTCCGACGCGCTGGGCTACGACCCGCGGATCGGGCGCCAGTTCCTCAACGCCGGACTGGGTTTCGGCGGCGGCTGCCTGCCCAAGGACATCCGCGCGTTCATGGCCCGCGCGGGTGAGCTGGGAGCCGATCAGGCGCTGACGTTCCTGCGCGAGGTGGACAGCATCAACATGCGCCGCCGCACCCGGATGGTGGAGCTGGCCAGTAGCGCATGCGGCGGATCTCTGCTGGGCGCCAACATCGCCGTCCTCGGCGCGGCGTTCAAACCCGAGTCCGACGACGTGCGCGACTCGCCCGCGCTCAACGTCGCCGGCCAGCTGCAGCTCAACGGCGCCGCGGTCAACGTGTACGACCCGAAAGCCCTGGAAAATGCCCAACGTCTGTTCCCGACGCTGACTTACGCGGTCTCCGTGGAGGAGGCCTGCGAGCGCGCCGACGCGGTGCTGGTGCTCACCGAGTGGCGGCAGTTCGTCGACCTCGACCCGGACGACCTGGCCGACCGGGTGCGCGCGCGGGTGATCGTTGACGGCCGCAACTGCCTCGACGTGGCGCGCTGGCGGCGGGCGGGCTGGAAGGTGTTCCGGCTGGGTGCGCCGCGGCCCTAGAAGGGCGGCGGCTGGTTGCGTTCGGCGACGTGGGCGGCATTCAGGGCGCGTGCGGCGTCGATGCGGCGGGCGCGGTCCTGTGCGCGGGTTTGGCGGCGGGTGAGCATCATCAGGCCGCGCTGAGCCTGGGGCTGCGATGTCGTTGGGGCGGTGGGTAATTCACCTGTTCGCAACGAGAGGGTGGGGAAAAGCAGCCGGCTGCTCGGGCGGGTCGTGTAGGTGTGTCCGCTGGGGGAGGGCCACACGATGGTGCCGTCGGGCCGCTGTTCGTCGCGCCTGCCGGTCCAAAAAGTCTTGAGCAAGGGTGATGTCTGCGGCACTAACAGTTGAGGTTGGTCGCAAGTCATAAATCTACCCCCCGCGAGGCACGTGACCTCACGTCGCCGGAAGGGCGATCCGCCCAGACCCCGGCGGGACATCATTCAATGTCGTCGGCGAGCAGATCGGTTCACCCGACGTCCCTTGCGATATTCCGGCTGGCGCCGAACGGACGTTTTTCATGTACCTCGATACGGCAACCGATTTGAAGTCGGGTGCAGACCGGATCGAAAGTACGCCGCAACGGATCGTTGCCACGGTCGAGGCGACGGTAGTCGACCTGATGGCGTTGGTCCGCACTGTCGGACTGAGCATCGAGGCGGTCGAGTTGACGTGGACCGGGTTCAGTCCGCCGCGGGTTTCGGCGATGGCGATATCTGCTGCCTTTTCATCGACGCTGGCGTAATCAGCACCGAGCAGAACGACATTCCACCCGCGTGCCCTCACGACTTACGGGCTTCTGGTGGTCAACAGATTTCTCGCTACTCGCCAGCTCAATCCGATCCCGTTTCCAGGTAAATGAGAGCGGCTGTTCGCCGACCATACGCAAGCAGTGGGGGTGACGCTGACGGCAGCGGTAGGCAGTCGCGTCGAAAGGTCGCTTCGAGAACTA
>Ga0207433_10015124_pt1 | contig 11058 bp, 7 predicted proteins | sample YelNatPaOPGAMG01_FD_187559 | JGI IMG/M metagenome (GOLD analysis project Ga0207433, IMG submission 187559) | Hot spring thermophilic microbial communities from Obsidian Pool, Yellowstone National Park, USA - OP-RAMG-01 (SPAdes) (version 3) | ecosystem: Environmental > Aquatic > Thermal springs >...
ACAACACGCTTGCCCAGGTAAATGCGCTGGCAAGAAGCAGACCAGATGATTTGAAAACTGCAAATGAATTTATTGATGACCTGCCCGACTATGAGGCGCAGGTTGAGGTTGTGCATGCTCTGAGTTTCCTCAATGAAAATGTGAGTTTTGAGAAGGTTGCGAAACTTGCGAAGAGAAAACTGAATGGGTTAAGGGTGGCACCGTACTACGGCTGTCTGCTTGTCCGTCCTGAGCATGTGAAAATCGATGACAGGGAGAAGCCAGCATTGATGCCAAAATTATTCGGACTGCTCGGGGCAACTGTGGTGGATTTCCCCTACAGTGTGGAGTGCTGTGGCTCCTATCACACGGTGAACATGAAGGATGTGGTTGTTGAGAAAACACGCACAATCATAGGAAGTGCAAGGGAGAACGGTGCAGATGCCATTGTGCTTTCCTGCCCGCTGTGTGAATTCAATCTGGATGAGCGACAGAAGGATGTGCGGATGAAGTATCCTGGCTTTGAAAGAATGCCTGTGTTTTATTTCACAGAACTTCTTGCTCTGGCAATGGGCAAGAAGATTAATATGGGAGCACATTATGTTTCGCCTGAAAATGTGCTTAAAAAATATGGTTTAGTTTGAGGTGAGGAAACATGGAAGAGAATAAAGAAAAAACAATAAAGGTATACATCATGGGAAAGGAACACCAGGTTCCAGAGGGACTGACAATCATGAAGGCGATAGAGTACGCGGGCTATAAGCTGGTGCGTGGAGCGGGCTGTCGTGCAGGGTTCTGCGGTGCATGTGCGACCGTGTACAGAAAGGCAAACGAATACAAACTACGGGTTGCACTGGCATGCCAGACCCTTGCGGAGGATGGAATGTACCTCACTGAAATTCCATTTGTGCCCGCAAACAAAGCAAAGTATGAACTTGAGAAAATAAAGCCAAGCCCGAACATAATTCTCCAGTACTATCCAGAGGTTGCAAGATGTGTAGCATGTAACACATGCACGAAGTCATGCCCACAGGATTTAAAGGTTATGGACTACATCCAGGCAATGAAGCGTGGCGATATAGCCAGGGCAGCAGAACTCTCGTTTGACTGTGTGCAGTGCGGGTTGTGTGCAGCAAGATGTCCAGCTGAGATTGTGCACTATCATGCAGCCCAGCTTGCAAGGAGGCTGTATGGAAAGTACCTTGCAAAACCATCACCGAACCTTGAGAAACGCATTAAGGAAATTGAGGAAGGAAAGTATGATGAGGAAATAAAGAGGTTGAAGAGCATGGGACTCGAGGAGATGAAGAAGAGATATATGGAACAGCAGAAAAATGCAGAAAAAGAGGAGGCATGAAAACATGGAGATGATAAGAGGTTATCCAGATTACATGCGGGAATCAATCGAGATGGTTGCAAAAACAAGGGAAGCAAGGGCAAAGGAAACGATGCGCCGCCTGACACTCGAAGAACGCGACGAAGTGCTCAAGAATTTCCATCCTGACTACAAGCCAGATGCAAAAGCAGAGATACGCATCGGGCGGAGCAAGGGAGAGAAGGCACCAAAGGAAGTTGTGGAATTGCTGGAAGCAATGCCGTTAATTGACGAAAGTGATGTAAACCTCAATCAGATTGATTTTGATGTAGATATTCTCATCATCGGCGGTGGTGGTGCAGGCACGGTTGCTGCACTCTGGGCATATTATTCCGGTGTACCCATTGAGAACATACTGATGTGCACAAAGCTGCGCCATGGCGACGCAAACACGATGATGGCACAGGGCGGGATTCAGGCGGCGGACAGACCTGAGGATTCACCAGCAATCCATTACCTCGATGTGCTGGGCGGGGGGCATTTCACGAATAATCCAGACCTTGTTGAGAAACTTGTGATGGAAGCGCCGAAAATCATCAAGTGGCATGAGCAACTAGGTGTAATGTACGACAAGGACGAAAATGGCAACTTCATAGAAATATCTGGCGGAGGAACATCACGATTCAGAATGCACTCTGCAAAGGACTACACTGGTATGGAAATCATGCGTGTCCTTAGAGATGAGTTCAGGAACCTGGGAATGCGTGTGCTCGAGTTCACGAGTGCAGTTGAGCTGCTCACAGACGGAAACGAGGTTACGGGTGCAGTGCTGTTCAACATGGAAACAAAGCAGTACTATGTGGTGCGTGCAAAGGCAGTAATTCTGGCAACGGGTGGCTTTGGACGCCTGCATATCATGGGGTTCCCGACAACGAATCACTACGGGGCAACGGGCGATGGACTCGTGCTGGCATACCGTACAGGTGCTCGCCTCGTTGATATGGATTCAGTTCAGTATCACCCAACAGGTGCTGCATTCCCGGAGCCGATTGTGGGTCTGCTTATAACTGAGAAAGTGAGAGGGCTCGGTGCACAGGTGGTGAACAAGTACGGGAAGCAGTTTGTGTTCCCGCTGGAGCCACGAGATGTTGAGGCGGCAAGCATCATCAAGGAGTGCTATTCAACTGAGAACTATGTGGTTACGCCTACGGGTTTGCGTGGCGTCTGGCTCGATTCACCGCTGATTGAGCTGTTGCGTGGCGAGGGCACAGTGGTCAAGAGCCTGGGTGCAATGTACCGCATGTTCCATCGCTTTGGAATTGACATGAGCCAGGACCCGATCCTTACATTTCCCACGCTCCACTACCAGAACGGCGGTGTGGCAATAAATGTGAATGCAGAGACGGATGTGAAGGGGCTGTTCGCCTGCGGTGAGGTTGCAGGAGGCGTGCATGGGAAGAACCGACTGATGGGAAATTCCTTGCTTGATGTGAATGTGTTCGGGAAAATCGCAGGTATTTCAGCAGCAAAATATGTGAAACATAAGAAGAGCAAGGGCAAACTCACACTGGCACACCTTGATCGATACATGAAGGAACTGAAGGAAGCAGGAATAAAATCCGAGAAGAGAGCACCAATGCTCCTGCCCGACTATCGCGGAAAGGCGGTACTTAGCAGAAAACTGGATATTGTGGTATAGGCACTGAAATGCAGAAACGATATGTGCTGGATGCTTCCGCAGTGCTGTGTGGCAAGGAGTTGCCAGAAATAGAAAATATCTACATTCCGCTCTCAGTGCTCCATGAACTTGGAAAAGGGAAATACCTCCGGAAGGTAGAGAATTTAGTCGGGATAAAGATAACCGTGGTCACTCCAGCATCTCAGAGTGTTGAACTTGTCAAAAAACATGCGAATGAAACTGGTGACCTGCTTCGACTTTCTAACTGTGATATCGATGTAATTGCAGTTGCGTATGAACTCAGTGCTACAATTCTCACAGACGACTATTCTATCCAGAATCTGGCAAGGCACATGGGCCTGGAATATCAGCCAGTTGCGGAAGGGGGTATCAAGGAGGAGTTCAAGTGGGAGTATGTATGTGTGGGCTGCAGACGAAAATTCGATACTGCACTTGCGGAGTGCCCGGTATGTGGTTCTGAAATAAGAACAAAAAGGCAAAGGCAGAAACACAAAAGAAGTTAAATATTGAGAGCGTATTCCTTGTGTTGTGAGATTATGTCCGCAGAAAAGACAGAAAAAGGACTTGCTGAGATTTTCACAGATGTGCTCTTGCGGGTAAAACAGCATGTAGAAGTCCCTCTGTTTATGGATGCCCTGACAAGGTACAAGAGAAAGTACAAGGAACTTGCAAAGATAGGCGTTACACCCGATTATGAAATTACATTGAGCGGTACCGTACAGGACCCAGAAGATACATTCAGCGGGTATTTGCATGTGCTCTACGACTGCATAAAGGAGAAAGCTGGCACTGAAACTGCAAGAAAGGAAATTGAGGATGTGCTGGAGCATGTAATTGCAACTACAGAGAATCCAGTTATGGTGAGAGTGGCAAAGATATTCTTAACAGAGATACGGATGGAACGCTCACCAGAAGAAGAGATTGCAGAAAGATTGATGCGCTATAAGTTCGAGGGCTATCCAGTTGAGGAAATAGTTGCAGAAAAGGAAAAAATGAGCAAGGAGGCGTTTCGCAAGGCATTTGAGGATTTTGAGGCAAGAATTGCAAAACTCAAAGGTTTTGAGCGACAGCTTGAGGAAATGGACACAACTGGATTTGAGGATACAGTCAAGGAAATTCGTGCAAATCTGAAAAATCCTTCCGCAGTTGAAGATATAGAAAAGAAGATGAGTGAGATAATTGCGGGTGCGAACATTGAAAAAATGGAAGAGGAACTAGAGAAAATTTCGAAGGACCTGGATAACATTGAAAAGAAATTCGTAAAGGCGGAGAAACGAGAAATAAAACCAGTCAGTGCAAGGGTGGGCAGGGTGAACGGAAAAAAGGAGGGAAAAATAAATGGGATGCGCACCGGGAAGATAAATGGAATGAAGGTGGATAAGATAAATGGTATGCGTGCCGCACCTGGAGCACAACGAGCGGAACGGGACACGCTGAAAAAGAGTGCAATTGCAGTAATTATATTTCTTCTTCTGCTAATACCCCCAGTAGCTATTCTTCTCTCACCAATGGAAATGCGCAAAATTGACGGAAACATCGATGACTGGGGAGCAATTACACCGGTTGAGCAGGTCCCGACCGGGATGTCAGTGCCCATCACAAAGTACGCAATGGACATGGATGATAAGTATGTGTATTTCTATGTGCAGGTGCAGAGCCCGCATGGTGTGTTTGAGAGCAAGGGCAATTACAGGGACAATGTGGTGCTATTCCTGGACATGGGTGTTGCCGGATATGTCATAGATGGCATTCAGGCAAAGTACAAGATTGAGGTATCTGGCAGTGATGGTAATGTGGTTTCAAGTTCACTTTCAGAGTATGCAGGCACAGGATTTGACTGGAATTGGACACCGAAGGGCTCAATTGAGGCAAAGGCAAATATTGACACACTGGAAGGCAGGATAAAGAAGGCGGACATCGGGAACACAGAGCCAGTAATGTACATTCTCATCCAGCGTGCGGATGGGAGCATGGGCAGAAGCATGATTCCCATGGATAAGCGCATGCATGGCGTATCCGTGACCCAGACAGGTATCGCATCTGAAATCATCGAGCCAGGCACGGACGCTCAATTGCTCACATTCAATGTGCGTGCATACGGCAGGGATACCGTGCTCACCAGCATCAACATAAAGCGCACGGGTGCATACGATGGAGCATTAAGTGTGAAGGTAGTGGATGAAAGTGGTGCTGAGGTCGGTAGCACTGAGATTGCAGCTGGCTCGAACAGTGCGAGCGTAAGCATGGGAAGGACAATCACAAAAAATGCGGATGCCATGTATAGGGTTGTGGCTAATGTGAGTGGTGTGGCAAACAACTCAGTAGGTGTGGAGATTGTATCTGCGGTTGCAGACGGCACCGTAAAGATTGATGGAAGTTCGAGAACGGTGTATGTGGGAGAACCGCATGGCATCATCATAGATGGTGCATTTGGTGACTGGACAAACATACCCGCATCATGGGACCCAAACGATGATGTAGCAACGCCTGCAAACCTGCCAGTTAATCCAAACCTCGACATAAATTGCACAAAGCATGCAAATGATACCGCAGCAGCGTACTTCTATGCGAAGGTGAACGGTGACACAATCCTGGCTGGATTGACACAGATGTACAGGGGTGTTGCGGTGACTGGCAATGGCACAGGCCCTGCAATTGAAACAATGGATGCGTACGACTATGCATACATCAATTTCACGGTGAGTGAGACAGGTAAAGAGTACTCAATTCTGATTACGGGCAAGAACGGAGAGGTGCTGAGCAAGAAGGTGCAATCACGAGACCTGGGTAGTGCACAGTGGAGCGAGGACACCACACTGAGCAATGCCCTGACTGTTGCATGCAGTGGTGGCGAGCTTGAGCTTGGCATTCCATTTACAGATGGCAACATCACAACCTACACCGTGACGATGACTGACTGGCAGGGCAAGGACGCAACATCGGTTATTGTGGCACAGCATGAGAACGACCCGTTTGGTAGCGGTAAGGTCGGCGTGTTCGAGTTCTCGCAGGGCGCACTGATTGCAATAACCCTCGGTTTGCTGATGGTCATCGCCCTTCGCAGACGCAAATAACTGCTCTTCTTTTTTTTATCTGGTCTTTGCAGGAGGATGTCGCAGATGTTAGTTGCACTCAGCACCTGTTTTTGTTAGTTGAGTTGTGCAAGCATCAAGATGACGCAAATTCATAAATACCCGCACATAATCATTGGAGCATGCAATTGAATTACCCGCCACCGTTTGTTGGGAGAGACGCAGAATTTGCTATTCTGAAACACAAGGTAGAGGACACGCTTGCGGGTAATGGTTCAACCGTCTTCATCGGTGGTGAGTCGGGTGTCGGCAAGACCAGATTAGCTGAGGAAATCATCGCCCATGCAGTTAAAACAAATTTCCAGTGTTTTCGGGCACAGTGTGTGCCAGAAAGCACTACGCCATTTATGCCAGTGCTGGAGATTTTGAAGGATGCACAACTGGAGCACCTGATTTTGCAAGAAAAACCACCAAAACTGGAAAGCATATATTTAGTCACCGAAGGAGGAATCGTGATTGCAAAGTGTGAGAGGCGGGAAACGATTGATGCAGACATCTTCATGGGCATGGTCACCGCTGTTAAGACATTTATAACTGATTCGATCAGCAAAATACGCAAATCAGGAGAGATTGCAGATGACATTGAGGTCCTGACGCATGGAGCATTCAACATTGTAAATGTACCGGGCAAAACGCTGAATCTCATCGCAATCACCACAGGTCGAGAAAACGAATATCTTATATCTGACATGAAGGAACTGATTAAAGAAATCGAGACAAACTATGCCTCAAAAGAAAAATGGGATAAGGATGAGAATATCATAAGCACCATTGAACAGAAAATAAACGCACTTATCACCGATGGAAAGTACGAAGGTATTGAATATACTGCAGACACAAAAATCCGTCAGACAAACATATTTGAGAATATTCTGCGTGCACTTAAACGCAAATCTGAAAATGCACCCGTGTTAATTTTTGTCGATGACCTGCAGTGGATAGACACCTCATCGCTGGCATTACTGCATTACCTTGCAAGAAACATCAGGAAAAACAAAATACTGATACTCGGCACATACAGAATTGAAGACATCCTTCCAAAGCCAGATGGAACACAACACCCTCTGGCCAATGCAATGCAAATAATGAACCGTGAAGGTTTACTGGATAAACTGGAACTTAAACGATTTGATGTGCAATCCTGTGCGTTACTGATGTCAAAGATGCTGGGGACAGATGTCTCACAGGAGTTTGTGGAAGAAATATATAAGCAAACTGAGGGGAATGCATTCTTTGTGCTCGAAACATTGATAAATCTATACCAGGAGAACATATTGAGATATGAAAATGGAAGCTGGAATTTAGACATTCGCTCGTTAAAGATACCCTCTCGAGTTTATGATGTAATTATACAGCGTATTCAAAGATTGGGGAGAGAAGAGAGGAAAATACTGGATGCGGCAAGTGTGATTGGTGAGAGCTTTAGTGCAGAACTGCTCTCAAAAGTACGGGAGACACCTAAGTTGCAGGTACTGGAAATGCTGGCAGTAATTGAAAGAGAATACAAGATGGTCTGTCACTCAAAAGACAAATACAGGTTTGAACATAGCAAAATCAGAGAAGTGCTCTATCGTGAATTACCCGAAGAATTAAAAGTGGCATACCACGAGAAAGTTGCAATGATATTGGAAGAAGATTATAAAAATGGAAAAACCGTAAATCTACAGGAATTGGTGCATCACTTCTATGTTACAGGAATTAACCAGAAGGTTGTAGAGTATGGACTGATTGCGGGTGCTGAAGCACGGGACAGATTTGCAAACGATGAAGCAGTCGAATTATATAAAACCGTACTTTCAGCACTGGGTGAACATATCTCAGACAAAAAAATAAGGGTCTGGAATGAGATTGCAGATGTGCTTGAACTGCAGGGCAGGTATGTGGAAGCAATTGAGTACCTCAAGAATGTAATTGTACACGGCGGAGATACAGAGCGTGCCAGAGCCCATTGCAGATGTGCAGACATATACATCAAGAAGGGAGATTACGACAGAGCAATGGAGGAAATACAGGCAGGGTTTGAGCTGGCAAGTGGTGTAGAACTTGCGAAATTGTGGTCTGCAGAAGCAATAATTCACGAACGAAAAGGCGAACATGAACAGGCAATAGCATTGCGAAAGAAGGCACTTGAAATTTTTACAGATGAAAAAGATATTGCAAATGCAGTAAACGGAATTGGAATAAACTTTTTGAACAAAGGAGAATACGATAAAGCGTTAGAGTACTTTTTCAGAAGTTTAGAGATAAGAAATAGAATTCGTGATGTGCGTGGTATTGCATCATCAACCAACAATATTGCACTGGTTTATTATGAAAGAGGCGACTATGACAAGGCAATAAAGTACCATGAAGAAAGCTTAAGGGCAAGTGCAAAGGCAGGTGATGTGCGCGGAATGTCTATTGCATACAACAACATAGGTCTTGTGTACTCGGAACGGGGTGCGTATGAACTGGCACTAAGTTGTTATAAGAAAAGTTTAGAACTGAAAGAGAAAATAGCGGATTTATGGGGTATTTCATCCACATATAACAATATGGGGCATGTATACTGCGAAAAGGGCGACTACGAAACGGCGCTGGAATACAATCAAAAAAGCTTGGACATGCAGGAGAAAATTGGTGATGTGAAGGGGGTTGCGAACTCATACACAAATTTTGGGATAATATATTATGAAATGGGAAAGTATGAAAAAGCAATTGAATATTGTCAGAAGGCGCTGACGATTAGCGAAAAGGTTGGTCTCCCATTTCTTCAAACTACTGCCTATCTTTTCTCTGCCAAATCCTATTTTGAGACCGGGGAGATTGATGCATGTATAAAGGCACTGGAACCTGGAAAATCCAGTGCAATCCAGCATGGTTTAAAAATACACGAGGCAATTGCATATAGCATTGAGGGGAAAATCCTTAATTTACAGCATGAGATAGAAAAAGCCATGGAATGTTATAGACACGCTCTGGATATATTTGAAGAACGGGGACAAAAGGACGGGTATTACTACAGAATTTTATATGATTATGCAAAAATAACGAATGATAGAGCACTGCTTTGTGAGGTACTACAATGGTTTGAGCAGATAGGTAACACACACTGGATTGCAAAAATAAAGCGGGATCTGACAGAAATGGATACCACCACAGTGCCATCCCAGAACTAAGAAAGATTAAAATACTCGGTAGTAATCTCCTCCACGGTGATTAAAATGGCAGCACAAAATCCTCCACCCGGATATGGACAGCCAATTCCACCGATTCAGCCCGTGCCACCAGCAAAACCCATTGCACCAGCATATGGGCAACCCATGCCACCGCAAATGGAGAAGCAAAGAGAGGAAATTCCAGCGTTTGTATCAAACAAACTCCTGGTGTTGTTTGTGTTCTTTGGAATGATTATGCTTGCAGTGGGCGCAATGATGATACATGTGGCTCCTGAGATAACAAATAAGGACTATTCTATATACAACTCCTCAGAGCAGGCAAAGATGCAGGCACAGGATGCCAGGACACAGAAGACGGTGACCGATGTAGGGCATGTACTTGCGGATATCGGTGCATTACTTCTTGTCGCATTCATGTTGCTGGCTGCATTGCTTCGTTCAGATTGGTCAGATACAATACGGTTTGGTATCCTGCTTGCAGTTGGTCTGTTCCTGTTAGGATTTGCGTTTGCAATCTGAGGCAGGCAATGAACGGAAAGCCAGACAAAATAATCTTTTTTTCTGCAATTTTTGTTGTTTTTGTAGCGGTTGCTGTTGTTGTAGCCACACATGCAGAAACGAAAACTGGGTATACAAGTCCTGCACAACTCTGGGAAGCAATAGAACATGGAAAGATTGCAAATCAGACCTTCGTGACAATATCTGGCATAATCCATGATGTTGATGACACTGGCATGGGATATTCAATTGTTTATTTTGCTGGTTGCAGTAATCCATTTGTTTGGTATGTTCCAAATACCCATGCAGATGATTACTTAAACAAACAAGTTACCGTCAACGGTTATGTTGTCTACGCTGGCGAACTTGCAGATACGCTTGGTATGGGTGTGGATGGCTGGGTTGTAATGCTCACATCTATGTAATGACACAAACTACCCATAATTTTCTGGTTTTGATTTCATGAATTCACGCAGCAGAGATGTAGCATATGTACCTCTGCCCAGAGAAAACATGAATTTCACACGATTTTCCAAAATCTCCCAGGAAAGATTCTTCACCTCTGCGAAAAGTGCTCTTCTGGTGCCTTTGGAAGATGCCTCAGGTAAATCTGGTATAATGAAATCAACGGGCTTCAGTTTTTCCTCCTCTATCACCTTCCTTTCTATTTCACCTGGTAAATCCTCAGCAAAAAAAGGTTGAGCCCCGAACACAATACCAGATACAACGCATTTTCCTTCAGACCATTTTTTATGAATTGTGGCGTAATTCCCCTGCTTAACCAGAATGTTCTCATTCTCATCTGGAAAGCCATTTTTGATTGGAAGCACGATGTCACCAATCTCCAGTGTATTTCCACCAAATGCCTCTATTCTCCTGCTCAGAATTCTGTTAAATAGATACGACTGGTAGGCGTGAACGAACATCATCAGGAGATTTTTTGGAAGTACACGAAGTGCACCTGCATAGTCCCCGTGCGTTTCTGCAAGTTTCTGGGCAATACTTCGTTCAAACAACATAGAGTCAGGCATCATCTTAGCAGCATTTGCAAAATCAGATGTTTCAGCAATGTACTCCCGCACATGTTTTGTATCCTCATTCTCGTCTTCCATTGGATTTGCAATGTACATCTGCACTGCGGTCTTCAAATCTCCTTTCACAATCTCTCTGCCCACGAGATGTGTGACTGGCCGGTATACACCAAATCGCTGTATTCCAAAAAAGTTTGGAAAGCCCATGTTTTTTTTAATGTGGTCATAGATCTGCTCAATTCGTTCCCTGCATTCTCTGGTTTCAACATCTCTAACAATAATTTCA
>Ga0207433_10015133_pt1 | contig 11054 bp, 7 predicted proteins | sample YelNatPaOPGAMG01_FD_187559 | JGI IMG/M metagenome (GOLD analysis project Ga0207433, IMG submission 187559) | Hot spring thermophilic microbial communities from Obsidian Pool, Yellowstone National Park, USA - OP-RAMG-01 (SPAdes) (version 3) | ecosystem: Environmental > Aquatic > Thermal springs >...
ATAGCGACACAGATCAATCCTCTTGCATATTTTGCCATAAAATTTATTTTCTCAGGAGTAATTTTTTCAGCAGCGCATACAAGGTCGCCTTCATTTTCTCTGTCAGGGTCATCAACAACAATAATGAGTTTTCCTTTTTTTATATCAGTAATTGCCTGTTTTATTTCATATTTTTCTTTTTCAATTGATAAATTCATAGGAATCCTGCCTTTCTCAAATCTTCAAAAGTAATTTCTTTTTTCTCACCTTTGTTTAACAATTTTTCTAAATACTTTGAAAGAATGTCAAATTCAATATTTACAGAATCACCAACTTTTTTGAATTGTAGATTTGTGTTTATTAGAGTAAAAGGAACAATAGCAACTGTAAAACATTCCTGTAATAAATTAGCAACTGTTAAACTTATTCCATCAATTGCGACTGAACCCTTTTCAGTTATATATTTTTTAAATTCTTCAGGACAGAAAAATTCAAATATTTTCTCGTCAGAATTTTTTGTGTTTTTTATTGAGATTATTTTTGTTGTTGTATCAATATGACCTGTTATTATATGTCCTCCTAATCTATCATTTATTTTTATTGCCCTTTCAAGATTTACTTTTTCATTTATTTTGATTAACCCAAGATTTGTTCTTTTTAATGTCTCTTCTGAAATATTTGTTATAAAATTTTTCATTTTTAATTTTTCATTTTTAATTTCTGTAATAGTAAGGCACACACCATTTACCGAGATGCTATCTCCTTTTTTTATATCATTAAGTTTTGTTAATATACTCAATGAATTTTTAGAAACTTTTTTTACATTTCCAATGTCTTCAATAATTCCAGTGAACATCTTTATTACCTTACTAATCTAAATAGATAATCATTACCAACTGGTCTACATTCTTTATATCTGAATAAAATTGCAGATGAAATTTTTTCTATACCAATGCCTTCAACAGGAGTAATTGCTTTTTCACCACCTATTATTTTTGGTGATAAAAACACTAGAATTTCGTCTACACAGCCAGATTTAAGAGCAAATGAATTTGTGGTTCCTCCACCTTCAATAAGTAAAGAAGAAATATTCTTTTTTGCCAGAACTTCAAATATTTCTTTAAAATTTATTTCACCATTACTGTTTGTTTTGAAATATAAAAATTCCACATTATTGGATAATTCTTCAAGGATTTTTTTAGATTTTTCTTTATTCTTTTCAGAGCAAATAATTATTGTCTTTGCATCTTCAGATAAAACATTCGCATTTCTTGGTATTTTCAGGTTCGGGTCTATTATTACTCTTATTGGATTTTTCCCTATTCCGTGTGATGTCAAATAAGGGTCATCTTTTAATATTGTTTTGGCTCCTACAAGCACAGCGTCCATTTCTGCCCTGAGTTTGTGAACATATTCTCTGGATTCCTGAGAACTTATCCATTTTGAATCACCTGATTTTGTTGCCATTTTCCCATCAATTGACATAGCCCATTTCATTATCACATAGGGAAGTTTTTTTGTTATCCATTTTATATAGAATCTATTTAATTCTTGTGCCTGATTTTTCAGGATTCCAAATCTACATTTTATGTCTGCATTCTGTAATTCTTTAATACCTTTTCCATTGACTTCAGGATTTGGGTCTTTCATTGCTATTACAACTTTCTTTATTCCTGATTTTATTATTTCTGGAACACAGGGAGGTGTTTTTTTATTATAATGACAGCATGGTTCTAAATTAACATATAAAGTTGCTCTGGATAGTTTTTTTCTGTCTAAATTTTCAGGTAAGTTTTTTAATGCAGAAATTTCTGCATGTGGACCGCCATAGAATTGATGAAAACCCTTTGATATAATTTTATTACCTTTTACTATAACACAACCTACCAAGGGATTTGGACTGACTTTACCTTTGCCTTTTTTGGCAAGGTCAAGTGCAACTTGCATGAATTTTTCATCAACTGTTTTATTAGACATAAAAAAACCCAAAGATTAACTCTTCGGGTTATTTTATAATTTTTTATGCAAGGATAAAGCCTTGCACATTAGTTATGGATTGAAATTTTGTTTTACTCTTCTTCCATCCGGACTGGGTTTTCTAAACCCTTACCGTTGGTATCGGAATTCCTGTTTTATCAGGTCACCGATTCGGCCCAGCTTAACTAATAAGCTAGGTTCGCGGACTTTACCGCCAGTGTTTTTACCCCCGAAGAGTTTTAATTATTTTGTATTCTATTTTTTTAACGCCCCCAGGCAGATTCGAACTGCCGCTGCCACCTTGAAAGAGTGGTGACCTAGTCCACTAGTCGATGGGGGCAAGGTTGAACTTTTTTAATTTTACAATATTAAGAATTAGTAGTCAAGGCCACGAATCAAATCACAACGGACAACGGACTGCGGACCACGGACTTTGAGATTTCAGTTTTACCGGGATTTCTTTATCTTGTAAAAATTCCTATAAATTTTCTAACAATGTTCAGCATTAAACTTTCTTTTATTTCAATTGATTTATAAGGACAGACCTCATTACAACAAAAACAACTTATGCAGTTTTCCCAATCAATATAAAGAGATTTTTTACCTGAAACATTCTTTAACTTTATTGTTTTTGTAGGACATATTTCATAGCATTTCATGCAGAGTTTGCATCTGGAATTTATTATTTTTGGTCTACACCAGACAAAATTTGCACCAAGATTTAAAAAAATTTCAGGAATGAAATTTACTATGTGTGTTTTTGGAAGAATGATATCATTGAAAGGCAAGATGTTTTCACCTAAAACTTCTATTTTTTCAATTTCTGTTTCCCCCAGTTTTTTTTCTTTACAGTATTTTAACAACAGAATATTCTTAATTCTGAATAAACTGAATATAAATGTATCAAGTGCTACAGTATCTTCTGCTATTGCCATCAAATTGAATTTTTTAACTCTTCCATTTGCCGGGCCATTTCCATCCATACCTGTAATTCCGTCAAGAATTGTTAATCTTATTTTTGGTTTTACAATTTTATAAATTTCAGACAAAAGTTCGCTGAAAAGTTTTGTATTGTATGCTTTCTTATGATAATCTGATTTTATAAATCCCGGAATAAGACCATACAGATTTTTTATACCAAGTGTGAGAGTTGTAAGTGAATGTGTCTTCAGTTTTGGAACATTGATTATTCCATCTACATCAAATGCAATTCTTGAAATATAAATCTTGTTTAACTTACCGATCTCAGTTTTAAATTCCATCAGAGGATAGTTTTCAGGATTTAACAACTCAACTTTTTCTTCTTGGGCAACTTTTTTAATACCTGTTTTTTCATAGACATTTTCTATACTTAAAACAGAAGGGCTGTCAGAAATTATTGGTGTTGCATTTGCAGATTTTATAATTCTTATTATTACTCTTATTACTTCTGGGTGAGTTGTAACCGCTTTTTCAGGAAGATGTTCTCCAAGCAGGTTTGGTTTAACCAATATTTTTTCGCCAGGTTTAATAAATTTCTGAATTCCACCAAGGTAAGAAATTGCTTCATTGGTTTTTTTATAAAGTAAATCGTAATTATAGTTTTCACATTTTAAGATTGAAATTTTTGCCATTTTTGTTTTTTATTTTCCTTCAGCAAGTCGTTCAATTAAGAAGGATGGCAACCTGCAGTTATACATTTTTTCCTGTGTTTTTGTAAAGTCGTAATATAGACGAAAAAATTCAATTTCTTCATTCTTGGTATCATATATTACACAACATGCTCTTGGGTCAGAATCACGGGGTTGTCCAACTGAACCAACATTTATTATATATTTGTAGTTTTCTTGAATCTTTATTTTTTCACCCTCAACTGGTTTTATAAAAGTGCTTATTCTTGTAAATATATCGTACATAAAAATTACAGGCACATGACTATGTCCAACAAAACATATTTTTGTATTAAAATATTGTAAATTTTGAATGAACTGTTCCTTATCAAGAAGATATTCATCAATTGGTTCTCTTGGCGAGCCATGTGAAATAGTTATGTTTTCTTCAGGTATTGTTAAAATTCTTGGAAGGGTTATAATATACATTCTATTTGGTTCTGTGAGATTTTTTCTTGTCCATATAATTGCCATTTTTGCATATTCATTAAACCATGTTGTATCTTTTAACCCGCAGGATGCAGCATCGTGATTTCCAAGGACAATATTTAATCTGAATATAGACCTGATTGTTTCTATACATTCGTTTGGATTAGGTCCATAGCCAATGATATCCCCACAGCAGATATATGCATCTACATTTTGTTTTTTGAAAAAATCAAGAACAGTTGTCAGTGCTTCTAAATTTGAATGCACATCACTGAAAATGGCATATCTCATATATATTCCTTATGAGTTATTTTTAGTGACTTCAATTTTAATAAAAAAATTCGCCAGATAAAAACAGGTAAGTCCTTTATTCTTCTTATTCTGGACGGCTCCTGTAAAAATCTATAAAACCACTCAAGACCTGCTTTTCTAAATAAAATTGGTGCTCTATTAAGTTTTCCTGAAATAACATCAAAACTTCCACCTACCCCCATTGCAATGTTAACTTGTAATTTTTTCAGGTTTCTATATATCCATTTTTCCTGTCGTGATATATCCAGTCCAACAAAAAGGATATTCGGCTTTGTATTTTCTATTTCTTTTACAATTTCCTCCTCTTCCTTTTTATCAAAGAAGCCATGATGAAATCCAGCAATGTTCAAGTTTGGAAAAAATTTTTTTAAATTAAGAGCGGTTTCAGGAATGACCTCTGGTTTTGTCCCAAGTAAGAAAATTTTCCATTTGTTTTTTTCTGCTTTTTCACACAGATATAGCATCAAATCAATTCCAGGAATTCTTTTTAATTTATAACCTGACAAAATAAAACAAGCAATGCATATTCCTATTGAATCAGGTATAACTAAACTTGCATTTTTTATACATTCTTTTAGTTCTATATCTTTAAATGTGAAATTATACATCAGTGAATTTAAGGTGACTATCTGATTATATTTTTTATCTTCTGTAATTATATCTTCAATATATTGGAGTGTTTCCTCTAAAGAAATAATATTTAAAGGAATTTCACCAAGCAATATTCTATTCAATTTTTTATTGGTTTTTTCGTCCAGATTTTTTTTTATGAAGGTTTGAGGCTTTGTTAAGAGAGAATTCATATTATTTTAAGAGGCAGGAGTATTTGCTGTTTCTAATTCAACAGAAGAAGATTCGGGTTCAATTTTCTGTAATCTTAAAGAAATTATTTTAGATATACCATATTCCTCCATTGTTATTCCATAAATTACATCTGCAGATTCCATTGTTCTTTTGTTATGCGTGATTACAAGAAATTGAGTTGTTTCACTAAAAGATTTTATTAAATTTAAGAACCTTGTTATGTTTGCTTCATCTAAGGGTGCATCAACTTCATCTAATATACATACAGGTGATGACTTTACCATAAAGAATGAAAATAAAAGTGCAATTGCGGTAAGTGCTTTTTCCCCTCCTGATAGTAATGATATATTCTGTAATTTTTTACCAGGTGGCTGTGCAATAATTTCAATTCCTGATTCAAGCAAATTGTTTTCATCAGTAAGAATTAAATCTGACTCGCCGCCCTCAAAAAGTTGAGAGAAGATTTTTTTGAAATTTTCGCGAACCTTATTGAATGTCTCCTGAAAATTTTCTCTTATAGAAGAATTTATTTTATTTATTGCCTGTTTAAGGTCTTCTTCTGCTTTAATTAAATCCTGCTGTTGTTCAAGCAAGAAATTATATCTTTTTTCAAGGTCTGTGTACTGTTCCTGTGCGGCTAAATTTACAGCACCTATTGATTCAATTCTTTTCTTAAGTTTTTGTATTTGTTCTTCGTCAACTTCGATATTTGAATATGTTTCTTTTGCATCGTTATAGTCAATTCCAATTTCCTGTAATTTTCTATCTAAAGATGTCTTTTCAATTTCTTTTGTTCTGTGAGATATTTGTAATTCGTGAAGTTTTTGTTGGACTATGTTGAGTTGGTTCCTTAAATTGGAAATTTCCTTTTGTCTTTGTTCTATTTTTTCATCTATAATGTTTTCCTGTTGTTTTATTTCAGATATTTTCTTTTCAATCTCAGTGTGTTTCTCATAAAGTTTTTCAATTCTTTTAGATTCAGAAGAGAAAATATTTTCCTGTTCTATAATTTTCTCATCAATAATTTTGATTTCATCTTCAGAATTTTTTGTTTGAGATTCGTATAGTTTTAGATTTTCTGTAAGATTAGATAACTCTCTTTTATAAGAGTTGACCTGTGTCTCATAAGAGAGATATTTTTTGGTTGATTCAGAGTAGTCAGAATTTATAGATTGTTCTTTTTCTCTGAGTTCAGAAATTTCTTTTTCAATGTCTGATATTTCTGTTTGAATGTTTTTTATTTTTGATTCCGCTTCCTGAAGTTTATTTTGCAATTCAGGCAACTGCTTTTCTAATTCATTTTTTTCATTATTTAGTTGTTCTATTTCTTTCTGGACTGTTTCATATTCAATGTTTACAAGTTTTAATTTCTGGTTTTTGTTTTCAAGTTCTGAGTTAAGTATATTGACATTTAGTTTTAATTCCTGTTGTTCAGAATAGACACTGTTTAATTTTTCTTTTTGCGTTTGTAGATTTTCTGTAATGTCCTGTATTTCAGATTCAGTATTTTTTATTTCTTCTTGAAGTTTTAATAACTCATCTTCGAATTTTGTAAGTTGCAATTCTGGGTTTTGCTCTGGCTCGATGCTTCCGCCGTGCAAAATACCTTCAGAGAAAATATTTGAACCAGAAAAGTATGTGTTACTAAATAGGAATCTGACAAGTTTTTCCCATTTTGGTTCATAACTTATCAGTGATTTGATTGGTTTTTCTCCTTTAAGTTGGCCAAAGAATTTTTTTTCTTGGATATCAGGTAACATCTCTAAGACGATAAAACTTGCCCAGCCAAGTTTGTTTTTCTCTAAATATTCAATGGCTGAATTGGCTGAAGAAACATTATCACAAACAATATAATTCAATTTTTCGCCTAAAAAGTTATTTATAAGAGGAGCAACATGAGAAGGAAAACTTATAAGAGTCCTTACTGTTCCATGAATTCCTGTAAAATTCTGTGATAGAACACTATAGACGGGTCTTAATTTTGGATTAGATTTTTCCAGTTCCTTTATTGTTTCAATTCTTGAATTTAATGCTGAATATTTTTCTTTGATTTCTGCATAATAACGTTTTTTCAAGTTAAGTTTTTCTTCCAGGTCAGTTGATATTTTTATAAATTCATCATAGGATTTCTGGGCCTTGTTTAGTTCTTCATTTTTTGTAGAAAGTTCCAGCCCAGATTTCTGAATTTCATTTTCAAGATTTGTTTTTTCATTTAGGATTTTTTTGAGTTCTGAATTTAAAGACGATATCCTGTAAGATATAGAGGTTATGTTTGAATTGATTTTTCCAATTTCATTGTTTATTGATGTCTTTTCAAATATTATGTCAAAAAGATGTTTATTAAGATTGCTTAGTTTATTTTGATTTTTTAGAATATGTGATTTCAGGTCTTCATATTCTTTTTTCTTTGTTTCATATTCTGTAGTTATTTTTTGAAATATTTCTGATTGGGCATTTAATTCTTCTGTTATTTTTTTGATCGCTTCTTCTGTGTTTTTTCTTATTTTGACAAGTTCTTGAATTTCATTTTTTAAATTTACTTGCCTTTCTTTGAATTCTTTAACTCTTTCCTTGGAATTTTCTATTTTTTCTTCAGCGTGGGCAATTTCCGCATTTGTCTGACTGAGATTTCTATAAAGTTCTGACAATTCTCTTTCAACATTTGTTTTTTCATATTGAAGATTTGATAGTTCTGATTCAAGAGTATTTATCTGTGTACTTTTTTGAATTTGTTCCTTATTTAGAGATTCAATTTCAGTTGTAAGCGGGAGAAGTTCTTTTTCTAATAGCCCAATTTTTTTTGTTATGTCAGCAATTTCAAGTGTTTTTAGTTCTTCTTGATATTTCTGAAAAAGTTTTGCCTTTCTTACTGCGCCTTCAAGGGAATTGATTTGTTCTTTAATTACACCCATTACATCATTTACGCGGTTCATATTCTCATGGACTTTTTCAAGTTTCCTTAGTGTCTCTTCTCTTTTGACTTTGTATTTTGCAACACCCGCTGCTTCTTCAAAAAGTGCTCTTCTTTCTTCAGGTTTTGCTGTTGTTATGAACTCTACTTTTCCCTGTTCAAAAATTGAATAGCCCTCTCTACCTATTCCAGTATCAAGAAATAGGTCGCGGATGTCCTTAAGACGACATTGAGTTTTGTTTATATAATACTCACTTTCTCCTGACCTGAATAATTTTCTTGTGACTGTTACTTCTGTGTAGTCAATAGGTAGGATGTTGCTTGAGTTGTCAAATGTTATAGAAACCTCGGCAAGATTTAATGGACCCCTTGTCTGGCTTCCGTTGAAAATTACACCCAGCATCTGTGGAGTTCTAAGAGAATAGGCACTCTGTTCGCCAAGAACCCATCTTATTGAGTCAACTATGTTTGATTTTCCGCAGCCATTTGGTCCAACTATTGCTGTTATATGTTTTTCAAAATTTAGGATGGTTCTATCCGCGAAAGATTTAAATCCACATAATTCTATTGATTTTAGATACATATATTTTCCAAGTATTGCTTTCTTTTGTTTTTTAGTATAGCATATTTACCATATATTTGTCAATAGGGGCCGATTAAATTGTTATTGCAAAGCTAAGATGTCACATGTAACTGCAAAGCTATAATGACCCCTATACAAGAATAAAAATAATAGTGTGAAAATAAAATTTCCCCCTCTCACCTTGTGGGAGAGGGCTGGGGTGAGGGGAAACAACACTTATTCAATCTTCACCCTCACCTTAATCCTCTCCCATCGAGGGAGAGGAAATAAAATCGTTTATGAAAAATTTTAATATAACTAGAGGACATTTTGCTTTATAGTTAAGATGATATTATCGCTTTACAATGACATAGGGGCCGATTAAAAACCCAAAAATATAAAATACTCAATATTCCCTTTTGGCCCTTTTAAACCAGAATCAGTAAAACCATAATATTCAAACCCAATTTTCCTTGCAAAGTCAGTTATTTTTTTGATTGCTTCAATTTGAATTTTTTTGTCTTTTACAACACCTTTTTTAGAAAATTTTCTTTCAACTTCAAATTGTGGTTTGACAAGAGCAAGTATCTTTGTGTCCTTGTTTGAAATTTCTTTTACTTTTGGTAATATTTTTTCAAGTGATATAAAAGACACATCGATTGTTATTAGGTCTAATTTTTCTTTTATAAGCCCATTAGGGAAATATCTAAAATTTATTCCTTCTAAGACGACAACTTTTGGATTGTTCCTGAGTTTCCAGTCAAGAAGCCCTTTTCCAACATCGGTTGAATAAACTTTTTTTGCTCCATATTGAAGGAGGCAATCAGTAAATCCACCAGTTGAAGAGCCGATATCAAGACATATTTTATCTTTTACATCAATTTTAAAATTCTGTATTGCATTTTGAAGTTTTAACCCGCCGCGCGAGACATATTTTAATGGCTGGACTATTTCTATAATAGAAAAAACACTTACTTCTTTTGAAGGTTTTGTTATAGTTTCTCCATTTACTTTTATATTGCCTGAAATTATAAGTGCTTGTGCTTTTTCTCTTGTTTCTACTAATTTTTTTTCAACAAGTAGTTTGTCAAGACGAGTTTTGCTGTTTTTACTTGACTTCATTCTTATACCAGTTAGTTATTTTCTCAGAAATTTGGTCAGGTGAGAGTCCATATTTTTTTCTTAAGAATTCCTGTGGACCATGCTCAATGAATTTGTCAGGGAGTGCTATTGTTAGGACATTTATGTTTGAAGGAAGAATTTCTCTTACTGCACTGCCAAAGCCGCCAGAATAAACATTTTCTTCGACTGTAACTATATATTTTACTTTTCCTGAAATGTCTTTTATAAGATCTTCGTCAAGCGGCTTAATATATCTCATATTTACGAGTCCTGCATTTATATTTTTTAATAACTTTATTGCTTCAAGTGAATACCAGACAGTATTTCCAATTGCCAGTATGTATAAATCTTTGCCTTCTTTTATAACTTCTGCCTTTCCTAAGGGCAAATATTTTAATTCTGGTTCAAATTGAACACCAACCCCTCTGCCACGAGGATATCTAATTGCAACCGGCTTGTTTAATTTTAAAGCAGTGAAAATCATATGCCTTAACTCATTTTCATCTTTTGGCGCCATAATTATCAAGTTTGGTATTGGCCTTAAATAAGAAATGTCAAATATTCCCTGATGCGTTTTTCCATCTTCTCCGACTATTCCTGCTCTGTCAATTGCTATAACAACAGGTAAATTTTGTAGTGCTATATCGTGAATAATCTGGTCATAACCTCTCTGCAAAAAGGTAGAATAAATAGCACATACAGGTTTAAACCCTTCTGCTGCAAGACCTGCTGCAAATGTAAGAGCATGCTGTTCTGCTATACCAACATCAAAAAATCTCTCAGGTATTTCTTTTGAAAAAGTTTCTAAACCAGTTCCTTCTGCCATCGCTGCGGTTATAGCAACTATTTTTTCGTCTTTTTTTGCAAGTTCTGTCAATGTTTTTGCAAAGACATCTGTATAAGTTGGAATTGGAGATTTTGAGTTAAATTCTCCTGTTTCAATCTCAAAACTTGTTGCGCCATGAAATTTTATAGGATCTTTTTCGGCAGGTTCATAACCTTTTCCTTTTTTTGTTATAACATGTAGTAAAACAGGTCCTCTGGATTCTTTTATTTTTGTTAAAATATTTACGAGAGAGAAAAAATCGTGGCCATCTATAGGGCCAAGATAAGCAAATCCCATTTCTTCAAATAACATTCCTGGAAATAAAAGAAGTTTAAATCTTTTAGCAACCCTTAAAAGATACAATCCAACAAAATGAAGCCTTCTTAAGAAAGTTTCAATTTTTTTCTCAATTTTTTTAACAAGTCCAAGTGTAAGTATTCTTGCAAGATAACCGGCAATGGCGCCTACTCTATGGGAAATAAA
>Ga0207433_10015140_pt1 | contig 11051 bp, 10 predicted proteins | sample YelNatPaOPGAMG01_FD_187559 | JGI IMG/M metagenome (GOLD analysis project Ga0207433, IMG submission 187559) | Hot spring thermophilic microbial communities from Obsidian Pool, Yellowstone National Park, USA - OP-RAMG-01 (SPAdes) (version 3) | ecosystem: Environmental > Aquatic > Thermal springs...
ACGACGGGCGACAACGCCTACCAGGGTAGCTCGATGTCGATCGAGTTCGACTGGACGGCGGTCAGCATCTAAGCTGCCTCATCGAGGTCGGAGTATGGCGTCGCGGGATGCGCTGGGGGGCCTAGGCCCCCCAGCGCATCCCGCCCCTGCTAGGCCTGTTCCCTGATGGCATCCTGTCCAACATCACCGGGCCCGGCTCGACCGGGCGCAAGCCGAACACTCCCAGCGCGTCTGGGCTTGACGGCGATCGTCCTTGCCTTGCTGGGTGTGTCGCTTGCGAGCGCCGTGTTCTCCTCCGCCGCGTTCACGTCGAACACGACGCGTAACCCCGGCAACACGTTCACCGCTGGCCATCTGGTTTTCGCTAACTCCAAAGCTGGTCAAGCGGTCATCAACGTGCAGGATCTGGTACCCGGCGGCTCCAGCACCGGCGACCTCACTCTGACCAACAGCGGCGATGTGGCGGCTACCGCGACCATGAGCATCCAGAGCATCAGCGACACGCCCTCATCGCCGGCGCTCTCGGCAGCGCTGCAGCTCAAGGTCGAAGACACGACTGCCGGCACAACTCTCTATAGCGGTGCCCTCACGAGCGTCGGCACGCTCAATCTGGGCTCATTCAGCGCTGGCCAGTCGCGGTCTTACCGTCTCACGGTGACGTTCCCGACGGGGGCGGCTGTCGGCGGCCTGCAAGGTGCGACCACGACAGTGACGCTGCGGTTCCAAGGAGCGACGCCGTGACCCGCGTGATTGCCAAAGTCTTGGTTGGTGCGGTCGCGGTGCTCGCCCTCGGGCTCGCTCTTCTGCTGCTCGTGCTCCCGTTGGCCCTGCACCTGCAGCGCTACGTGATAACGAGCGGCTCCATGACGGGCACGATCGACAAGGGCACGCTCATCTACTCGCGACTTGTGCCCGTGAAAGACCTGCGCGTCGGCGACATCATCACCTACGCCCCGCCGGGTTACCGCACGCTGGTGACGCACCGCATCGTGCAGATCACGCCCGAAGCCAGCGGTCAGCTGGTGTTCCGCACGAAGGGTGACGCAAACCCCGTCGCCGACCCTTGGCGCTTTACCCTCGATAAGCCGACTCAGGCGGTCTATTGGTTCCAGATCCCCTACGTGGGCTACCTCATTGCGGCGCTGTCGTTGCGCTGGGCACGCCTGCTGTTCATCGCCATCCCGGCGATCCTCGTGGCCGTGGCGCTGCTGCGCTCGATTTGGCGGCCGCCGATCGGCGGCGAAACCGAAGGTCGTGGTGAGGCCGCCAGCGCCCCCGACCCGGCGGCCAGGTCGTACCCGGAGGCCCGGTCGTGAGGCGACGTCTGCTCCTCTTGGGCTGTCTCACGTTCGTTGCCGTCGCGGTAGCCACGGCGCAAGCGTCACTGGCGACGTTCACCAGCACGAGCACTTCGACGTTGGTCGTCAACACGGCCGCCGTGAACGATTACCTGCACCTCTACTCACAGAGCACCGACCCGGATGGCCTCACGGGATATGCGACGTGCGCGGGCACAAGCCCGCCCGTGCCGGCGGCCACCGGCAGCGACACGAGCCTGGCAGTCAACCTAGGTAGCCTTGGGTGGAGCGGCTATACGACCATCAACCGGGTCTTTACCTTGCAGGCGCCGGCGACGTTCCCCAATGGCGTGACTCAGATCACCGCGACGCTCACGTTGCAGGCGGATGCGTCCGGTAAGCAGCCGATTACCTCGGCCAAGCTGAGCGCTGTCGGCGGATCGGGAGGATCGAGTTCGGCCACCCTGTCGCCGGGGACGAAACTGCAAGTGAATCTCAGACTCAAATTGACAGGCTTAGGCAAGAACCGGTCTTATACGCCCAGCGTCGTCGTGACGGTCACTTTTGCCGGCTCGCCGACGAACTACTACCAGTACGTCGTGCCGGTGAGCTTGTTCGCGGGGTAAGTCGCTTGCCGGAACTCGCTGGCGCGGGTAGCCAGTCCGGTTCCTCCAGCGAGATTGCCGATTTGCGCGCTCGTCCTTAGCCTGCGTCCTCCCCCGCTCCTCCGTTCGCTTGCGCGGTCGCTCCCCAATCCGGTCGCTGCGGGTGTTTGGGCGTGCGGGACGATGTCAAAGATGGGTAAGACTGCCTATTTTGCCCAGGAAATGTCCGCTCGATCTCTCCTAAGTGACACGATCGAGGTACTCGCGTGCGCGAAGGATCGGAGTGGGCATGGCGAGGCGGCGAGGCAGAACAGGAAGTGTAGTCCTACGGCTGGTTGCTTCGTTGACCGTCGTGGCCCTGGCCGTTCTCATTGCCGTCGGAGCTGTCTACGCTGCTCCCGCTGGTAACCCGGCAGCTGTCTTTAGCCGCGGCTGCCTGCGGCAAGCCAACAGTCGCAACGGGGCCGCGATCGTGACTGGCAAGCGTTTGGCGCCCGGGGACGTCCGCCGCGGCCTCGTGGTGATCGCCAATGAGAGCAACCGACCCGCGCAGCTCACGCTCTCCCAGACCGTGGTCGTCGACACTCTGGGTCAGGGGGGCGTGAGCCTAGGGTCGGTCCTGCGCCTCACCGTGGCGCAGGTGACGATTGCAGCGCAGGGAGCGAGCGCCACGGGGGCCACTGGCCGGCGGCGCGCTGCCGAGCGCATCGTCTACGATGGCGTCTTGGCTGGGCTGACCAGTGTGTCGCTGGGGCGGTTTGCCGCCGGCGAATCGCGTACCTACCTCTTTACCGTGATGTTCCCCAACGATCTGCCCTTGAGTGATTCGCCGGCCAGCGCGGCAGTGGCCGGCGTGCAAGGCGCGCGTCTCTCGATCACCTACCAGTGGACGGCGGCGCAGTGAACTAATCGCGCTGAGTAATCGCGCTGAGCTCGCCTTCCGGCGCCGCCTCGGCGCGCGTTTTGTCGGTCCGCCGCGGCGTGCTTGTCGCCGACGCGTCCCGGCATGCTTTTCTCCAGTCCGACCCCACGTGCTTTTCGCCGACGCGCCTCCGCGCGCGTTTCACCGGTCCGCCTGGGTGGGCGCTTCTCGGTAGCCGCCTTGCGGCCGTTCTGAGCTCTCGTTTGTGGCGCGCTCATCGCGCTGCCGCTAGGATGAATGGCCGGAGGTTCACCAGCGTGTACGTGGTAGGCGGTCAAAGGAAACTACCGTGACTTGTTCGGCCTGTCAGAAGATGCGGCGCGCCGGCGAGCGGCGGGCTCACCTGGGGTCATGCTTGGTTCGAGCCCGACCGCTCGCGGTGGCAGGGTGGACCTCTGGCAGTGCGCCGAACGGCGCGCGCTCGGTCCAAGGCTCAGGCCATCTCCACGTTCGGCGGTCGGCCCTCACGTGAGGGTACGCGAGGCCACAGCAGTCGATCCCGCCCGCGCTTCTAGCGGGCGGCAGGAGGCTGGGGCGGCGATCGCTCAGTCCGCTTTGGCCGCGCAGCATCCCGACCACGAGCAGATGATCCGCCTGCTCGATGCCGCTCCGATGCGTCGTCAGCACTACGTCGCCTGGGCCCTGGCGAGCGGCGGTACGCTGATCGACGGTGTGTCGGTGTTCATGCTCGGTGCGGCCCTGCCTCTGCTCACGCACGACCTGCGCTTGTCGGCCTTGCCGACAGGTTTGTTGGCGGCGGCCCTGGTCGCGGGCGCGGTTGTGGGCGCAGCCGCGGGCGGACGCCTGGCTGACCGCCTTGGCCGCAAGGCGGTCTTTCTCTTCGACATGGTCGTCGTAGCGCTGGCTGCGGCTGTGAGCGCGCTGACGGGCAGCGCCGCCACCCTCATCGTCGCGCAAATGCTGGTTGGCGTCGGCATCGGCATGGACTTTCCGGTGAGCGGCAGCTACGTGGCTGAGTGCACGCCACACGGGTGGCGTAGCCGCATGATGGTGGCCACGATCGCTTGTCAAGCCGCCGGCCTACTGCTGGCGGCCTTGCTGGCTACGGCACTTCTCTCTTGTGCTTCCAGTGCGTGGGCCTGGCGTTGGTTCTTCGCCGCCGAGGCGGTCATGGCGACGCTGTTTCTGCTGGCGCGCCTCACGTTGCCGGAAAGTCCGCGCTGGCTGATGGGCCAGGGACGTAACCGTGAAGCCGTGCATGCTCTGGCGCGCTTCGTCGTTGTCGATCGGCAAGCTCTGGAGAGTATGGCGGCGCGACTGGGTGACACGGTGCACTACGTTGCCCGTGTGCCGCGTGCGGCGCAACCCCTAGGCTTCCTGACGCTGTTTCACCCGGCCTATCTGCGCCGCACCCTGCTCAGCACAGTGCCGTGGTTTTTCATGGACATCGCTACGTACAGCGTGGGGCTGTTCACCGCGGTCCTTCTCAGCGAGCTCCATGCAAGCGGTGCTCATCTTCCCTTGGTCGAGCGCGTTGCGGCCCTCGTGCGGGGCACGGGGCTCATCGATACGCTCCTGTTGATCGGGTTTGCGCTAGGGATGTGGGCCGTGAACCGCTACGGACGCATTCGCATGCAGCTGGCCGGTTTCGCGGGGATGACCCTGGGTATGGGATTTCTCCTGCTTGGTACGGCGCTGTTTCCCCATGGTGGACGAGCGTACGAGCTGGCGGTCTTCGGCGGATTCATGGCCTTCAACCTGTTCATGAACGTGGGGCCGAACAGCACGACGTTCATCTTGCCAACCGAGCTCTATCCCACGCAGCTGCGAGCAACGGGGGCTGGCTTTGCTGCTGCGGTGGCTAAGTTGGGCGCAACCGTGGGCGTGTTCACGCTGCCGCTCGTTAAGGCGGCCCTGGGCGTCGCGGCCGTGTTGGGGTTGCTGGTCCTTGTCAGTGCCTTAGGTTTGGTGAGCACGTGGGCCTTCGGCCTTTACGGGCGCGGCTTAACTCTCGAGGAGCATCAGACTGCGGAGCTACAAGGCCGTCGCCCGGCGCACGCCGACCAGTGAAGCGCGCGCCGCTCAGTGAAGGACGCTCGTCGGGCGGTCAAGGACGCCTGTCGCTCGGCGAAGGACGCGCGTCGCTCGGCGAAGGACGCGCGCCGGACAGCGAAGCCCCGTTGCCTACGCCTTGCGGGCTGTGTTCGCGGCAATCAGGATGGGATCCCACACGGGTGCGAATGGCGGTGCGTAGGCCAAGTCGAGGTGGTACACGTCGTCCGCCGTCATGCCCGCGTGCAGTGCCGTCGCCAAGACGTCTATCCGGTGGGCGACGCCTTCCTTGCCGATCATCTGCGCGCCGAGGAGCTTGTGAGTTTCGGCCTCTGTAATGAGGCGCACGGTGATCGGTGAGCCTCCCGGATAGTGCTTCGACCGTGACAGGTGCGTGATCGTGCTGCCGCGCGCCGCAAAGCCGTTAGCGAGCGCCTCAGAGAGGCTCAGGCCGGTGCGGGCGACCTGGAGGTCGAAGATCTTGGAGACGGCTGTCCCGACGATGCCGGGGAACTCCGTGGCGAGGCCGCCGATGTTCTCGCCCGCGACTCTGCCAGCTTTGTTGGCTGTCGTGCCCAGCGGGATGTAGGCTGGCTTGCCGGTGACGATGTGGGGTGCCTCGGCGCAGTCGCCGCCGGCGTAGACGCGCTCGAGGTTCGTGCGCTGGTGGCGATCGACGGCGATCGCCCCCGTGCTACCCAGGGTCACGCCCATCTGCTCGGCGAGCGCTGTGTTCGGCGCGGCGCCCTTGGCGATGAGGACTGTCTCCGCCTTCACGTCGCCCTTGTTGGTGACCACCTTCTCGACTCGTCCCCGACCTTCCAGCGCGAGCACGTCGATGTCGGTGCGGACGTCGACACCGTTGGCGTGCACCTCTTCTTCGACCAAGGCCGACATCTCGGGATCGAAGTTGAGGAGCATCTGGGGCGTCTTCTTGAGGATCGTCACGCGTTTGCCTAGGGCCACGAAGGCCTCGGCCATCTCGAGGCCAATGTAGCCGCCGCCGCAGATGACGACGTCTTCCGCCAGGCCGGCACTAGCGCGGAGAGCGATCGCGTCTTCCACCGTGCGCAACCCGTACACGCCGGGAAGGTCCTCTCCGGGAACGCCAAGCCGTCTCGCCACCGCGCCCGTGGCCAGCATGAGGTAGTCGAAGTGCTCCTCAAAGCGGCGGCCGTCGGCCAGGTCGTGAACCGTGACCAGCCCGCCCTCGTAGTCGACCTCGACCACCTCGTGTAGGCGGTAGGTCGGAATCTCCCGCTTGCGGGCGAACTCCTCCGGCGTGATCTCGATCAGACCTTCCGGCTCAGCGACGAGGCCGGCGACGAAGTACGGCTCCGAACAGGCGCCGTAGGAGATGTAACCCGACTTCTCGAAGACGAGCGTGCGCAGTTCCTGCCTCTTGAGCCGCTTGGCCGCGCTAGCGGCCGAAAGACCGGCGGCGACGCCGCCGACCACAACCAGGGTTTCCACCAGTTGACCTCCTCAGGTGTCCGTTTTTCCCGGGCAGAGCGCGGCTGCTGAGCAGAGAGGCAGGCTGTGCGCTCGGTGATCTTTCCGCCGCCGGTCGTCTTCTGCCCTCATGGTAGACGAAGAGGTGCTCTCGGTGCACGCAGCGCGGTAACGACGTGTGGTCAGGCCGACGCTCACTGCTCGTGGTACAGTGTCATGCCAGTCGAAGTACAGCAGAGTCTCGCTCGTGCAACGACGAGCAGAGAGCAACCACTCAAGTGAGGACAAGCCGATGTCTCAAGAAGCTAGCATTCGGGAGGCCATCAACAAGGTGGAGCACCCGGAGATCGCCATGTCCCTGGTTTCCCTGGGGATGGTGCGCGACGTGGAGGTCGATCCGCAGGACGACAGTGTGACGCTGACGCTCGTCGTGCCGTTCCTGGGGATTCCGCAAGCGGTCATGGAGTACATGGCCAATAGCCTGACCATGGCGGTCAGCAATGCGGGCGGCACGATGAAGAAGATCGACGTGGCCGAGATGAACGACGCCGAGCGGCAGGCGTTCTTTAGCGCCGAAGAGGAGAACTGGCGGCAGTAAGCCACGGGCAGGCGAGGCGCGAGAGGCGCTTGGCCGCGTGAGCTCGCTGCGTGAGCGCGCTGTTTGGGCTGCGCGCCGTGACCTGCCGCGCAGTGTCGCTTAGCGCTTCTCCCACTTTTGCAGGTAGGCCACCTCAGCGAGCGTCTTGCCGGCATCGATCTCGCCGCGCATGCGGTTCTCCTTCTCGAGCACGTCCATGGCGCGGTTGGCGAGCTCGACCGCTTGCGCCTTGGGCAGCACGATCACGCCGTCGTCGTCGCCCACGACCCAATCACCGGGCTCAACCGTCTGTCCGGCGATGCGCACGGGGACGTTGATCTCGCCGAAGCCCTTTGGTTCCCCGGCGTTGGCGCTGACCAGGCTCGAGAAGGCGGGAAAGCCTAAGCGACTAATCTCGGGCGTGTCGCGAATGGCGCCCCAGACGACGAGGCCGGCAAGACCCTTGACCTTGGCGCTGTGCGTGGCCAGTTCGCCCCAAATGGCGGGGTAGCTATTGAACGCGTCGATGACGAGGACGTCGCCGGGCTGGCAGACGTCGATCGCCTCGACCGGCTTGGCCCAGTCGCCGGGGTAGGTACGTACGGTCACGGCCGGGCCGCACATGTGCGAGCCGGGCAGCAGAGGCCTGATGCCGTGCAGGCTGGGCTGGCGGTGCCAAGCGTCGCTGATGTTGGCCGTGGAGACCTGCTCGAGCACCTCGCGGATGCGGGACTCGTCGGCGCGTTTGTAGAGGGTCGTCTCGATCGAGATGCCCTCGTCGAGGGCGCGGCGGATGGCGGCGGCGGCGGCCGTGGCGTCGCTCGCCTTGATGATCGCGCCGCCGACAACGACGATGCTGGCCCCCGCCGCCACGGCCGCCGCCGCCGTCTCGGAGTTGATCCCGCCGGCGACGCTGACCGGGATCGACACGGCCTCAGCGACGGCGCGCAATGTCGCAAAGGGGGATTCGCCGCGCATTTGTTGATCGATGGCGGTGTGGATGCCGATGTAGTCGGCGCCGAGCGCCTCGGCGCGCTTGGCGCGCGCCACCGGATCGGCCACCTCAATCATGTCGACGATGAGCTTGCAGCCGTAGTTGCGCGCCGCCTCGGCGCACTCTTTGATTGTCGCGTCGCTCGCCGCGCCGAGGACCCCGACGACGCCGGCACCGGCCTTGGCCGCGTATTCGACCTCGACGCGGCCGGCGTCCATGGTCTTCATGTCGGCGACGATCGTGCGTTCGGGAAACTCGGCCTTCAGGGCGCGCACGGCCTGCAAGCCCTCGGCCTTAATGAGCGGTGTGCCCGCCTCGATCCAGTCGGCCCCGCCGGCGACTGCCTCGCGGGCGACCGCGATGGCGCGCGGTAGGTCGACAAAGTCGAGGGCGACTTGGAGAATGGCCCGGCGGCTCGTGCCTACGGAGTCGGCTCCGCGGGCGACGGCAGAGGGAGTCTCAGGCAGCGGAGTCGCCGCGGCCTTCTTGGCCGCAGTCGCGGCAGTCCTCGCACTCGCTGCGCCTCTCTGCCCGTGGGTTGCGCCCGACTGCGCTTCGGCGCCCATCTCTCAGACTCCCATGACCTGCACGACCAAGCTGCGCTGGCGTGGGCGGGCATCGAAGTCGCAGAAGACGATGTTCTGGTAGCGACCTAAGGTGAGGCGGCCATCGACGAAGGGGACCGTGAGGGAGGGACCGAGCAGTCCGGCGCGCACGTGCGAGTGGCCGTTACCATCCTTCAAGTTGTCGTTGTGAACGTAGTGCTTGTCGGGCGGAACGATCATGTCGAGGAGCTCCTGCATGTCGTGCACGACGCCGGGCTCGAACTCGAGCGTCGTGACCGCACCGGTAGCTCCCGGGACGAAGACGGTCACGGTGCCATCGAGCAAACCCGTGCGGCTCACCGCCTCGGCCACCTCGTCGGTGATCTTGATCATGTCGGCGTGGCCACCGCTCTCGAACTCAATCGTTCCGGTGACGACGCAGACTAACCCCTCGCGGACCTTTTGGCGGTCGAGCTTGCGTTTGTTGATCATCACTGTAGCCACGGACCTCACCCCTTCTCAGGTCGTTGCCTCGCCGACTGGCGGTGACTGTGCGTTGTGCACTGCCTCCGGGAGGACGTCGTTTCTCTGTTTGTTGATCGGCTCGTTTGTCGTCGACGCAGCCAGCGTGACGTTATCGATCAGCCGCACCTGCCCGATGCGGACGGCGGCGATGAGTAAACTTGTCGGTTTGAGCGCCGTCTCGGCCACGAAGGTATCCGGGTCGACGACGGCCAGGTAATCGAGGAGGATCTCCCCCGTCCGTTGTTCCCCGCTGGTCTGCTCGGTGACTGCACTCGTGAGACCGGCTGGAGCCAGCGTTTCCTGAGCCGCGGCGACCACAGTGGCGGGCGTAGCGTGCGAGCGCGCGGCGGCGGCGCGCCCCGCCTGCAGGGCTTGGTAGAGGCGCGCCGCCGCCGCGCGCTCGTCGTCGTTCAAGTACCGATTGCGCGAGCTCATCGCCAGGCCGCTCGGTTCGCGCACGGTCTCGCCGGCGATGATCTGGCACTCGAGGTTGAGGTCGGCCGTGAGGCGGCGTACGAGGGCGAGTTGCTGGGCGTCCTTGCGGCCGAAGAAAGCGGCGTCGGGCCGCACGATGGCGAGCAGCTTGGCCACGACCGTGGCAACGCCGTCGAAGTGGCCGGGGCGACTGGCGCCCTCGTAGGCCTCGCTCAGCGGCCCGGCGACGTGCACGCTCGTGGCAAAGCCGGCGGGGTACATCTCATCGACCGGGGGAGCAAAGACGAGGTCGACGCCGGCGCGCTCGGCGAGGCCGAGGTCGCTGGCTTCGTGGCGCGGGTAGCGGTCGTAGTCTTCGTCGGGGCCGAACTGTGTCGGGTTGACGAAGAGCGACATCACCACCGTGCCCGCTGCGCCCGCCCAGGCGCGCGCGGCCCGCAGCAAGGATAGGTGCCCCTCGTGCAAGGCGCCCATCGTGGGCACGAGGGCGATGGGATGCGGCGACTGCGCCAGTGCAGCGCGCGTCTCTGCGATGTGGCGTGTGACTCTCATCGGTCCTCACTCTGTGGATGTGCGTCAGCTGCGGTTGGGGAACCGGAAGCCGGATGGCTCGCCTTGCCAGTGCTGGACGACGTCTGCCCGCCGCGGTCAGGCGCGAGGAGGTGGCGCAGCACGCGCACGGCCTCATCGTCGAGTCGCGGCGCGGCGAGCGCCAACGCCTGCAGGGAGAGCGCCCTGTAGGCGGCCGCGAAGCGCTCTGGGTAGCCGGCCAGCAAGGCCAGGTGCGTACGCACGGTCGTCACGTCGCCCCGCGCGACGGGGCCAGTGAGGGCGCGCTCAGGTCCGAGACGGAGCACGTTGGCCAACGTCGTGCGCACCAGCGGGCCGAGGATGTCGAGCGCCGGCGGGGCCACGGCCGCTTGCGTGCCCGCAGCCGCTGTGCTGGCGCCGACGGCCTCATTCATCAACTCGGTCGCTTGACTCTCGAGCGCAACGAGCAAGTTGCTGGCTACCGTGGCGGCCAAGTGGTAGCGACCCTTCTGCGCGTCGCTGAGGAGGAACGGTCGCCCGCCGAGGCGCCGCACGAGAGTGTTGCCGAACGCCTCGGCTGCTGCGTCGCTGGCGGTGACGGCGAAGGGCACGTCCTGCAGGACGTCGGCTTGCCCTTCGCCAGCCGCAAAGCTCTGCAAGGGGTGGAGCGAAAGCGTATGGAAGCCGAGCTCGGCCAGCGGTTCGAGCACCGTTACTGAGGCGGCGCCGCTGGAGTGGACGACGAAGCGCTCGGCCCGGCGGGCGGCGGCCGTGCCGGGTTCTTCGGCACGGCCGCCGCCCGCCGGCACCGAGGCACGCACGGCGCGCGTGACGGTGGCGACGACGCTCTCCAGGGCATCATCAGGCACCGTCAGCCACACTACGTCTGCCGGAGTCGTGTCGTCTGAGCTCGAGTTTGCCGGTCCAGTCTCGGCCGGGTGAAACTCTGCCGGGCCGGTCGCGTCTGAGCCCGCATCTGCCACCGCAGACCGGTCGGGAGCGAAAGCGGCTGAACTGGCGCGTTTCAGGGTGAGGGCGACCGCTTCGCTGACGGGCAGGCGCGGCGGTACGGCGCCGCGGTCGACCGACGTCGGGGCGTGCACGCCGACGGCGACGACGGCCAGGCCGGCTCGGCGCAGCCCTGCCAGCAGGGC
>Ga0207433_10015141_pt1 | contig 11049 bp, 8 predicted proteins | sample YelNatPaOPGAMG01_FD_187559 | JGI IMG/M metagenome (GOLD analysis project Ga0207433, IMG submission 187559) | Hot spring thermophilic microbial communities from Obsidian Pool, Yellowstone National Park, USA - OP-RAMG-01 (SPAdes) (version 3) | ecosystem: Environmental > Aquatic > Thermal springs >...
AATACGGTAGATAAGGTGGTGAGTCATCCCCAGATCCAGGCCAGGGAAATGATAGCCGAGATCGATCACGGATCTTTGGGCAGGATCAAGATGCCGGCCTTTCCCATCAAGTTCTCCCTGACGCCGGGTAAGGTGGACCGACCAGCCCCCAGACTGGGAGAACATACCGAAGAGGTTCTGGTTGGGCTGTTGGGGATGTCGAGGGAAGAGGTGGCAGTTCTGAGGCAAAGGAAGGTTATCTGAGCCTGCGGGCGGCAAGCTATCGATGGCCCCTTCGGAAAGGAGGGGTCTTTTTTTGGATGCCGTGTCGTAAGGAAATAGGGGCTATGGGAAGAGATGATTCGCCGTGGGTTGGCAGCGCCCGAATAGTCCTCTTGGGTAACCCAAATGTGGGAAAGTCCATCATCTTTGGGCATCTTACGGGCCGGTATGCAACCGTGTCCAACTACCCGGGGACGACGGTGGAGATCAGTCGGGGGGAGGCCAGGATAGATCGGATTTCCTTCTTGGTCCTCGACACCCCGGGGATCAACAACCTCCTTCCATCTTCCGAGGAGGAGCGGGTAACGAGGGACATCCTGCTGGAGGAGGGACAGGCGATCATCCTCCAGGTGGCGGATGCCAAGAACCTCCGGCGGGCGCTTCTGCTTACCCTTCAACTGGTGGAGATGGGTCTCCCCCTGGTTCTGAATCTGAACCTGATGGACGAGGCAGGGGAGCGGGGCATCAAGGTCGATGTGAGCAAGCTCTCCCGGATCCTGGGTATACCGGTGGTGGCCACCGTAGCCACCCGTGGGAAGGGATTGGAGGAGCTGAATCGTTCTATCGCCCAGGCCCGTCCTTCACCTTACCGATTTTCCTACAGCGCCGCCCTGGAAGAAGGAATATCCCGAATGGAGCCATATCTGCCCAGCGATGGTTGGTCCCGGCGGTCGCTGGCCCTCATGCTCTTGGGAGGGGACAAGTCCTTGGAAAGACGGATTGCCAGGTCCGTCCCCCCGGAGAACAGGGAGATGTGGGAGCAGATCAGGAAGGAGACATCCTCCCGTTATGCCGACCCCCTGGGTTATGTCATAGACCGGGAGCGATTGGAGGAGACGAGAAGGATTCTGGAGCAGGTAGTGGAGGTGCAGCAGGGGAGGGCATCTTCCCTCTCCAAGTTCCTCGAGAGATGGTCTCTCCACCCCCTGGGAGGGTTGCCCCTTCTCCTCCTGTCGCTCCTTCTTGCCTATTTGCTGGTGGGTTACTTAGGCGCTCGGATCTGGGTGGGTTTCATGGAAGAGGTCGTGTTCGGACGCTTCATCAATCCCTGGGCAATCCGCTTGATCTCTATCCTGCCGGGGAGGGTTGTCCACGATTTTCTGGTCGGGCCATACGGCTTGATCACCATGGCCTTGACCTATGCGGTGGCCATAGTCTTGCCGGTTGTGACCACCTTTTTTCTCTTTTTTGGGCTTCTCGAGGACTCTGGCTATCTCCCCCGCCTGGCGGCAATCGCCGATCGTAGCCTTAGATCCCTGGGGTTGAGTGGAAAAGCTCTCCTTCCGCTGGTGCTGGGACTGGGATGCGATACCATGGCTACCTTGAGTACTCGAATATTGGAGACGGAGAAAGATCGCATCCTGGTAACCCTTCTCCTCTCCCTGGCCGTCCCTTGTTCCGCCCAGCTCGGGGTGATCATGTCCCTGTTGGGAGGACTCTCCGTCTGGGCCATCCCGATCTGGGCCGGAACCGTGCTGGGAGCGATGGTCCTGGTGGGAAGTGTGGCGTGCCGCATCGTCCCCGGTTCCAGGTCCGATTTCATCCTCGAGCTTCCCCCCCTTCGGCTCCCCCAGGTCTCCAACCTCCTCCTCAAGACCGCAGCCCGGATCGAGTGGTACCTGAAGGAAGCGGTTCCCCTTTTCGTCCTGGGCACCACGCTCCTGTTCGGGTTCGATAAGTTGGGATTGCTCCAGCGACTCGAGGCCTGGTCATCGCCCCTTATCACCGGCATTCTGGGGTTGCCGAGGAAGGCTACGGAGGCTTTCATGGTTGGCTTTCTGCGCCGAGATTATGGTGCGGCGGGCCTCTACATGCTGGCCAAGACGGGAGAAATGGATCACGTTCAGATCTTGGTGGGCCTGGTGGCCATGACCCTTTTCGTTCCCTGCATCGCCCAGTTACTGGTTACGATTAAGGAGCGGGGATGGAAGGTGGCCCTACTCGCCACTGCCTTCATCTCCTGCTTCGCCTTCCTGGTGGGAGGGGCCTTGAACCTCCTGCTACGGACCCTCAGGGTGGCTCTGTGAGGAGAGATCGCGACCCTGAAGACCTGAAGAAAAGTCCACCAGTCTCTTGGGGCGTCCTTTTCGGTATCCTTTTCCCCTACCCACGGAAAGGATGGCGGGGAGGTCAATGTGGCGGGGGCGAAACTCGTTGACAAACCTGGTAGGCTGCATTAAAAGGCTCGTGGAGTGGTACGATCGGTGAGCTTTGGATAGAGGGGGCGGATGGGAACCGTATTTCGTTGTCGGAAATCGGTGCTGCGGGGAGAGGTGAAGATCCCCCCTTCCAAGTCCCATACCATCAGGGCAATCGCTGTGGCCAGCCTGGCGGCGGGGGACAGTGTCGTCTTAAATCCCCTCGATTCGGCCGACACCCGATCGGCAGTCCGGGTCTATCGGGGGCTGGGGGCGGAGATAAGTATGGGGCCCGATGGCTGGTACGTTCGGGGAAGGGAAGGGGAGCCCAAGGTGCCAGAGGAGGTGCTGGATGTGGGGAACTCGGGCACTACCCTCATGTTCGCCCTCGGAACCTGTGCCCTCTTAAGAGAAGGGGCGGCCGTGCTCACCGGAGATGCCCAGACCCGTAATCGCCCAGCCGACCCTTTGCTCTCCTCACTCAACGACTTGGGGGCCATCGCCTTCTCGACTCGCGGTAATGGCCGGGCACCCTTTGTGGTGCAGGGAAGGATCAGGGGAGGAACGACCTCCTTGGAGGCCCATTCCAGTCAGTACCTTTCCAGCCTTCTCCTCAGCGTGCCCCTGGGAGATGGCGATGCCATCATTCGGGTACCCCTCTTAAACGAGGAACCCTATGTGTGGATGACCCTGGACTGGATGAGGCGACAAGGGATCCGGTGGGAACAGCAGGGAATGGAAGAGTTTAGGATTCCGGGAGGGCAATCCTATCGCTCCTTTCGCCGCCGAATGCCGGGGGATTTCTCTTCCGCTACCTTTTTCCTGGCTGCGGGCGCTCTGGAGGGGAATGACATCGTCTGCTCCGGTCTGGACCTGGACGATCCCCAGGGAGACAAGGCGGTGATCGAATATCTCCGTTGCATGGGAGCCCGGGTGGAGGTGGAGGAAGACCGAGTCAGGGTAGCGGCGGCCGATCTGCAGGGGGTGGACCTCGATCTGAACCATACTCCGGATGCCCTGCCCATGATGGCGGTATTGGCCTGCTTTGCCCGAGGCAAGACCCGCCTCGGCAATGTGCCCCAGGCCCGCATCAAGGAGACGGACCGCATATCGGTAATGTGTCAGGAGCTGCGAAAGATGGGGGCTCGAATCCGGGAGCTGCCGGATGGCCTCTTGGTCGAGGAGAGCCAACTGGAGGGCGCTCGCTTGCAGGGTCACGGGGATCACCGGGTGGTGATGGCCTTGACGGTGGCCGGTCTCGCTGCCCCCGGAGAAACGGAGATAGATACCGCCGAGGCAGTGGCGATCACCTTTCCCCAGTTTTCCCATTGTCTGGAACAATTGGGGGCGGATCTAAAGACGATGGAGGAGTAACAAAGATCGTAGCTTTCCTTGAAGGAGGCGTATATGTTGGGTTGCGACATGGGGACGCTTTTCAAGGTGGCAGTGGCGGGGGGTTCGTACCAGGAGGGGATGTGCATTCACATCCAGGGCGTGCCACCTGGGCTGCGAATCACCGAGGAAGAGATTTACAGCGATCTGCTCTTGAGAAAGCCGGGGCAGGACGAGCTCACCTCTCCCCGCAAGGAGCCCGACATCCCCCTCATTTTCGCGGGAATCAATGCTGCCGATACCATGGAAGGCGTCAATAACCGGGGCCTGACCAACGGAACTCCCCTGGTAATCCTGATTCCCAATCTTGATCGTCAGCCGGTGCACATCGAACAGTACCGAAAGACCAATCGAACGCCTCGCCCCGGCCACTCTTCCTACGCCTCCTATCAGAAATATGGGGAGAACGACGATGCTATCGGGGCGGGAATCTTCAGTGGAAGATACACCTGCACCATCGTGGCCGCCGGTGCGGTAGCCAAGAAGATACTGAGAGCACACGGCATCGAGGTCTGTGCCTACATCAAGGAGGCGGCCGGGATCAGGGCCTCCGAGATGCCCCTGGAGGCTATCCGGGAAAAGGTGTCAGCCTTTCGTCGTCTGCGCAAAGAGCACGACCCGGTTTACGCCGCCATCTATAGGACCGATAGGATGCGGGCAGATATGAGCTTCCTGGAAAAGGTGGCACTCCTTTCCCGACTGCAAGAGATCCTGGCCCAGTCCCCCCCGAAGCCCATGGACGAACAGAGGATCAAGGAGGAGCTGCAAATCCACCCCAAGCTCAATTGCCCGGATCTGGCTGCGGCGGAGGAGATGTACCGGAAGATCGTCGCCATAAAAGAGGAAGGGGATTCCAGTGGAGGCATCGTGGAGGTTTTTGCTACCGGAGTTCCTCCCGGCCTGGGGGAGCCCGTTTTCAGGAAATTGGATGGAGAGCTGGGGAGGATGCTAAGCATCGCGGCGGTCAAAGCGGTGGAGATCGGGGCGGGGATGGAGGTGAAGGACATGGTCGGGTCCCAGTGCAACGACCAGATGTTCCTTCGCGAAGGAAAGGTAGTCTTCGGCTCCAACAATGCGGGGGGCATCACCGGAGGACTGACCACGGGTCAACCGGTGGTGGTAAGATTGGCGGTCAAACCCACCCCTACCATCGGCAAGGATCAACACACCATCGATAAGGTTACCGGGGAGGAGAGGGTACTGAAGGCGGTGACCCGTCGTGACCCCAGCATCGTACCGCGCATCTGGCCAGTGGCCGAAGCCTTTATGGCTATTGTCCTTTTGGATCAATACATGCACCATTTGGCCTACCAGGGCCTCTGGAGGAAATAGGAAGGTCCCTGGCCGGTCCCGCTCGGGGAGGAAAAATCATGGAAGAGGTCAGGTTCGGCGACAACTACAGGGATCTCTGTGTGGAATCCGGTGTAAATGCGGGCTTTCAATTCGAGTTCTTCTGCGAACGGTGCGGCGATAGCTGGAGAACCCAATTCGTCCCCTATCGGAGCGGACAGGCCTCTGGTTGGTTGGGCAAGGTGGGTTCAATGGTGGGGGGGATACTGGGTGGGGCCGGCGAGGCTCTGGAAGGGCTGGCGGAGTCGGGATGGGGTAAGGCCAGAGATGCTGCCTTTCGATCTGCGCTCGAGCAGGCCAAGATCCACTTTCACCGCTGCGCGCGCTGTTTCCAGTACGTGTGCGACAGATGTTGGAACAGGGAGAAGGGACTGTGCTTCAACTGCGCCCCCGATGCCAGAGTGGAGGTCGAAGCCGCCCGAGCGGAGGGGGAGGTCTACGCCGCGGGCGAGAAGGCTGCGCAAGAAGGTATTCGGCGGGGAAAAAAGATGGAGGTCCGGGAGGAGCGACAGTTGGTATGCCCACAATGTGGGACCGAGACGAAGGGGGCAGCCTTCTGTCCGGAATGTGGCACTCGACTGGCGGTGAAGGCACGCTGTCCTCGATGTTCGGCGGAAATACCCTCCGGGGTAAAGTTCTGTCCCCAATGTGGCCAGAAGGTCGGCGGATGAGACTTCGGAGCAGACTGACAATTGGACCCGACCGAGGGTCAGGGGGAGATAAGGGAGACTCAGCGTTGAGGAAGACTCCGCTTAATTCCTGGCATCGAGAGAGGGGAGCCCAGATGATGGAATTCGGGGGATGGGAAATGCCTCTCGCCTATCCCCCGGGAATCTTGGAGGAGCACCTGTCTACCCGGAGGTACGGAGCCATTTTCGATATCTCCCACATGGGTCGCTTTCGGATAGCGGGAAGAGATGCCGTTCCCTTCTTGCAGATGCTGCTGACCAACAATGTCTTGGCCCTGGCCCCAGGAATGGCGCAGTATACCCTGTTGGCCAACGAGACGGGAGGGGCGGTGGATGATGCCTACCTGTATCGGTTGCAGGATGGTGAAGGGTGGGGCACTTCTGGCTATCTCCTGGTAGTCAATGCGGCCAATCGCCAGAAGGACTGGGAGTGGTTGCAAGACCATCGTCGGAAGTATGCCGACCTGGTCCTGGAGGACCAGACCGAAGAGATAGCCATGATAGCCCTCCAAGGTCCTCGTTCCAAGTCGGTTCTGATTAAGGTCCTGAGGGAGGGAAGAAAAGGCCTGCCCGAACCTTGGAGAAATCATCTGAGGTTATCTTGGGTGGAGGGTTGCCCGATTGTCCTTTGCCGGACCGGCTACACCGGAGAACCTATCTGCTTTGAGATGTTTCTCCCCCGGGAACGGGTCAGGGAAGTATGGGAGAAGATCATCGCGGTGGGCGAAGAGGAGGGAATAGTACCGGCTGGCCTGGGAGCCCGGGATACCCTGCGGTTGGAGGCGGGCCTTCCTCTCTACGGCCGAGAATTGGGGTTGGATCGAGAGGGAAAGGAGATTCCAGTCCTCGCTGTTCCTTCCTGTAGGGCAGCAGTGAGCTTTTCTCCGCTCAAGGGAGATTTCGTGGGAAGGGAGGCTCTCAAGGCACAGTGGGAGGAGCTTCGATCCCGAATGCAAGGGGATGGATATCTACCTCTGGCACCGACCCTCCTATACCGGAAAGTAATGCCGATGGCTATCCTAGATCGCGGGGTAGCGAGATCGGAAGCCGAAGTTTGGTCCAATGGCACCTTGCTCGGTTACGTCACCAGTGGCACCATGGTCCCCTTCTGGAGGTTCACGGAGGAAGGGGTGCTCTCCCATCCCAGCAGGGAGAGGGGAATGCGGGCCATCGCCTTGGCTTACCTGGACTGGTGTTTGAAGCCGGGCCAGGAGGTGGAAGTCCGCCAAAGGGGGAAGTCGCTGCGCGGCTTGCTGGTAAAGAGGCACTTGGCAAGAGAAGCCCCTCCTTTTGCCCGACCCATCCTGGCGGTATCTCCGATCCCCCAGCTCAAAGACCGCCACCACCGGGGGGAGGGGGGTCTTCAGCGGGCGGCGGCGAGATTGTGGGAGAGGACCTTGGCCAATACTCGATGGCGACAAAGTGCAGCTATCAACTTGATTCCCTCCGAGCAAACCCCTTCCCCCTTGGTGAGGCTCCTGAGCATAGCCGACCCGGTGGGCCGATACGCCGAACATCGTCCCTTGCCGGTCTTGGGAAGTAGAGAGATATATTACTACCAGGGAACGGGCCTGATCGAGGAGGTGGAATCGCTCCTTATTCAGGAACTGCGCTCCTATTTGGGCTGTTCCGAGGTAGAGGTTCGGGCGATAAGCGGCCAAATGGCAAACATGGTGGTCTTTGGGGGCCTCCTCGATTACCTGAACCGGAATGATGGGCGAGAAGAGGCTCGCCGGATCAGGAAGGTGCTGAATCATCATCTGGGGAGAGGTGGCCATTTGAGTGCCCAGTACCTGGGTGCCCTCCGCGACTTCGTGGCTTTCGATCCGGTAACCGAAAGGCCGGCAGTGGTGCATTTTCCGGTGGAGGCAGATAATCCTTACCGCCTCGATCTGAAAAGGACAGCGGAGGTCATAGAACGCCACCGGCCGGAGCTGATAATCCTGGGAAAGAGCATGATCCTTCACCCCGAGCCGGTAAAGGAGATCGTGGGGATGGCTTCGACGCTGCGTCCCAGGCCTATTGTCCTCTATGACACCGCTCATGTACTGGGATTGATCGGGCCCTATTTTCAGGATCCCTTCGCCGAGGGGGCAGACCTGGTGACGGCGTCTACCCACAAGACCTTCTTCGGGACCCAGAGAGGGATCGTGGGCAGCAACATGGCAGAGGGGACGGAGTACGAGGAGCTGTGGAAGGCAATCTGCCGGCGGACCTTTCCCGGCAGTGTCAGCAATCACCACTTGGGAACCCTTCTAGGTCTGCTGTTGGCTGCTTACGAGATGAACCAATATCGTCACCATTATCAGAGGGCGGTTATCGCCAATGCTAAGGCATTTGCACGATCGCTGCGGGAGCGAGGGTTGGCCGTGGAAGGGGACCCAGAGGTCGGATACACGGAGACCCATCAGGTCATCGTCCGGGTGGGATTCGGGGAAGGGCCCAAGATGGCCCACTTGTTAGAAGAGAATAATATCATCGTGAACTACCAGGCCGCCCCGGACGACGAGGGATTCACTGCCGCTAGCTGCCTCCGCATGGGGGTTCAGGAGATGACCCGCTTCGGCTTGGGAGAGGCCGACTTCGCCCAAGTGGCCGATTATATCGGCCAGGTAATCCTCGATGGACATTCGGTGGCTGAGGAAGTCCAACGGTTCCGCAGCAGGTTCACCGAGATGAGATATTGCCTCTCGCGGCAGGAGGCCAGCACCTGGATCGCCGCCATGGAGGAGATATTGGGTGGAATGTGAACCGTCAGGTCCCTCCTCCTCTCCTGGGAAGGGATAAGGTGAGGGAGGGAACTCCTTCCCTCCGGTCCAGGTGGGTCACGGCTGGTTTTTTCGACAGGAGCGCAGCGTGCAGGCTGATTTTCATTTCTACGTTATCTACGCCTTGGCTCGAGCCGCCGGAATGGATCCCGATCGGGCCTTTACCGTCGCCTATTCTTCTCAACATACTGACGATGCCAAGTACGAGCATACCCTGGAGTTCGAGAACGGGGGAAGATTTCCGCAGGTAGTGACTGCTCATCGGTTCTTTGGCCCATCGGCCCTGACCCCCGCAGTCTGTTATCGCGTATGGATCCCATTTCACTTCCTTCCCGGGAATGTGGGTTCGGAATTCTATGAGAGAATGGTTACCCGCTCCCGGAGCGTGACCGCCCAAAGGACTGTCCAGGATGTTCTCAACTCACCCCTCAAACCTTACTCCCTGCACCGGCTAGGCATCGTCCTTCACCTTTACGCAGACACCTGGTCGCACCAGAATTTCCTCGGCCTGCCCCGGGCGAAGATGAACGATGTCCGGAACCTTCGGGTGAAGGAGGAGAGTGGAGGGTTCGTGGAATCTCTTCTGCGGCGTTTGCAGGAGACTATTTTGGAATACGCGGCCCCGCTTTTGGGCCATGCCCAGGCGGGAACGATACCGGACGAGCCGTACCGGGAATGGGAGTACGAGGATTACCGGGGCAGGCATCTTTCCGTCTCGAATCATGAAAGGGCTCTCGATGCGGCGCAGAATTGCTATCTAGTCTTGACCACCTTCGTTCAGCGCTTCCCGTCTTTTTCCTCCCAGCCTTCCCTACCCTGGCACCGGATCGATGAGACGGTGGGAGACTTGCTGAGCAGGAAAGGGGGGTTGGAGGAGAGGATCAACGAATGGAAGAAGGCCCTGACCGAAGGGGTCTTCGGATTGGCCCCCCAAGGCCGGGATGCGAATCTGGATTACGATGACCGGGAATGGTTTAGGAGGGCAGTCAGGGTAGTGCGGGAAGAGGGAAGGCCTGATCGCTACACCAGAGGGGTGGACTTTGAGTCCAGCCACTGGAAATACTTCCAGGATGCGGCGGCGCTGCATCTTTTCCATCTCTTGCACGAGGTTCTCCCCGAATACGGTATGGTTTGTGGGTGAAGCGGGCGCTCGACCCGGGATCGGAGGTGAGGGGAGCCATGGAAGGGAAAGCGGGACTGAACGAGTCCCTATTGAACTTTTTCATGGACAACTATCGGCCGGCCAGCATCGGCCTAGTAGGCACAAGAGACCCCGTAGGCCTGGCCATACGACAGTCGCTGAGGGCATTGCGGGAAGATGGGAAGCCCTCCTCTTGGTCCCACTGCTTTCTCTTGGGTGATCTGAGGTGGGATCGGAGGGGGCCACAAAGGGGAAAGAGCAGGAGCCTTTACATCTTCGAGAGTGATATCCAAATCAGCCTCTATTACCCCCAGCTGCGCAACGGAGCCCAAGAGAGCTGGGTGGGGAAATGGTGCACGGAGAGGGTGGAGAATGCGGCCGTTGTCGACTTCGAGCTGACGGAGGCGGAGAGAGAAGATGTGCTTTCCTTTGCTCTCCAACTGGTAGATGAACAAGCTTACTATCCGCTCCAGGAATTGATCGGTACCTGGTGGTCCATAATCAGCAAACGCCAGTGGCAACCCAACTGGCTCGATGACCCCCACGCCCTCTATTGCAGTGCTTTTGTTCGTCATTGTTATCGGGAGGCGGGGAAGGATTTTGGGGGAGCGGAGGTGAGCCTCTCCAACACTACCCCGGAGGATATCGCCCAGAGGGGGATTGAGTCGGGCAAGCTGCTAAGGTTCCTCTCAGCAGGATGAGGCATGGAAAGGAAGGAAGGGTTCCCGACAGTGTATACGATTGGGTCGAGCGACCGCTCCTGGACCGATTTCGTCTCCCTCCTGGCGAGATACGGGATCGATCTGGTTATAGATGTGCGGCGGTTCCCGCGCAGTCGCCTGGTCCACTTCGTTCGCCATAACTTAGAAGAGAAGCTCCGGGAGGCCGGGGTGGAATATTCTTATCGGGGAAAGGATCTGGGTGGATATCGCCGGGGAGGGTATCCTGCATACATGACAACTGCTTGCTTTCGGGAGGGGATATCCGCTCTCCTGAAGCTGGTAGCTGGGAGGAAGGCTTGCCTGTTATGCGCCGAGCGCTTGCCCTGGAGGTGCCACCGGCGCTTCATTGCCGAAGCCCTGGCAGCCCATGGCGTGGAAACGATCCATATCCTGGACCGGGAGAGGGTGTGGAAGCAAGTCTACGGAGCGCCTCGCGAGGAGCCGCTTCGATTGGAAAGGGGGTACAACTGGGGTGCGTGAGGTCTTTACCATGTGGCGATACACCAAGATGGTTGTACTTGCCGCGGTTACGGCGGCCGTCTATGCCGCCGTCCTGATTCCCTTTAAGGGATTTCCCATTATCCCGGG
>Ga0207433_10015146_pt1 | contig 11047 bp, 18 predicted proteins | sample YelNatPaOPGAMG01_FD_187559 | JGI IMG/M metagenome (GOLD analysis project Ga0207433, IMG submission 187559) | Hot spring thermophilic microbial communities from Obsidian Pool, Yellowstone National Park, USA - OP-RAMG-01 (SPAdes) (version 3) | ecosystem: Environmental > Aquatic > Thermal springs...
TTGCTGAATGCCATTGTCTTTTACAATTAAATTCCATTGAACGACTAACCATTTCTTAAAAATCTTTGAAAATTTATTAGCTGGAATTAAATATATTCCCAAGGCTAATTTATATTTTTCCAAAAGTTCGTTCAATTCTTTACCAAAGGCAATTTTCCTTTCCTCAAAAGTTAATTCTTTTTTTTCTTCATTCATAGATTTGAAAATTTATTAAATTGTTTAATGTATTTCGGTTTTAACCGATTATACATTACTACGACTTCACTTTTTTGTTTATCTAATTCTTTTCTTTCTTTTTCTATTTGTTCTTTAAATTTTTTTATATTCTCATATAAATCTAAATACTCTTGCTTTTTTTGTTCTAATTCTTTTATCTCTTCTAAAAGTTTTGTTCTCTCATTATTGAGTCTTTTTAACTCCTCATCTATTACAACTTTTTTATCTATTTCCTGATTTAACTTTTCAAGTAATAAAGAATTATTTCTAATATCTTGTAGTAATGGTGGAATTTGTTTTTTATATTCCTCTATCTGATATTCCACCAAAGATTTCTCCGCCTCTTTTTTGGAGAAATATAATTGATAATCTGCCACAATCTTTTCATTTTCTTTTTTCAATTCCTCTTTCTTTGTTGTAAGATTTTCAATTTCTTTTGATAATGTTTCTTTTTGTTTTTCCAATTCTTTAATTTTATTTTCTAAGGAAGTAATAAGTGGTTCTTTTAATTTTTTTATTTTCTCTAATACCTCTCGTTCTGTTTTAATTTTCACACTCAAAAAATTTAATTCTTTATTCTTTGCTTCAATTTGAGAAATTATAGTGCTTAAATCTTTAACAATAACAGGAACACTCTTTCTAAGCGTTTCTTCTGTTTTTTCTGTATCGATATTTTGCTGCATATTTTCTTTTACTTCCACGATTACAAAAAGCAGCCATATTAGTTAGACCTTAGGCTTAAGACCAATGTAATAGACGACCCAGTAGCAGTTCCAGTTCCTTGAACAGTAATTTTATAAGACCGATTAGCACCCAAGGGGAAATGCCACATTTTTTTAGCAGTAGTATCAGTCAATACAATAGAAATAGGATTAATAGTTAAAACACCAGAAGCAGAACTTTCTTCTGTTTCTGTGAACCACTGCCCGCTTGTTGGATTGGCATAAGGCGAGCCATATAATCTAATTATACAACTAGTCAAAGAACCTTTTGTAAAATCAATATAAAGGGTTCCCTGTGTATTATTTCCAACGCTAATAACGCTGGTAGAATCAGCACCAACTTCTTTTGCTATAATCGCATCAGTTTCAGTTGTAGGAACTGGACTCGCAGTATAAGTCGCTTGGTCTGTTGCTTCAGCAAATTTAATTGTCTCCATAATTATTTTTTACAAAATCTCTGATGAGCGATAAGTCCGACTTTTTTGGCAAATACCTTGCCACACTTATCGCAAACAAATCCTTTTAGTTCAGCAGGTTCTTCTTGTTTTGGTTGTTCAACAACTTCTTCTTTTGGTTGCTCAGCAACAACCTCTTGCTTTTCTTCTACTTTTTCTTCTGTTTTTTCCTCTACTAATTCTAATTGTCTATGCCAATAAAGAGCCAATAACCTTTGACCTGTTAAGTTATCAACTTCAATTACTTCTCCAGCAGGAATAATTATTCCTTCAAATTTAAATTCTTGATTTGTTATATTTCGAATTTTCATATTTATTTCAGGGGGTTTTTAACCAGAACCCCCAAAACTGGTAAAGGACTATGCCTTTAGAAGAACGACTGTGATAGTAAGAGCATTGCCCGTTCCAGGAGCAGCATCTAAAGTTCCAGTTAATGTAGTTCCACTAATGCTTAATTTACAATGTTTGGTAGCGGGGGTTCCAGTAAAATCAGAAACATATTGTCCAATAACTATTGAACCAGTAGTAATGGTAGCATCTTTAATTGTATCGGTTGCTCCGAATACCAAGGTGGCAGTTTCATAACTTAATTTTGTCTTATTGACTTTTGCACTACCAATGGTAGCAACTCCAGCATTAGTAATTGTAATATCGCCACTAATTGTTTGTTCGGCAGCAACATTAGAAGCATTACCAATTAAAACCTTTCCATTAGAAAGAGTAATCTCTCCAGCAGTAGTTTCTCCAATTAAATTCCAGGAAGGCGAAGCAGAAGTGCCAACATTTTCATATAATGCCTTAGTTCCTGTTCCACTATCGGTTTTAATCATTATACAACCGTGTTGAAAAGTATTAGCGGTTGTTGGAAGTGACCCAGTACATTTTGCCAAAACCGCCAAACCATTTTCATCGGTTAAAGCGATTTGAACTGCTGCTCCTTGCGGGGCAAAGAAATTTGAACCAGTTTTTGTAGCCATAATTCTATTTCTTTATAATTATCTCTGATTCCCTGATTGGTGAAATGAATTGGAATGTATCCCAAAGATTTTAGCATTAAATTTTTTTCAACATCTTGGGAATGACAATCAATATCAATTGCGTAATTACCAATCAAGAAATCAACTTCTCGACCATTAATTTTAACCTTTGCTCGAAATTTAATATGATTCCTTTTTAAAAGTTCAACAAATCGTCTTTCTGATTTCGTTGATTTATTTTTTCTAAGTTTCAATAATTGGTATCTCATATCTCTAAATCTATTGCCTTGGAGATAAAGACAATAGATATCGTTGAGGGGGTGGTTTTATTCGGTGAGACCACCCCATAAAACTCACTGGGACTCAAGGATGCGTCCCAAAATTGCTTCAGGAGTTAGAGCTAGAGCCCAGGGTTACCCACAATTCCACGGTAATCAACGGAACCGACTTTATGCTGGAATTCAATGTCGTGAACGAACGCTTTCACATTCTCATCATACCAAGTTGAATTGGTAACATTCTTAAATAACACATCTTTCAATGGTGAGAAAGTAGCATCGACAATGAACCAAGCAGTGTCGGAACCGCCATTAGCAGCGGAAAGATAAGGTGAGGTAACCAGTATCCACCCTTGACCACGCCAGACATTGATATTGTTCTAATTGCTTATTAGCAATTTGGACTTTATCTTCGGGATAAACCCGTCCCCCTTGAAAGTCTCTGCACCTTCCCCACTAACCAAGAGCGATTTCTTTCTATTAAGAATAGAAATTGTTTTAACAATTTTTTCCGCTCTCTTGTACCCGTGTGGAGTAAGCCATTTACCATCTTGTACAACTTTTCCTTGAGAAGGATAATTTGGATTATTACTTCTTGGCAAATTAAAAAATTTTTTTAATTGTTTAAGGTGTGGCTTTTTTACTATAGCAAATTTTTCAATTCTTTTTATTAGTTTTCTTGTAAGTTCCTGACCACACCACCAAGAATAACAATCTTTCCAGTTCGAATTATTCCAGCGTCTTTTATTAACTCTACCTCCATAATTTTTAATAAGCCACTCCATAATCCGATAATCAGTATTTGTGATAACTATCACGGGTAGGTATTGCCTCCCACGCTTGCCATTGGTCTTTATAACTCTTATAAAGACCGCTCCCTCGCCGTCAATTAAACCAGCAAGGTAGGCATCGTTTTCGGCTTGTGTGGGGCTTGGCTCAGGGTAATCCTTATCGGACTTCCCCTGAATTTGAGGGATTGCTACCTTTTTCTTTTCATACCAATCCAGTAAATTCTCTTTTTTTATTTTAAGGAACTTTATAAAAAATTTTCCTATTTTTAATAATTCTTCACATTTTAGTACCCAACGATATGAATTAGAATGTTTTTTATTTTTCGAAATAATTTTTCTAAGTCTTCCTCCAATTTTTCTTCTGAGCCATATGGCTAATTCTGGATTGGTGGTAGTTATGATAAGTCCGTTTTTGGTTTCTCCTAAATGACCCTCGCCATCAATAATTGCGGCGAAATAAGACCAATAAACAGACTCCATAACTTTGAAAAGAAAATTAAGGGAACAACAAATTTATTCGCGGTATCAACCATCCACTCTGACTCAATGTTCTCCTTCGCTTTTTTCACCTTGGCAGGTGGGACAACAATATATTTTGTTGAACCACCCATCGGCATCAATTTTTGTTACTATTCCTTAAAATTATCAAATAAATATTTGACTTTGTTTTTTAATTCTTCATCTGCTAAATTTCCCCATATAAGTTTCTTGGCAAAAAGATTTATTTTTTGTTCAAATTTTATATGTTCGGAACCAGTAGAAAACAACATAAGATTTTCTGGATTATTATTAGATTTATCTCCATCTAAATGATGGACTCTTTCGTTTGGATGTAATTTTCTACCCAATATTTTTTCCATCACCAATCTGTGTTCTCTAATGTTTTTTCCATTTTCTGAAATTACTTTATATCCTTCTTCTATCCACCAACCATTTTTATAATTTGGATTATTTTTCCCACTTACATAATTTCTTTTAATAGTTTCAATTCCGTGAATTTTTTTCCATTTCCAAATGATTGGTTGATATACTCCCAATTCTCTTGCAATTCTATGAGTAGATTTTCCTTCTATAACATACTGTTGATACATCCATTCTTTATTACGATATAACTTCCCTACTTTATCATCTCCGTGAGTTGCTCTTGCTAAACAAATTCTTGAACAATATTTCTGCTTCTTAGCTCTCCAATTGGGAACACTAAACTCTTTACCACAATATAAACACTTTATTGTTGTTTGTTTCATATTGTTGGTATTATATCATCAAATTAATCCAAAGTCAAATATTATTTGATTTTTTAAGGAACGGAGCTTCCACTTCGGGTCGCTCTCACTGGTTTCATTGTTAGGTTATAGCCAGTGTTCAGACTGTTACATACAGAGATTTTTCTCTGCCCACTTCGTTCAGTCGTTGCTGGTGGCGTTTAGCCTTCCAGGGCGTTGTCCTCCTCAGGATTTTCGCCGTATATTAGAAGTGGTTTAACGAGCCCTATGCCGTTTTTAAGGCTCCCCGATATCATCAACTTGGTTTTGTAAAACCAAAACCATTGATTCAATCGAGGTAGGAGTAATATCAGAAGCGGTTACAACATTTGAATGAGTGCCTCCAATTTTATCTGGGTGGGAACTACTACAAAGGGCGACACCATCTCCGTAATCGAACAAATAATTGTCGGTTACGGGAGAGAAAGCTTTGTTAAATCTGTCAAAGCGATGTCGAGCTTGAGTGTTCTTCCACGCAAATTGAAGTTTGGAAACCTCATTCAATGCCTTCTGATATTTAGCATCCCTTCGGTCAACCGATTCTTGTGAAACCTTAATTCGGCGAGCGAATTTATAAGGTTCCACAGAGGTGATATAGGAAGGAACATATGAAGTCTCTGGGAAGGCTTGCAATTCATTAGTAGGTAACAACTCATTGACACCAGTTATTTGGATTGCTTCCCATCTTTGTCGACCAACTGCGTTAATCTCTTCGAATAACGCACCAGTCTTATTGGTAGCATCCAAATAAACATTAGCATCATAAGCCGCTACCTGCTTTTCGGCTTGGTCGGTGATGAGAGCAAATTCCGCTCTTACGCCCCGAAGCAAAAGGTCAATATCACGAGTTAAAATAGGCATATTTTATTAGCGATATAATCTTTTAGCGAATCGGCAGCGTATTTTTGTGGTAGAACCAGGAATTAAACCAAGAGATAGAACTTGTAAAGGAGCAGTTGCATCATCGTGAGGAACAACACTTGATTCATCAATTGTACCCGCATCTACTAAATTAAAATAGACATAGGGTTTATCTGAACCAGTAGTTGTTCCAGCAGCGGCATCTAACTCACCTTCAAATTCCATCTCAGCGGTAATTGGGATATAAACAGCGTGATACTTGGCATTGTCAATATTATCTTCTGGTGTAGTTAATTGAGCAGGAGTATTGGCTGGATTAATACCAGTACCAATTACTTCGCCATTTTCCTTACAGAAGCCAACTACAACGCCAAGAACATATTTATCCCCAGTTACCGCACTAGTATCATTGGTAACAACATTAGTCTCATTAAGAGCTGACTTCGGAATAATCACATCACCAACCTTAACCGTCAAACCATCATCAAGCAATGCGTGAGCAGTCTGGGTGGAATACATATCCACCAACGGCTTGAACATTTTTTTTACTGCCTATCAATAAGAGAGGCGACCTTATATTTTACCCCTAGCTTTCAACTCTTTGTACTTTTCCACAGGGATACCAGCCCATTTGGCTGCTTCAATATCCTCTTTGGTTAATTGAACTTCTTCCATTTCAGCTGACTGATTAGCAGCAATAGCAGCAGAAGTAGATAGATTAGCATTAAGTTCTGCCGCCGATTTTCTCATCTCTTTAAATTCCTTTTCAAGTTTAATATACTTGTCGGAATTTAAAAGAAGATGAGCCCTGAGGAGATTTTGATAAATCTTATCCTCAGTAATAGAATCATCATCAATTTTCTTAAATGTTTCTACCAAAGAGTTGATTGCTTCGGGCTTATCATAACCAAAGTCCTTAATAATTTGGGCTTTGGCTTTTTCAAAGTTTTCCTCTCTTAGTTTGTTAATGAACGACTTTTCTTCGTTGCGTTTTTCTTCTCTCGCAACTCGGATTAACTCTTGAACTCTTTTTAATTCTTGTTCAAGAGCAGATTTTTTTGTTTCATAATCCTCTGTTTCTGATTTCACTTTTTCAAGTTCTTGTTTTTTTGCTTCTAATTCTTGTTCTGTTTTTTCTAATTCTTCAACTGATTGTTGTATATCAGCCATATGTGTAATGTATGTGATAGTGTTTATCGACTAAACGCCCTTTTAATTATATAGGCAGGCGACGCCTATATTATTATTATAACTTAAATTTTAATTCCTTTCAATTTGGGGATTTTTAAAGAATGACTCGGAATATTAATTTTTCGCATTTTAATATTACCAATTTTTCTAATTTTTGGTGCAGATATCCTTTTAAATTTTAAAATTTGTTTTGCCATATTTGATTTACTAAAACGACTTCTAACTCCTTTTAAAAATGGAGAAGTATCTCTTGTTGTAATCATTTTTTCTTTTTCCTTTTCTTCTTCTTCGATTTCTTTTGAGTGGAAGGAACCCAACCAGTTTTTCTTAATGTTCCATAAATATACTTTCTTGCTCTTTCAGAAGTAGTGGTTCCAAATTTGCTTAATGCTTGTTTTTTAAGTTTTCTCTCCAGTGCCTGTGGCATATTGATTCCACTTTTTTAAAAATTCATCTTTATCAGGAATTTTTACTTCCTCTGATAAAGATTCGACCTTTAAATTTGCTTCGTTAGCAACATCAAATCTTTGATAAATCTTATTCTCAAATATCTGACCAAGAATAAAATCACTGGGTTTATCTCTCAACATCTGGCTTTTCAAGAGTTGAATCTCTCTTTTCTTTAACCATTTTTTCAACTCAGGAGTTAGTCTATAAACATTCTGCCAAACATATTCTGTTGGAGCATCTTCTGGCTCCTCTAATTTTGCCTGAGAAATAATATATCTCGCAATTGCTTTGTCTCCTATAAGTTTTAATAAAAAGTTTTTCATATTTATACAAAAGCTTTATAACCGTACTTTTCTTCAAATCTTCTTAATTCTTTTTTAAATTTAGGATTTTTTAAATTCTCTTTTCCAAATACTTTTTCGGTATCGTCTGGATGTCTTATTACTCTCCATTCTGGTGGAATTTTTTTCACTCTTTTTTCTGATTCTCGTAATTCAGGAAATGTAAATTCTGATGTATCATTCTTTGAAAAATATTTTTTAAACTGTGTGGGCATATTATTACATTATTGTTCCCTCGGGCATTAACCTTTTAGCCTGAGTACTTCGACCAGTTTCCTCTGAAAGAGGTGTTGGCATCATTTGTGATTCTCTTGCCGCTGTTCCTCTTGCTCCATACCTCATTCCTCTCAATGCTTGATTCATTCTATTTGTTTCTGGCAATTCTCCCATTGTTGGAATAGTTGGTTGAGGAGTTGCTGGGGCAACACCAAACCTCTCCATTTCATATTCCTGAACGAGATTATCAGGAATGAAATCGGCAATATTCTCTCCAAACTTTTCAATAAGACGGAACATTACTTTCTTTGGGTCAATCAATTGATAAGGCATAAATAGTTTATAAAGTACCATAACAAAATCGAGGAACATTGCTTGTTCATCAGCAGGAGAGTAATCTGGTTCGAAATCTATCTTGATATCAAATTTAAGTTGCCTCAACATCTCTGGCGTCACCTCAATAATCTCAACTTTTTCTTTCCTAAACATAGAACGATACCAAGCCTCTTTCTTTAACTCTTCTGGATGAGCAGGAGAATTGGTTATTCTTATTTCCTGATTGCCAACTCCACCGCCAGTAAGTTGGGTTTCAATAAGAGAAACTATTTTATTAAACTTTCTATTCCCAATTATCTTTTCTGTTTTCTCAGCCGTGTAGAATTGAATCATATTCATAATAGCCAGCCAGGCAATCTGTTCTAGTAGGTCTTCATAAAAGAGATAATACAAGCCAGCGGTCTCTTTCATTCTTTGTTCTTCTGCCGCTTTTTCAGTAGCAGTTCTTGGCTGTCTTGACGGTAGAATAGGAGAAATACCACCAGAGCCAGTCCTATTCATAATCGACTGTAAAGAAGTCAAGGCGTTCCAATAAGAACTAGATGCTGGACTAATTTGTAATTCCCGATACTGATTAACATCAGCCTGAACTTGATAAATTCTGCCAGGTTTAAATTCAAGACCAAGTTCAACCGCTGGGTCGGTAGTAATAATAGGAGCAGAAACAGAACGAATCTCTCTTTCCAAAAGCAATTCCCACATTTTATTCAAAGCATCTTGTGGTGATTTAACTTTTTGCGGGAGAGGCATTCCATAAAAAAAGTTGGCATCAATTGGTTCAAAGATTGACTTGGCAAACGGCAATTTCTTATGATTCCAAGGAAGTGGACAGATTTCCTGCTTTCCATTCTTTTCAATGGGATTAAGCAGAACGCCATTGGCAATAATCATATACTTATCCTTTTCGGCATCAAAATATCTAATTACTTCAACAAAATCTCCACCTCTAACATTGTAAGAAAGGAATTGAGAAAAGATAGAAGTATCGGCAAACTGCATTCCTGGAACAACATATTTGCTTGGTTCATAAGCAGAAAAAGCATCTTGAAAATCACGCCATTTCATTAAAGTTCTCCAAATCAATCTACCCTGTTCCTGAATATCTACCTCCCAAGGTTTGGGAATATAAATATCTTCAAGATTACAAGGAACTTCATAAACTTCTGAATTATCATCTTCTTTTTCCTCATAAATTGTTTCACCTGTATGAGGGTCGTGCATTGTTATTTCTTTAACTGTTCTTATCAAAGAACGATAGGCAACAAAGACAATAGAAGTTCCATTGATAACTGTATAAAGAAAATTCCAGAAATTTTTAATTTTTTTATTTGATGACCTTCGCCAATACTCAAACAAATCTTTCAAAACAGTTGCTTTGATAATATCAAAATTCTCCACACCTTCAAAGCGAGGTTTCATATTGAGATTGGCTATCTTTGATAAAATACCAATAACTTGATTTCTCGTTTCAGGAAAGAAAAATTGGGGAACATCTAAATCATAAGAAAGAGGTAGGTAGCCCCAAAACTTCTCCCTTGATTCTTGGAGATAATCGCTTAATGTTTTTCCATTAAATTGTTTATATGGTTGTTCTCTTAATGCTCGCCACTTCAAATATTTTTCATAAACATCAAAAATTTCCTTTTGAATATTTTCTGGTGGACGGTAAAAAGATTCAAGTAGTATTTTTTGATTAGTTTGCTCCATAATTAATTACAAAATTAAATTTATCGAACTTTCTTTATCTATCTTTTCAAAACAATTATGATTAACAATATATTTTCTTTTTCTTAATCCATTACTTTTTCCTGTCCTATATGTTTCTTCAAGTAAGATTTTTTTAAACTCGCTTTCCATACTTTAAATTTAATCTTTTGGCATCTTTTTTAACTTGCGACGGAATAACAAATCCAGTTTTTAATAAATTAACAATGCTTCTAATATTTTCTATATGCTTCTCAAATGGTATGTTTTCCAAATTTTCTTTATCCAATATTATTTTATAAATAATTATTCCCTTTCTAATAAAGACCAACATCTTTTTATCAAGAGCAATAACTGCTCCGATGTCTGGGTCAATGTCCTGAACTTTCCTAATGAAAGCTCGGACAAATGGCTTGTCAAAATATGTATCTACTTTTGATATTAAATCTCTGGCTTCTGGCATTTTATTGTGCTTCTCTATTTTTGTTTAAATAAGTTGAATAGACTCTTATTTTTTCTGTTGGTTCAGCGGTATGAACCGAAAGATTAATGAGGGTCAGATTTGGGTTCTTGGTATTAAGACGAGACATATGGAACATCGCAAATAAATCTCTTAATGCCTTTGATTTGGTTCCCAGATTAGCCCTTTTAACATCTTTTGGAGTAATTGATTCCAGAATCATTAACATCTTATCAAGAGTAATATTCTGGATATCCCATAACATTGTTTCTGCCTTGCCAAGAGGAATAGTTTCTTTATTTGTATTTGCCGAAGCAAGACGGGGAACAACATTATTATTTTCATCTACAACAAAGACAATATTAGTAATGATGTTATTATACCCTGCTGCTTTTAATGCTTGATAAATATTTTTAGTAATAAAGGCAGGTCGCTTTTTTAAAAAGTTTAAAAGCATTTTAAATTTGACGGTCAACATTCTATACGCTGCCATAAACTCTGTCGTGGTCTCATATCTAAATCCAAACCATTTAAAAGCCTCATCAACAAACATTCTTTCCGCAGGAGCAAATCTATCAGGAGATTTTCTATTCTCTCTTGGATTTGCTCTTTGAATTAATTTCCTTGAACCAAAAAAATAAATCAGCCTCACTATCTGCTCCTCAGTGAGGTTATCTGGATAACCAGTATCGTTTTTAACTGATTTAACTACTCTAACATTATCGCCAATAACAATATCTGATTTTTTTATTTCTTCCATAGTAAATGTTGCTCAGCAACTTAT
>Ga0207433_10015147_pt1 | contig 11047 bp, 11 predicted proteins | sample YelNatPaOPGAMG01_FD_187559 | JGI IMG/M metagenome (GOLD analysis project Ga0207433, IMG submission 187559) | Hot spring thermophilic microbial communities from Obsidian Pool, Yellowstone National Park, USA - OP-RAMG-01 (SPAdes) (version 3) | ecosystem: Environmental > Aquatic > Thermal springs...
AGGCAAGATAAAAAGTGAAGGTGATTTGAGATAAGTGTTTAAAAGTTTAAATATTCCGGAGTAGCTCAATGGTAGAGCGACTGGCTGTTAACCAGTGGGTTGTAGGTTCGAATCCTACCTCCGGAGCACTACAGGACAAGCAGGCGAGAAATCGCCTGTTTTCCTTTTATTTGCTTGCATTTCTTGGAGTTCGAAAATTTTATTTACCCTTGGCATCCATTCTGCCAAAAATTCAAACGCTAAAGTGTAATTTGGCCTTATTTTATCAGCATTTAAGGTAAGGTTCGAAAATATATAGCTCAAGAGCAATCTTCGCTCCTCATTAGTAGCCTTTTCGCTTGTGTAGATCTCTTTGGCCCTCAAGGCAAGCTCGTGGATGGCGTAGCCAGCTTCGTAGTATTGGATATTAGTATCATTAAGCTTTTCCAGCTTATTAATTATTTTTTCTTTTTCTTCTGAGTACTCTTTAAATTTATTATCGTAAAAGTCGGCGGTAATCTTGCCGTCAATTTTGTCTTCGTAAATTGCCTCTAATCTATGCTGTATCCTTTCAAATTGGGCATTAAGCTCTTGTCTTTGGGCTTGGTAATATTTTATTTCATCAGCGTGGCTTTCTTTTAATGCTTTTTCAAGCACTCGCAAAACCCGCTCGTTTTTAGGAGCTATTTTGTCAAAATAGGGGAATAGTTGTTCTTCAACTTTTTCTTGTCTTATGTAAAGTTTCTTGGAGCAGTTCTTATATTTCTCGTAGGGGGAATGGTGCCCATACCAATGCCCCTTTTTAATTGACCAGGTTATCATTGCTCCGCACTCCTCGCATCTTATTTTTGCCTTAAAAACAGGGTAATGTTTCTTATATTGGGGACTGCCGATTTTTCGGGTAAGGTGTTTTTGCACCTCGTCGAACAAATCTTTTGAAATAAGCGGTTCGTGCTTTCCGTCGTATATTTCTCCTTTCCATCTAATTTTCCCATAATAAAACGGGTCCGAAAGCATTTCGTGCATTCTGCTTTTCCCTACTTTTCTGCCGCTTCGGTTTCTTAGCCCTTCTTTATACATTACTCTTACCAGCTCGTTGAGCGAGTAGTTGCCAGAAGAATATAACTCAAACATTCTTTTAACCAGTGCGGCTTTTTCTTCGTCTATAACATGAATCTTGTGTCCTTTATCGCCGATGGTTTTGTAACCCAGTGGCGGCTTTGTTGGTAACCAACCCTGTGCCAGTTTTTCTTTCTGGCCCTTTCTGACTTCTTCTGAAAGGTTATTAGTATAGAATCTGGCAATAGCCACCTTCATATCCCAGACTAGATTTTCGTGTGCTCTCGTATTTTTGCTTAAAATAAAGTTCTCTTTTACAAAGTGAACTTGCCGAGTTTCGTTTCCGCTAATCCAATCACTGACAATAGCGGCATCTTTGATATTTCTGGTAAGTCGGTCTATTTTTTCGCAGAGGATAATAGAGATTTTGTTTCTTTCAGCATATTCTAGCATCTCATTAAAAGTCTTCCTGATTTGCTTGCCGCTTGCCGATTCCGAGATTCTAAAAATCTTTGCTATTTTAAAGCCATTTTTAGCGGAATAGTCTTTAAGCAGTTTTTCTTGGGCGTCTAAAGAATAGCCAGTTTCTTCCTGCTCTTTTGAGGACACTCGGCAATATATTACTGCCCTTATTTTCGTATTCATAAAACTCAAAGGGAGCGGCCTGTTGTAGCCCAGTCGCTTACCACGAGGGTAGCATTACCGGTAGACCACTCCCTTTGAGGTCAGTAATGCTAACAAAAATCTCGTGGCATATTTACGACTTTGGGCTACATCCTCATTATATCAAACCCCTCTGTTAAAAAGAAGCGAGTTTTTTACATCCACGCGGCCCGCCGATTTCCCCTTTACGGGTAGTTTCCTTTTAGATTTAGAAATGTTGGAGTATCCCCCTCTAAAAGTGGGGGTAAAATACAAATTCTGGTAGGTAGCGTGGCGGGGTAGCTTCTTCTCTTTTTCTGAAAATGTCTGGGGAAATTTTCTTCTGGAAACATCTTATTGTTTTTTTCGCTGGATAATGTTGAAACCACGGTGAATTTTAAGTAAAAACCATGGGAAAAGATATTGAAAAAAGGCTGCAAATACAGAGTGTTCCTTACTAACTGTTCATCTGGTATTGGTTTACCTCCTGTTGCTTCCCGACTTATTGTGATCCCCTAGTTTCTCAATCAAATTAAATAGTTTCAAAATTTGGCTGATGCCAGAGAATTTTTCTGTTTTCGGCGACTCTAAGCCCCTTTTTAAGCGCCGGTTTAGAAGAATTGTGGCCATTCTTCTGTTTTCCTTTTGAAGCCTTTTGATTTCCCAGTGGGACATTCCCCTGATAACCTCTTCAATCTTCTCTCTTTCCCATCTTTGAACAGTTTTGTAGAAAATAAACATATCGGATTGCTTAAAACCATACTGGTTCTTTACAAGCTCATTCCAAATTGCGTAAGTAGACAGTTTTTCTCGGTTTTCTAACCAGATTTTTTTAATTTCTTCAGTTTTGGGGTGGACTTCTATCTTATTCATGTTGATTTCTAATTTCACGTTACCACTGCATCTCTTTCCGTGGCACGATTTTGCCCCCTAGTGCCCATTCTTGCAGTAGGGCCTTTATGTTTGTAAAAGAAGTTATCTTACCGGCTTCTTTCAGAGATTTCTCGGCCGTAGCTATATCCTTAGGGTCATAATATGCCCCAAGCACTACCAATGCTCCTTGAGATGGACTTCTGTTGCCGTCTTCTCTGCTCTTAGGGGTTAAGGGATTTTTATTTGTTTTTTCTCCCCCGATTTCATTAGATGATTTATTTATATGATTTCTCGTATCAACGGTGATACTGTTAGGAGGTTGATTTTGATACTGTTGGAATAGGTTTTTTGATACTGTTTTCTCCTTTTTCTTAATCTTAATAACCGTATCAAGACTGATACTGTTGAGTTCTTCCCAATGAGAACAATCCAGTAATATATACATATTCGGAACTTTACCCTTGGAATGCCTTACCCCAATTATGCCATATGCCTCAAGAATCTTGATGGCATTAACAATCGTATTACGGTTTTTTATCCCTGCCTCCTTCATTATCGTCTTAATTGCTGGGAAACAGGTTTGTGTCCGATGATTCGCATATTTTGCCAATATGCAAAAAGCCATAGTAACGCTTTTGGGGAATGAAGCTGCATAACCTTTTTCAAAAAACTCGTTATCTAAAAATAATCTAGTCTTTTTCTTGGCCGGCCTTTTGGGTAATTCTTCAGAACCTTTCGGGATGAGGCATCTTTTATTGTTCAGGATTTCTTTTATTGATTGCATTATTTCCCTGAGGATTTTTCAATTTTTCTCGGTCATAAATTTTAGTGAGCAAATCAAAGTAGCTTACGAGCGTATGCAGAATTTCCGAAGCTTCTGCTTGGGTTATCTCTTTTCCGTAGTCTTCCTCCAAAATCTGTCGTAGTTCCTGAATTGTTGCTTCACTGATGGGCATATTTATTTTTGTTTTTAACAAAAATCCGCTATTTGCTAGGCAGGCTCCACTGGTATGGCACCTACCCAGTAAATAACGGGTTACCAGTGGAATTACTGCCATAAAATCAAAACAGCCGATACATTTCTGCATCGGCTGTTAACAAAAACTGCGCAAGGGACCGGAGGAAGTTAACCAATGCAAAACTGCATCATTAACTTTCTTCAGTGCCTTACGCAGTAGGCGCATTGCTCCGTGACCATTGTTTTGCTCTTTTGCCGGTATCTCCGTGGGGTTTCCCTTTGGGAGTGCCCATTCTCGCTGGCTAGTGGGGCCCAGCTTTCGCCGGGTTGACTAGCGACGATTCTAGCAACGGGTGGCTACGAGGCCTAAAAAAAGTCAGATATTAAATTTTCAATTCAATTCAATTCAATTTAATTTAATCTACCTAATCTAATCCTAATCTAATCCCATTATATCAACCTGAATTTCTCTGTCAAGTTTTACAATGAAAAAGAGGGGTGTGTCAAGTAATTTTCTTGCATCGACTTTGTCCTTAGCACTTCTATGCTTTTTAATAGGGAAAGTTGATAGAAAGAGCGTCAAGTAGTTTTTAATTGAGGACTTATCCACAATAACAAAAGGTCTCCGGTCGGATTTGATTGATTTCGTTACCCTCTTTAATTGTCTCCGAGTTTGTGCTAACTTAGAATTAACAATAAAATATCGCCTAACCCTCGCTGATTTACAGTGAGGTATGGTGCAAAACCCCGGTAAGAGGTATTAAGCTCGTCGTCAGAGCACTCTTACCGGGTCGTATCCCGAAAGGGATATGGGTGGTCGCAAGACCATTGCTGGCGGCGAGCTTTATATTCCCGCTAGATAAATATGAAAAATTTATTTAATTTTAGTAAAGATATATCTTATTTTAAAGAATTTTGGAGAGAGCTAAAGGAAGGAATAAAGAAAGTTCCCTTGGTAAATTTACTGATAAAGATGTTTCTCGTGGTTTTTAAATGGGGAATTATCGCGGCGGCAATAGTATTTTTGATTCTATTTATTATTTCTGGCATTAAATACGGCTTTCAAGAGAAAAAACCTGAAAATGTTTATCATACTCCAGAAAAAATTAAAAAAGAAGCAGAAATCTTTAACATTGGCGAAGAAATTAAAATCAATAATTTTTCGATGACAATAGATTCTTTAGAAAATATGCCAGAGATTGTTAAAGAATATGTTTACAAATTAGAGGGGAGTCGTAAAGCAATACCGGAAAGAGGAATTAAACTTGTCAAAGTAAATTTTACCTTAAAGAATGATAGTAATATAGAAAAGAATTTAGATTTATTTGGATTTGAGATAAAATTAGAGAGCGATAAGGGGGCCAAAGAAAAAGTGAAATTAGTATGGCGAGAATCAGGGTTCCAGGCGATTGAATGGGAAGAGCAATACAAACTTCATTGTGATGAACTTACCTATAACTTCTTGCCAAAAGAAAGTAAAAGTTTCTGCGAAATCTTCGAAATGTCCGTCGACGCAGAACCTCTACGCCTTCTGATTTATAAGGATGTTTTCGAAGATATAGTCTCTAATAAAGAGGGTCCAGATATTATTGTAAATTTAAAGTAGATAAAAGAGTTCATCGCTGGCCACGGGCAATTTTTAAGCAGTGGTAGTAGCGCGGAGTGGGGTAATGGTTGCGATAATCGTTTATACATTATGAACCTAAAAGAGAGATGCTAAAATTTTTATGAGAAGATTTATTAAAAACACAATCTGGGTATTTATTGGGACAGTTATATTTTTCCTGTTGGCAGAAGTTTTTGGTTTTGCGCTTCAATTATATTTATCTACGCTCACTGAAGGCTTAATTTTTCTGGCTATTTCTGTTATTGCCGTGATTCTGTTAAAAAGACAAGAGTATAATATTCTTTTGTTCCTAAAAACCCACTATAAAAGATTGCTGGTAAGCTCGCCTCTTATTGTAGCGGCATTATTCTTCATTCTATTTGGGATATTACGGCCTACGGCGACTACACTTGCGATGTATCCCGCTTATTATTTAACAAATGAGGGGACGAGTTTTGCCTCGCTTTGGAAAGATAATTTTATCTTTGAATATCTTTTTTGGTTTAGGGGTAAAGATTAACAAGTAGGTAAAATAATATGAAGTTGGGATGATAATCCTAATTGTTCTTTTTTACTTTAAGAAAAATCAATCTATGCTAAGGGAAAAAGATATAAACAGGCCCGAACAAAATCCTGTTGAGAGGACTCGATTTATCACAGCACCCAAAGAAAGAAATATTTGGATAAATCTAGGACTGGCCCTAGCTGCTACTCCAATAACAATCTTTATTGGCAGTATTATTTTGCTTCCATTTTGGGCCCTAGGCAATGCGTTTAATGTAGCCCCGTGGTGGGCGGTACTGATAACAGGTTATATTCTGTCATTAGTCTATTTTTTCTATGAACCTAGATTCCGCCTATATCGCGAAAGAAAGAAAGTGGTAGACGCACTCATTTTTTGCTGGAAAATACAGCTTGCGAAACGGAATATGCCCCAGCTATTAAACAACGGGGAAACCAAAGAAATGCGCGAGGTGATTCTCGAAAGAATGAAAATATGGGGGTGGTTTGACCCCCAATTATTGTCTCGGAACTTTTCGGCAGAAAAGTATTCAGAGTTCTTCTTTGGTATCATGGGTGGTATTATAGATGAGCTTATAGCAGAAATTGGAGAATTAAAACGAGCAATGCCGGAACTTACCCCAAAAGAACTGTATGTATTTCTAAAAGAAGCTAATCCCAAAAGAAGACACGAGCTTGTAGAAATGTATAAAATGTACAAAAGTGAAGGTTGAAGAGAGGAATTTATACTATTCTTCGTAAGCTAAATCATGATAAAAGTAACTATCAATTTGATAATTCTAGTTGTTTTGGCAGTAGTTGCCTTTTCGGTTTTCAGGAAGAATAGGAATTTGACCATTGTAGTCATCGTTATATTAACCATCTCCTGTATTAGCTATCTTTTCTTTTCAAAAAACAGAGGTCCTGAACCCCCGTCCAGTAATAACCGAGAAGTCCAAGCCTTGCTCACGCCCTCTTCTTATTCAAACCGGTTTTCTTCTCTTCGGTGGGAGACCGCGAAAATTCAAGAGAAGAACATTCACGCAAGTATAGACATTGAATATCCCCAATTTATAGGAGGCCCAGAGGTTAAAAACCTGAATTTATACATCCGCAATCTGGTCTTGGGTTGGCTAGACAAGGATAGAGAAATGGTAAACAAATGGCTGGCCAACAAGGATGATAGATTTTGGGATGAAACTTGCGGTGGGGAGCCGATAGTGGATGAATTGGGTGAGAAGCTATTATGGCAATGTAGCGTAATATTAAGTTCTAAATACCAAATAGCCTCTATCACCAATGATATTGTTAGTATAGAAATGGTGTTTACCGATTTTACCGGTGGAGGCAGTGGCAACCACGACACACCGGTTATTATTAACTATGATTTAAAATCCAACAGACCACTTGAAACAAAAGACCTATTCTGTAAGGGGAATTATCCAGACGCGCTGCCCTTAACTTGGTATAAGAAGGTTTATGAAAAAATCCTAGAATTATATGGCAATAACCCAGAAGAAATTACTAAACTTACTCAAACAATAGATGAGGAGGCGAAAGGTTCATATACTATTTGGAAGCAAAAGTTAAGTTACTACGGGGCCACTGATTTTGGGAATATATTACTTGGCCACGATGGTATAACTATTGTGTTCCCTCCCTACGAAGTGGCTAGCGGTGCTATCGGTATAGTTCATGTCGATATTCCTTATTCATCTGCGCTTGGGGTTATTTGTTTGCCCTGACCAGTTTAGTCGAGTATTCCGCCGGATAAAGAAATAAGATAGTATGGGGAAGTAGTGTATAATTAAATTATGGACTGGCTAAAACAAAATTGGTTTAGATTAGTTATTATTTTGATAATGTTAGGTGCCTTAGGTAATCATCCTTATTCTTATTACCAGTTTTTAAGATGGGCCACGGCAATAGCCAGTTTTTATTTAGCATATTCTGCGTATAAAAATAAAAGAACCGAATGGACCTGGATTTTTGCCATCATAGGAATTCTTTTCAACCCGATCGCACCCTTTTATTTAGATAAAGAAACATGGCAGTTCTTTAATTTATCAGTCGCCGTTATTTATTTTATCTCAATATTCAAGTTTAAATTTAATCATGGGCAATAAAATTAAAGATTTCTTATATGGATTGGGGGGAATAGGTATTATGATTTTGATAATCGGGGTTTTTGTGTTGCTAATTATGGGGGGAGCTAAGCTATTCGAGACTCTTTATCCCACCTTAGAAAAGATAAGTACTATTATTTGGGGCATAGTTTGGTTATTGGTATTTCTCTCTATAATCCCTCGAGTTAGAAACTTTACTGGTAATGGAATTGTTCTTGGTACTTATCTTGGGGGTGCCATATTTTGGCTCCTTTGTTTTTATGTTACCTACTCCCTGTGGGGATTTCTGGGCATAATTATAGGGGTTTTGTTTATGGGCCTGGGAGTCTTTTTTACGGCGATATTAGCGTTAATTTTCGACGGCCAACTTATGGAAGCTCTTGGGTTTATATTTATCCTAGTTCAAATTTATTTAGTTAGAATGCTGGGCGCTTGGATTATCACTAAATATAGGCCGAAGCAGGAGTTAAAAGCATTAGACGAGCCCGAATCTAAATAACATGGCTTTCCTAAAACAAAATTTGATAACATGGCAGAAATAGAATCAAAAACGGAACATAAAAGAGCGAGATTTCGATTTGACGATGGCAAAATATCGGTTCATTTCGACTATAAAAACGGAAAATATACCGGCATTAGAATGTGGAAACTTTGGCAGTATATACCTATTAAATTGTTTTTAAATTGTTTTGGTCTATGCCTATGGAAGAAACCAGGGCACTTCAGGGCTGGTTTTTTAAAGAGGGAGATTTAATGAAAATCTTATGTGGCTAAATGATGAAGAAAAATAATTTCAAAGAACTCGAAGAGTATTTGACTGAACTAGAAAAGATAATCTCAGCAATCTCGGGTGTTGTAGAAAAAACACAATAAACTTTGTTTAATTTAATGACCTTCCTAAAACAAAATTGGTTTGGGATTGAATACCTTTTTGAATAAAGTTAAACTGGCACATTGAACTTATGATTCCTTATATTTCTAAAATAAGCCCCAAAAAATTGATTGTTGCTTTCTATGTAGTCCAGTTTTTGGTATTGATGTTTGTTGAGAGTTCTCACGGAATTATTTTTATTGACGTTGTCTCTAATACTTTAATATTTTCTTATGGCTTATACCTTGTTAAAAAAAGTGATTATGTCTCTTTGAGATTCCTCCTAATCTTACTTATAATTGTTAATGTGTTGGGTCTTTTTCTAGGAGCTTTATGGTTAAAAAGATAATACGAACAACTTTGGTCATGCTGAGCTTCTTTATTTTAGAATTGTTATTGGGAATGCCAGTTCTTGGATCATTTGCAAAGATACTGATACCTATTTATGGTTTGTCGCTTGTGAAGCGTAGAGATGATCTAGCGTTAAAAACGATGTTTTGGTTTCTTATTGTCTTTGTGCCGATCGTTCTTCTAGCTACTATTGTGTTTTGACTCTATGCGAAACTGGCTAAAACAAAATTGACTTGACTCCAAGAACTGTGAGGTCTAGCCAGGGGTAGGGTTTTTATGCTAGAAAATAAGTAGGTTATAAACCAAATAGTTATTACCATAATTTTTAGATAAACGAGCGATTGGAAATACCCCCAAATTTTCCGACCTCGTTTATGTAAAGTCCCATTCAACTATGAAAAAATCATATCTTTTAATAGTTATTTTGGTAATTATCCTATTATTTTCTAAGAATTCTAACGCAGCGGATTTTAGTCAATCAGTTATTTTAAAACCCGGCTGGAATATTGTTTCAACACCGAGGGTTTTAGATAGTCATTCTTTTTCGGCTCCTGAAGTGGCAGAAAATTTTGATATTTTCGTCCTTGATCCTTCTAACCCAGCCGGTTGGTCAACAATGGCTGGCCTTGGCCAAACAGAGTTTCAACCTCTTTTTGGTTATTTCATAAACAATAAAACCGGTACCTATCAGACCCTTACTTTTAACTATAAGGTTGGCCTTCCTCCAAACCAGAAACTTTTTCAAAGGGTTTTCTCTAAAACAGGTTGGTATTCAATTGGTGTAGCCAATCCCACGTATTCTCAAAATCAATGTTCTTTCGCTCCTAACAGTGGTACGATGTCGAAAATACTTGATTCTCTTTCTGGCCATTACAGTTTTGTAATAGATTTTACTGATGCTGATTTTAACAAATGGAGAAATTCTGTTTCTGTAGCCAATACCTGGAAGTCAGCAACTTCAGCGGATCTAGATAACTTAAATGATCCTAGAGACTTCAAGGGTTACGCGATATTTATTACGAAGGAGGACGCTTTATATAGCGGATTTCAAAACGATGATGAACCAATCACGTGCCCGCCGGGTTTTGCGGTGGTGATTTTAGACCCCTATTCTCCATCCGGTGATGTCGTTGATGATTCTAATGATGTTCCTTTGGCAAGATTCACCGTTACCGCTTATGGCGAACCAATAAAGGTTGAAACCTTCACCGTTAGAGCTTCGCCTTCTGACTCTACTATCGGCTCGCTAAGGAATGGAAGAATTCTTATTAACGGCTCTCAATATGGTAGTACCGCTACTTTGGCTTCATCTTCAGCCGGTACTTCCTACACCGTTAATTACACTTTCCAACCCGGTGTCGCTACAACGGTTGAAGTCAGAGCTGACCTGCACGAAGCTTCCGGCACTGACAATGTTTCTGCTAATGATGTGATCTCGGTGGTAATGCTAACCGGCAGCTCCAATGGTCAGGGAACAGTTTCGGCATCTACCGTTAATGTTCCTACCGCCGATGTTGAGAGCAACAATGTAACGGTCAAATCCGGTTCAATGACTTTGGCTAAGTACTCCGCTTACGCCAACCAAACAGTGACCGTTCCCGCTTCTAACTTGAAGCTTGGTCACTTTGTCTTGACCGGTGGTTCAGCCGAGAATGTCAATGTTAATACAATTAACGTTGGCTTTAACGCTGGCGATAAATGGACTGCTTCCCAGTTAAGCAATGTCTCTGTCAAGGTAACTGATTCAAACGGTAATACGATTGCTCAGACATCTCCAAAATCAACAGTTTCCTCAACTGCCAGCACTTCATATTCTGTGAGCTTTACTTTGCCCAAGAGCACAACTTACAATGTTGAAGTCTGGGCAACAGTAGCTTCGTTCACAGTTGCTGGTGGCAACGATACGATGCAAACCGAGATGTCCGTCAGCGGCACTTCTGCCCAATCGGGCGCTACAGTTACCTCTGATGTTATTACTGGTCAGACCTTAACTGCCGGTACTGGTTCAATCACCTCTGCGGTTTCTGGTTCTGCTCCAGCCGCAAAGATTGTTGCCGCTACTAGCACAGCTGATGTCCATG
>Ga0207433_10015150_pt1 | contig 11045 bp, 9 predicted proteins | sample YelNatPaOPGAMG01_FD_187559 | JGI IMG/M metagenome (GOLD analysis project Ga0207433, IMG submission 187559) | Hot spring thermophilic microbial communities from Obsidian Pool, Yellowstone National Park, USA - OP-RAMG-01 (SPAdes) (version 3) | ecosystem: Environmental > Aquatic > Thermal springs >...
GCTCTATTTCCATCATGGATTGTTAAAGAATGGATAAATTTGCCGGAAATCAAACAAGTCATCACATTAAGCCAACGTCTCAAAGAATATTTGATCAAAAATGGAATAACAAATGAAAGCAAAGTTAAAGTTATCCGATCTGGCGTGGATACAGAAAAATTCAATTCATTAAACCAAAAGATGACCTTAGAAAATGAACTCTTCGAAATTAACAATAATGATGACAAAATAATCCTCTACTTTGGTCCTTTATCTACATTCAGAGGAGTTGATACCTTGCTAGCGGCAATTCCAAAAATAGCGAAGAAGTTTCCGTCGGCAAGACTCATTTTGCTTGCAAGGGGATCTTTAAGCACAAGAGAAGAAAGAAAGCTAGCAAAGATGGCAAAAAGCACTAAAAATGTGCATGTTGTAAAGGGAGTTTTAAGAGATGAATTATTGGTTAGCTACTTAAGTTTGGCGGACGTCATAGTTCTGCCTTTTAAATTTTGGCCTCAGGTAGAATGCCCGCTTACACTGCTTGAGGCGATGGCTATGGAAAAACCAGTAATAACGACGAATGTAGGCGCTATACCTGAAATAATAGTCAATAATGAGAACGGAATATTAGTTCCCCCCAAAAAACATGAAGTTTTGGCGGAAGCCATAGTGGAACTTTTAAACGATAAGGAGTTTGCACTAAAAATCGGAGAAAATGCCCGTAGACATGCAGTTAGATTTCATTCTTGGGATATTGTTGTTAAAGAGACTTTGGAGACTTTCACGGATGCACTCAACTATACAGACATAGACGGTTGTGGGTTCTCGCATGAAACATAATCCTTTATATTTTGTTATGACGGTAGATGTTGATCCTCCTCCACCGTCGGCTCCAGACTTAAAAATAGATGAGGGAATACTTTCACTTCTTCAAATGTTTAAGGAAAATGAGATTAAGTCCACATTTTTTGTAACCGCAGTAATGGCTGAAAAGTTTCCGGACTTAATGCGAAAAGTTAAAAGGGATGGACATGAAATTGCGTGCCATGACCTTGACCATTCTCCAATGGTGGACAAACTTAATCTTACAAGGCTCGTGTCTAGATTAAGGATTGCAACGCAATTAATAGAGGATTACGTAGGCGTACGACCCTACGGTTACCGTGCACCATTATTTAAAATAAACCGAAATCAATTAGTTGCGCTTTACAAAAACGGCTATATATATGATTCCTCTATCATATTTTCCCCTTTTTTCCGTTCTCTACGAGTATTTTCTTTCTCGAAACCGTTTTTTGTTTCGATCAACAAAAATGGGTGGTTGATAGAGATACCGGTATCAACCAATCCAATTATGCCATTTCCTATTGGTGGTGCTTACTTCAGGGTCTTTGGGGAAAAATGGGCTAAAGCTGGAATGAAAGTGAATTTCCTTTTCAAAAATCCACTAATTTTCTACATTCATCCAAAAGATATTATTGTCCAAACAAGCGGTCCAAGCTGGTATTCGTATAAAAATACCTCAAAATGTCTCGATTCCTTGAAAGAAATTATAAATTATGCTAAGAAGACTGGGGCAATTTTTATCAAGGCTATTGATCTGGCCTATCTGTTCGCAAAAATCAAAATCTAAATAATAAAAGTTTTGTGATTTAAAATGTGTAATGTACCCGTTACGATAGGTCTCTGTGTCAAGAACTGTGTAGACACGATTAGGAAGACTTTAAACTGCATAATTGGACAGAATTATCCTCATGAATTAATAGAAGTGATAGTGGTTGATGACCAAAGTTCTGATGATACAATACCCTTAATAATTAAAACTTTATCAAATTCTTCAATCAATTTTAAGGTGCTTTCTACTGATGGCAAAGGATTAGGTTTTGCGAGGCAACTTGTTGTAAAAAACGCTAGTGGAAAATACATCCTTTGGGTTGATGGAGATATGATTTTGCCCAGCAATTATATTATGCAACAAGTAAAGTTTATGGAGCGAAATCCAGAAGTTGGAAAAGCGAGAGCAAAGTGGGGCTTTCTCAATGAGGATTCTTTACCAGCTAAACTCGAGAGCTTCAGAGTGCTTACACACTTATCCGGCAATAAGAGCAGATTATTGGTTGGCATTGGTGGATCAATATGTCGTACCTGTGCTTTGAAAGAAATTGGAGGGTTTGATGAAAAAATTCGAGGAGCTGGTGAAGACATAGATCTTTCTGTTAGGCTTGCAATTTCATGGAAAAATGCAGTAAGTGATGCAGTTTTTTATCATCGTTTTAGGAAGACGTGGAAATCCTTATGGCAGCAATATTTTTGGTATGGTTATGGTATTCATTATGTAAACGCCAAACATAAAGGCATAATTAAATCATGGAAGTATCTTCCAATTGTATCTTTTTTCTCTGGGCTAAAGAATTCTTTATTAGCAATTAAGTTAACGAAACAGAAAATTGCTATCTTATTACCATTCCAATATACTTTCAAGTATAGCGCTTGGTTAACTGGCTATATAAGAAGCCATTTCGACCAATACGGGCACATAAAAGCAGACCCTTCTATCAGTATGGTAATAGTCTAGCTATAACTTGATGGTATACACCTTACTTGTAACGTTAAGACTAGAAATATTGCTTTGCACACGGAGAAAATATATTTTATTGTCTAGATTGGTTAGTGTAAACTCGTGGGTCGTTAACGCAGTATTGCTTTGGATTATCGTGCTAGGATAATAATCCATATCCCAGTAGTAAATGCCAGGGTATGGAGATGGCGTCATATACTTAAGCGTTGCATTGAATAATGGGTTTGAGCTGTATTCAATACTGCTGTTGGTTGGTTCTGTGGTTTTCCATGATATTTTAACTGAAGTTGTGTTTAAGTATTGGACTGCTATATCATATAAGGTCCATATAGGTTCAGTGTTAACTGCCTCTAGGTAAGGCCTAATGTCTGGCCACGGTTCCGATATTGCTGGATTAACTCCTGGTCCCATATAAGCCGATACTACATACCCATCGCATCCTAGACTCCGTGCTAGATTGATAAACTCAGAAAACTGTGCGACTGTCAAATTCCAACCTTCATCTTGCGAGTATGTAACAAAGTATGGAATAAATTCTACAGCGCCGTTGGGACCAGCAGTTGCATACTGTAAATAGGCGTTAATATTCGTTTGAACATCACTTGTAGTATTTCGATACGTCATGGCGTATAACCTATCAATATACCCGCCAAGAATCCATGATGTAGGGTCTTGTCCAACGCTTGCTAACACCCAACCTGGCGAACCTGCCCAATATCTGACACATGCAGAAACGGTTATGCTGGGTTTTATGGATTTTGCCAAATCGTATATTTCCTTTACCAAAGTGTTTATTGGGATAATTCTCCACTGTAAAAATTCGCTGAATCTTGAACCATTTGGAGCGAAATCCCCAGGCCAGCTTGTAATAGTTTCGTTTAAGTACTCTTCTAGCATCTGTTTCGCAGTATCGGTGTATGGCATGTTTACATCGTCATAACGTATATAATCGAGACTTAAATCGTCAATACCATAATTAGTCACTATTTCTCTGGTTAAGTTAAGAATCCATTCCCTAGCTTCTGGATTTGTTGGGTCTAACCAGTTATAGAGCGAATTATTGTCTAGTTTGACCTTCCATTCATCCATCGGAGATTTGTAGAGAACGCAAAACTCCACTCTAACAGTTAAACCGTGCGAGTGGGCTGCCTGTATAGCCAAAGCAAGCTCGTCTCGGGGAGACTGGTTAGGCACATACTGGCTTGGATAGTAAGACTTATAGTTGAAGAGGAAAGCTGAACCTATTCCAGTAACGTTGTAGGCTGCCAGCGTCTCACAGATTAAAGTCCAGTTGCAGGACTGTCCATTTTCATAGGGAGCTATATTCACGACTTCCCTCACCTCGCTTTTGTACATTTGCGGTTGCTTTACCATCATGGATAAAGTTCCAGTCGAATGAATGACAACCGCTGTGTTATAATAGCTAGCAAAAACGCTTAGAAAAAAGAGGTTAATCAAAATCAATCGAATAAGGCGAAAAGTTCTTATGTTAATGGATAGACTTCCCATTATTCTTGACTTCCACATCAATAATGTTTTAGTCACTTTAAAGTAAGAGCCCCAGAAAAATATAAGTCTTCCGTATTAATATATCATATTCGAATTTCAATTTCTGCTATCTTTACTGCTATTTACTTATACATCTTACTTCCTAACTCTTCTATTAATGGAAGGTTCGTTAGAAAATGGGAGAAATTGTAAAATGGATTTCCTGTTAACGAGGTTGGACAAACGCTGCTTTCTGATGCTCATTATAATAATGCAATTAATAGTATCGGTTACTGTGCTCTTTGATATACCGATCGCTAGACAAATTCTAGGATTTTTCTATTTCACATTCCTTCCAGGGTTCATTTTTCTTAAACTCCTGAATTTAAATGAACTTAGACATTTGGAAACTCTTCTTTTCTCTATCGGGTTTAGTATCGCATTTCTAATGATTGTTGGGCTTTTAATAAACGAATTCGGTTTACTATTTGGCGTTTCGCAACCACTTTCGTTAATACTTTTAATGATAGTTTTGAATGGCCTAATATTGCTAAGCGGAGTTTTAGTCTATTCAAGAAACAGAAGTACGAAAATTAGAGCAGGCGAATCTATTAGGATATCACCTTTTGCACTACTATTTGTATTCCTTCCAATATTGAGTATTGTCGGAGCAATATATGCTAGCGTTTACCAGAATAATTTACTTCTTCTTTTACTGATTATTGGCATATCGTTGGTTTTTATCGTTAGTGTTCTATCCAAGAACTTGCTTTCTTCAAAGTTCTATCCTTTCGCTCTACTAATGATTGCAATTGCTATTCTTTTTCACTCTTCACTAATTTCTACTTACATCGTTCCCTTCGGGTCGGATGTCCCTGTTGAATATTTTCTCTCTGAAACTACAATACATAACGGGTATTGGAGTTCAACTCTTACATTTTTATCGGGTAGCGGATCTTTATGGAGTACAGAATATGGCGCGATGAATGCGATGTTAAGTATCACCATTCTTCCTGTGGTTTACTCGATCCTACTAAAAATGGACTTGACATGGATATTCAAACTGTTATATCCAGCAATCCTTGCTTTCGTGCCTCTAGGTTTATACCAAATCTGGCAAAAGTATATAGGTAAAAAATATGCTTTCATTTCGGCTTTTTTGTTTATAGCTCAAGAAACATTCTATAGCGAAATGCTAGGATTAAACAGACAGATAATTGCAGAGTTGTTTTTCGTTATACTATTACTTGTTATGCTGAATAAGAAGATAGAGCCCTTTAACAAGATGACATGTTTCATAATTTTTAGCTTTGCTTTGGTGCTGTCACATTACGCACTCGCTATGATTTTCCTGTTCTTCGTTTCTTTCGCTTTACTTTTGTTGATTGTGCTAAAGCGTTCAAGTAGAAACATAACTGTAAGCATGATTGTTTTATTTTTCGTAATAATGTTCGCATGGTACATTTACACTTCTAGGTCAGCTACTTTCGACAACTTTTTAGAATTTGGAGGTCGTGTTTATAGGCAATTAGAGGATTTTTTCAATCCTGCATCACGGGGACAAGATGTATTGAGAGGTCTGGGACTAGCTGAATCACCATCTATTTGGAACAGTATCAGCAGAATTTTTGCATACATCACGCAAGTCCTTATCGTTTTTGGCTTCATCGGTTTGGCCACTAAGCGAATAACTATTTCTATCGAGAAGGAATACTTAATTTTTAGCTTAACTGCTATGGTGTTTTTAGCTATACTCATATTACTACCTGGAGTAGCGAATACGCTTAGAATGACAAGGTTTTATCACATACTTCTATTTTTCCTTGCTCCTTTGTGCGTTATAGGTGCATTGTTTATAGTTAAGCTTTTATCAAAGCATAAAAAGGAGCTCGCTGTTTCGGCTTTATTGTTAATTGTTTTAGTGCCTTACTTTCTTTTTCAAACGGAATTTATGTTTGAAATAACTGGTAGCGACAGTTGGTCCATACCCCTGAGCGGGTATCGGATGAATGCCCTTAGGTTGTATGGTCAATATGGGTATACAGACTCGTACAGCGTGTATGGAGCGCGGTGGTTATCGGAAAACGTCAACATCGGAAATTCTGGATTGTATGCGGATGGTTCCTCTCGGAATTATGTGTTAACTATTTATGGTATGGTCTACAGGGGCTATGTTAATCTGTTATCTAATACCACATTTGTGACGAGAAATGGCGTTGTCTATCTGAGTACATTAAACATTATTGAGGGTGTGATTCCGTTTGAACGTTTTTCATGGAATACTACTGAGCTCACTTTTATTTTTGATGATTTAAGCTTGGTGTATACTAACGGTGGCAGCATCACCTACGAAAATATTTCTTGAATATAGATTAGTTCGATATTTTCTGAGTAAAATGGGGGATTTTGGCGATTAATCCCGATGTTTCCGTCTTAATACCGACTTTTAGGCGTGCGCGTTTGCTAAGTTATGTTTTGGATGGATTGAGGAGACAGACGTTTAGGGATTTTGATGTTCTTGTTGTTTTGAAGCCTAGTGGTGATGGTTCTGAAGAGGTTGTTAAGAAGTATGGGAAGTGGTTGAGTGTTGATTTGGTTTCGCAGAGGCGTGGTTATGTTGTGGATGCTTTGAATCTTGGGCTTGAACGTGCTAAAGGTGATATTATAGCCTTTTTGGATGATGATGCTATTCCATATACGGATTGGGTCGAGAGGCATGTTAAATCATATGAGGAGTACGAAAATGTTGGGGGAGTTGCGGGGAACGTTTTACCTGCAAAGTTATGTGGTGGTAAACCGGTAAAAGTTGGGGATCATGTATCACATATTATACCCTCTTTTAGGTCTTCAACTTTTCTCGAGAGTGTTTTCCGTAGTGTTTGGAATGTGCCGCTTGATGGTATGGAAAATTACCTTGTTTATATTTCGAAGGCTGGCATTGTAACGTATAACCCAAAGGTTTCGGAGGTTGCTTGGCGAAAGCCCGTTAAGTCCTTGTTGGGTATGGGCGCTAATATGTCTGTTTTGCGTGAGGCTGTGGAAGGTTTTAGGTTTCCAAGTCAGTGGATGCTTGGTTTGGCTTCGGAGCAGTTTTTGGGTTGGCACTTATGGAAGAAACGATACAATCTCATTTTTAACCCAAAAGCAAGTGTTTACCACATTTTACATGGTGAAAGCTTAACTCGTAATGTTAAAAGCGCAGAGAAGGATTTTTTGCGTTGGGTTGAGAATTACCTTTTGTTTTATCGGCTGTACGGTTTGGAACCTAATCTGTCTAGAATGCATCGGATTATTTGGTTCATTTTATCATCAATTGTTGACTTGAAGAAATTGTGCAAGGATAGAGAGTTTCAGCAAATTGTTCGGCTTAGAGGTAGATTATATTCAGAACTCGTAGGACAGAAGTGGCTAATGTCCAAAAAGTGTTTGCAAAGTAATTATAACATAAAAGAGGTTTAAAAAATGGAAATAATTATGGAAAAGCCTTTACTGTATGAAAATAGTTATCAAATAAATGATATTGGTATAATTGTTAGAAGTAGTGATAAGACAGTTCTTAGCTCAATGAATATGTATTACGGAGCGTTTTCGAGTGAAATTAAAAGTAGAAATATAGAAGTTCACATTGGCGAATTTCGAATCAGAAAGTTAGATGAAATTATATCTTTAGGTAATAGATATTTCTTAAATTCAGATAAAAATATGTTAATAGTAAACCCTACCGCTTTTGCAAAATTTAATGGAAATTTCAGATTTATACTGACTGGAGATATTTTCAGCAAAGATGAATGCATTAAATTATATTTTCAAAATAGTAAAAAAAGACCATCAAATTTTGTTGGGACGCTGTCACATATTTTAGATAAAATCATTTGGCCGAACTTCAATCCAGAATATGTAGGAAGAGCAGGAATGATAAACTACGATCTAGAAACTCTCATTTATTTTTTATTACCGAGATATGGGAAGACTTTTCTGCATGCTGGTGGTGTATCCGTAGGTAATGATGGAGTTTTAATATTTGGTTATCCTAATGTTGGCAAAACAAGTATAGTTTTAGAACTTTGTAGAAAAGGATGCGGATTCCTTGGTGATGACCTTGTAATTCTGTCCGAGGATGGATTCATGTTTTTTTACCCGAAGTTCATTCAAATCGAAGGTTTTTTTATTAAAGGAAATCCTGAGATATTTGCCAAAATTAAGAAAAACATGAGTTTAAAACAACGCCTTATTTTAAATTACATGTTTAAAATCTATTCGGGAAGACTTGATAAGATTGGCATACTGCAAAACATTAGGGCTGTCATTAACGATGTTGAACTTAAGAAAAACTGTAAAGTAAACCATTTAGTACAATTAATCCGTTTTCCTGGAAAAAACATAAAAATAAAGAAGATCGACTCAGATATTTTAATTCGGAAGTTATATTTACAATTGATTAACGAGTTTAAACATAGATATATCTACGAAGGTTGCATTTTAGCTATGCAAGAAAATGAGAAAATTGAAGAAAACCTGCTTGAAGTAGAACTAAACATTAAAAGGATAATTCGGAGGGCGTTAATGGAATCAGCGTGCTACGAGATGCTCATTCCTGAGACAGTAAAAATGAATGAAGTTTCTGAAAAACTATTAAAGACATTACAATAAACAATAAAAATAATTTCTGAAACCTTTCCGAAAAGGAAGCACTTGATATTTTTGCTCGAATTTGAACGTTTAGGGTAAAGGAAATCGGAAATTCTTCGAAAAAGCCTTAACCCTTTCAGCACCTCTGGGCTGCCTAATATGCCACGATCATCTCGCTTCCGCTGCAGATATAGTTGCGGGTGACGCATGGCACCCAAAATTTATTGGAAAAGATTCGCAAGGAATTTATAATAATGGCTAGAACAGATAAAGGCTTAAACTAATAGAACAAGCCATCAAAAACAAAGCATTATACGCCGAAACAGCACAGGCAAAAGACCTTTTCATTGCGCAAAGCCACAATATATGATCGAAGAAACACAATACGCACCATTTAAAAGAAAACTGCTTCAACACCACTCAGAAGCAATAAAAGAAATAGACAAAACCCTCATAGCATTATTATTCGCGGCAAGCTGTCATTTAACAAAGCACGAAGCATTAAGACAACTCCTCAAAACATTGCCGATTGAAAATTTTCTTCATATTATCCTTCAGTTACAATTTCAACAAAAAGCCAAAAAATACGCAACATATTGAAAGGGGTTTAAATCTTTGAAAATTGGTGTTTTTTGCCCAACTTTGAACGTTTACGGTGGAGGAGAATTTGTAGCAGCAACTATTGCAAACACAGTAGCTCAGAATAGCTATGATGTCATCCTCTTCATCAATGACAAAATAAATCAGCAGGAAATCGAAAAATTCTTTGGGCAACGCCTTCATCCATGTATAAAGACCATAGTTAAACCCTCAATACTTCATCCGATGGGACTGTTAGATTTTTATCAAACCATTTTCCGCTCCTACATTTTCAAATCGAAATGCAACATTTGGATAGACACGTATTCAAACCGCGTTTTCCCATGGACCAACATAAGCTACATCCATTTCCCCTTCTTGAACCACTACTACTACAACCTGCAGTTCCCATACCTAAAGAGTAGGTATCTAGTGGCAGTCGGCGGTTTGCCATACGCCTTCTTCGAAAAAAACCTCACCAACGATAAGAGAAAAATCATACTTGCCAACAGCCACTACACGGCAAATGAAATAAGAGAATTTTCTGGGAAAAAAGCAGAAGTACTCTATCCACCGGTGCCTTCTGTTATTTTCAACAATAATCCAGAAACTCTAACCAAAAACCAACGAAAAGACCTAGTAGTCACAATATCCCGTTTCGCACCTGGAAAAGAATTAGAAAAAATCCCTTACATGGCTTCATTAACAGAAAAAAATATTCAATTCGCTATAATAGGCAGAGTACACTACAAAGACACGCTACTTTCATTACAAAAACTCACCAGAAAACTTAGTTTAACAGACAGAGTTAAATTTTTCCCAGATGCGTCAAGAATTGAAATGAAACAAATATTAGAAAACGCAAAAGTATACCTACACACCATGATTGGCGAGCACTTTGGAATATCCATAGTTGAAGCCATGGCCATGGGATGTACACCAATCGTCCATAACTCTGGAGGCCCAAAAGAGTTCGTACCCGAAGATTTACGGTACAACAACATCTATGAAGCAGCCTCAAAGACCACAAAAGAAATTCATGAATGGTCCCCAGAAAAAGCTTTAAAAACTATAAAAATCGCGGAAAGATTCAGAGAAGAAAACTTTTCAAAAGAATTTTTAAAACTCTTCAAACAATATGAAGCAAAAATAACTTAAAGCATTTTAGTAGGTATGAGGAAACTTTCCGTCATCAAGCCTATTAAATTGTTATCTTGGAACTATGTATATGTATGGTTTTGGTTCTATTTCTTTGGCTGCGTATACGGCTAAGGCTAAAGCCCACAACTGATCGTCGTGGCTCCCTGACAGATGATAAAACGTCATATAGCCCTTCTCTTCGGCTATTCCTGTTGGCTTAGCCCCTCCAAACATGAACTGCTGCTCATTAATCTGCGTTAAAAGGGCTTCTTTCCAAACAGGATTAAACAAAAAACTTGGAATAGAATAAGGTAGCAGCTAATCCAAGCCTTTTATGTTCAATTTCGAAAAACTTTCCCTAAGAATTGAGGAAAGTTTAAAAAGGATTCGGTTCCCTCTTTTAAGTGGGAAAATAAAATGGAAATCCAGATCGGTAGCAAAGGTCGAATAACCCTACCCTATAAAATAAGAATGCTGCTAGGCATAAAGGAGGGTGACCACTTAACCATCGAAGTTACAAATAAAGGCATAATTCTAAAACCCAAGGGGCCATCTGCAAAAGAAACATGGGGAATAGCAAAAATCGAAAAAGTCGAAATTGAAGAGATCGAAGAAGCCCTCGGCAAGGAATCCTAATGCGTTTCGTAGACTC
>Ga0207433_10015161_pt1 | contig 11036 bp, 4 predicted proteins | sample YelNatPaOPGAMG01_FD_187559 | JGI IMG/M metagenome (GOLD analysis project Ga0207433, IMG submission 187559) | Hot spring thermophilic microbial communities from Obsidian Pool, Yellowstone National Park, USA - OP-RAMG-01 (SPAdes) (version 3) | ecosystem: Environmental > Aquatic > Thermal springs >...
TTAAATTCCCACAATTTTCTAGAGTAGAATTTGAAGACCATCTTACAGGTAAAGATAAACTTATGTTGACAAACCTTGCACTACTGTTTCTCGTGTTTGTTGCGTTTGAGGAAAAGGTAAAACTTTCAGAGTTTAGTATTGTTATGTTTTGAGCTGTGTAGCTTGGTATGCTAGTTGTAATGCTTACGTTCGTTTTAGGTGGCAAAATTACTTCTATCGTTAGAGTGTCGTACTTATCGTTTTGAGCTGAGACGTTTATTGTTCCGTTGTAAGTTCCGGAAGGATAGCCGAGAGGAATGGAAACGTTTATTGAAACGTTCTGCTTAGCTGCTACTGGCAAGCTTGAAATGTTTTCCGGTCTAAAGCTTATTGTAAAGTCTGTACAAACTATTCCAGAAATGCAAGAAAAGCTTATGTTCTGCAACCCATCATTACCAACAGAAAAGACTGTGAAATTGCCTATAAAATTCCAAATGCCATCACCAACTTCGCTAGAAACTTTAGTTTCTTCCACTTCTAAAAGCGGATTTGAGTTTACTGTAACGTTTATTTCAGTCTTGTTAGAAGAAATGCTGCCATCAGGGTTTTTCCAATAAACAGTAGCATTAAGAGAATAGTTTCCTAGTTGAGTAGCGTTTGGTACAGTAATGTTAAAGGCTCTAGAGCAGTAAGCATTTTTCTCTAGATCTCCACATTCTACCTGAGTGACATTAGAAATCCATCCTGGAAGCATTTCTAAGCTAATGTTAGCAGAATAAGCAGTACCGTTGCCAAGGTTTGTAGCTGTTGTAGTAATTACAAAACTATCATTAGAGAATAAGCTAACGTGATAAACTTGCGGATTCAACGGCTCTATTGTTATATTGACAGAAGTGCTTGCTGGTTCTGTCGAAAAAGTATCAGAATTGTTGCCGAAATTTCCATCTTTTGTTGCATTACAAGCAAGAACATAATTACCGACGTTGCTAGGAGCAGTAAAGTTTATAGAATAAGTTCCGTTGCCAAAGTCTACCTTGTTTACTACTTCTGAAGAATCATAGCTGCAGTTTATGGTCGCTCCAGCTATCCAAGAATCTTGTCTAAAGTTTTTAACGTACAAGTTTGCAACTACTAAAGTACCAACAACAGGCTTTTTGTTTGTTACACTTACTGTGACGTTTAAAATATCAGTGACATTAAAATTCAGAACAGTTGAATTCAAAAACTCATAATTACTGGTATAAGCAGTAAAGTTTACTCTCCAAGTTCCAACCTCAGCATTTGTAGGCAATAAGAATGTATTAGTAAAAATTTTGTCTCCTGCTGTCTCATCACCATGAGTTCCATCATCGTACAAAACAATTGTTTGATCATCGCTCTGAGAAGGAGTTCCCATATCAAAAGTAGCATTTATATATTTTGTTAAGTTGTAAGGATCTCCAGAAGAAACGTTTGCTTTTATCAGCATTGCTTCATTTCTATTGTAGATCGTTGCATTGATCGAAGGTATTATTTCAACATACCATTTCTCTGGCAAGAATTGTGTAATGCTAACAGGATTTGAAACTCTATCTTTTATGCTCAAAAATTCTGAAACAGCATCGCTTCCACCCCAGCCAGCAAAATAGACTAAAGCAACCTCCTTTATACTTCCACCTGCAGGAATTGTTGTTTGATTTAGCTGGATACCAATCCTTCCATAACTTGTGCTATTAGCGGAATAATAATTAGAAGTTCCGCTTTCTTCCAGATTAACTATACCAACCATTTCACCTCCAAAACCAGACCCCCAAACCCATGAATAAGGATCTGCAGAATTGAATTCTAACGTATCTATATAGCCTGAAGAAAGAGTTCTATTCAGGTCAAAAGCCAAAGCACCCGCTGGAGTTGAGTTTCTTTGTATAGCATATCCTGCAACATTACTAAACTTTTGTGAAATTTTTATAAAAGTTCCATATTGCTGAGGACCAGCTCTATTGTAAACGTAATATTTTTTCACTATTTTTCCTTCGTTTGTCTTTTGGTTAGGATTTCCAAAAATCACTTCATCTCCTTCTTGCTTTATCACAAGCCTTACAGGACCAGCAAAAAAGCTAGCATTGTTTCTCAAGTCGAAATTAAAGTTCGTCGTGCCGTTAGAGTATTGCAAATATTCTGCTGTCTTATCGTTTGAAGAAGCTGTGATTACAACTGTTCCGCCTATATCTTCTACATGGTAAATACCTGAAGTGTTTTCTCCCCTGTTCGTGTCTATATAAATTTTTAAGAGTGTATTGCTAACGTTAACAACTTGTCCGTCCCAATCGTATGCAATTTGAGTAGGATAGCTTGGAGTTCCTTTCGGACCATTTTCCACAGTATCGTAATAAACAAAATATATTCTCTTTGTATTAGGTTGAGTAGTACCATTCATCAAAAAGACTAAAGTTCCAACAGCATTGCTTGAAGCACTAAAGTTTTCATCTTTTTCAAACTGACTTGGAACTTCGTACAACATATCGCCAGACTGGCTATATTCAAAAACTCTTATAGAATTCTCATCAAAAGTTCCAGCTGGCAACAAATCAGTAAAGTTAACAAACTGCTCTATAGGCCAGTCAGTTCTACTGTAGGAAGTAGAATTTATTTCCAGCCTAAACCTATAGCGCCAAGAAACATTCCACCATTTAAATTCTCCAGCAGGCTGGCCAAACCCAACAAAAAATCCTGTCAGAGCTTTACTAGCTATGTACATTGCTAGAATTGCAAGAAGTGCTAAAACTACTAAAAGTACTGCCTTATTCATAATTAATATAATCTTCTCGGATAATTTAATTATATGAGAAAAGTTTTCAACATCTTCTCGCTAGTTTTTATTACTTCAGCCCTCCTTAACGTTTCTGTAGCTGCTTCTACTGTCTTGCTACATGAGTCAGGACACTACCTAATGGGACTGCTATCAGAATGCAAAAACATTAGGTTTGTTTTAATAGACCAGAATTTAGGAACTTACACAGAAATGAACTGTCCTCATGAACAGCCTGCATACTTTCCAATAATTGGCGCTTTTCTGCTAACTTTACCCTATGCTCTTTTTTTCTTGTTGCTGGATAAAATGCCAGAAAAGAATTTGTTCTTCATTGTTTTAGGCTTTAACCTTCTTATAAGTGCTTCTGACCTTCCACCCGTGCAAATCTTACAGTATTTAAGCTTAGCAGCAGGTGGCATTCTCATAAGCATAGGAGAGTTTTTATTTATAGACAGACTATTATTATTTGTAACAAAAGTGGAAATATGATACTCCCAGAAACGTTTTCAATATACACTTCAATAGCCTTGCTTACTGTAGTTTCTTCTGCATTTGTCGTTTGGAGGTTTCTAGCTCTTAGAAAAAGTCTGTTAACCTTGAATCTTGTCCCTGTCTTTTTAGTAACTGGTGTAAGAAGGTCAGGCAAAACATCTTTTATCAATATGTTGGGTTCAAGGCTTTCTGCACTTGCTGGCAGACAGATACAATTTGTGGAACTTCCTGCTATAATAGACGGGACATTAGACGGACAAATAAAAAAGGTAGACCCAATCTCCATAACCTACATATTCGACGTTTCAAAAGATTCTTTACCGATAGAAAAACAGATAGAAGATTTTGAAACTGTTAAAAAAATTGCAGGCAACGTTCCATGCATACTTGTAGCAAACAAAATAGATTGTGTAGACGAGGCTAAGTTAGCTGCACTAGAAAATAGATTTGGAAAAATTGTTAAGCTCAGTCTCAAGAATACTGATTCTATAGACTTGCAGAAAGAATTTGAAGATTTGTTAACACTTGCACAAAGTCTAAAGCCAACCCCAGTTAAAGCCTGAAAAATCTTTTGATTTTTGCCCAGAAACTTTCCTCTTTAAATTCTTCGCCTGCAAGCAGAGAAGCCAATTCTCTAAAAGATTTTGCTGAAGGTGAGCTGTGGTTAAGAACTATCGGAGACATTTTCTTGATACTCTCAGAAACCTTCTTGTCGTATGGTATAATAGATACGACTTTGGTCTCACAAAGCTCTTCTATGTCAGCCTTCTTCAGTTCATGCTTTTCATTAGATACTTTGTTAACGACCAGACCAATAGGCTGGACGTTCAAGGCTTTTGAGATTTTTATCACTTTTATTGCTGCAAGGATGGAAGTCATTTCAGGATTTGTCACGATAAGCGTGCTATCACTAGCTGTAATGGCTGCTATCACCTCACGCCCTATACCAGCTGCTCCGTCTATTAAAATAAAATCGTATGCGGTCTTTACTTCTGAAATTCTTTCTTTTAAAACCTCTGGATCTGGGTAGCTTGTTTTTGGGGAAAGACTAGCAGGTATAACATGCAACCCGCAAGGATGGATGTAAACTGCCTGATACAGCTTCATGCTTCCAACCAACACATCGTCTAAAGTCCTTTCTTGAGATAGAATGCCAAGATGTATACCAAGAGAAGGTGTTGTTATGTTGCCGTCTATGACCAAAACTTTCTTTCCAAAATCTTTGACAAGAGATGCTCCTACATTGGCAGTCAGTGTAGTCTTACCAACACCACCCTTTGCACTTACAACGCTTATTATCATTTGAACCTTTCCTTAATTTTCTTGAGAATGTCTACCATCTCCTCTCTCTTGGCCTTTTCTTCTGTTTCTGGTTTTTCTGGAGTAGGCTGTTTAGTCTCTTCATGCTTTTCTGCTTGAGGCTTAACTCTTGTCTCGACTTTAACTTGTTTTTTCTCTTCTTGAGTTTCCATAACTTGAGATTCTGTAGTTTCTTCTGGTTTTTCTTCCTTACTGGCTTCCTGTTGCTCTTTGACTTCTTGCTTCGTCTCTGCTGGTGCTTCCTCCACTTTTACTTCTGGCGCACCCTTTGAGATTATCTCTTCTACCAACTTCCATTCTCTCTCAAGCCTCTTTTCTACATCAGCTAACCTCTGTAAATTCTTCTTTTTTACTTCTTCATACTCACCAACACTTATCGCTCCTGACTTCAGTTGGTCCTCCAAAGAATTCAAGAAAAGAAGTATGTCATCTTTTTCTCTTTTAAGTTTCTCTACAGTTTCAGGAAGCCTTGTCTTGACAATTGGCAAAACTTTGTTTATCTCTTCTATCTGCTTTTGAACAAGTAGTATATCACTCCTCACAGAATCTAAATCTTTTTTGGTAGGAATGTTCTCAAACCGTGCACTTATCTCATCAACACTTTTCAACAAATCCTTCACACTTTCTTCTAAAGTTTCCTGTTTTGCTTTGTAAAGAGTTATGTCTTCCAAGCTTTTGCTCAAGTCTATAAAAGTCTTTTCAGTCTTGAGTGCAAGTCTTTCTGTATACTTCAACGCTTCTTTCATATCCTCTAACTTCTTTTGTATATCCTTGTCCAACTTCACCAAACTTTCAATCCCACCTACCTTCTTCAGCATTTCATGCACTTTGTTTATCTTCTCTGACAAATCTTGAATCTGCTTTTCAAACTTTTCCAAGGTCATCTGTTGTTTTTCTATGGTCTCGTTAACACTTCTAATCTTCTTGTCTATCTCCTTTGGCTTAACTTCTCCTATTTCATCTTCCATCTTTTCCAACTTTACCATAGCCTCTCTCAAGCTTCCGTCTGTCTGGAAGATCATCGACCTTAGCTCGCCTATACTCTCAGAAATGTTTCTTATAGATTCTTCAGTAGCTTTGTTTGCTTCCCTTACCGTGTCTATCATCACCTTCAACTTTTCTATCTCTACATCCTTGCTAACAGCTTCTTCTGCAGCTTCTGTAGGCTGCTCTTGCACTTCTGTAGGCTGAGCTCCTGACTGTGCTGCTACTTGTTGAGCAAGTTTTTCTATTACTTCTGGTGTCATCTCCTCCACTTCTCCAACTTCTATCTCCTTTTTCTCTTCTTTCTTTTCCACAGGCTTTTCCTTCTCTTCCTTTTTATCACCAAGCTTAGATTGGAGTTCTTCAAGCTTTTTAGAATACTTTTCTTTCATTTCCTGGTAGTACTTTTCAGAAACGTTAGCCTTCCTGTAGTCGTCTTCCAGCTGAGCTAGCAAATTCTTTACATCTTCTACTTCCTTCATCAGCTCCTCTTTCTTAGGCTTTTTGAACAGCATCTACTTCCCCTTTTCAACCTTTTCTATCCTCTTTTCTACAGAGTCCAGGTATGTTTCTGCCATCTTGAAGGCTGCAGTCTTTATCTTATCCTTAGCAATGTTCACTTCTATCTCGATGTCATAAGTATCTATGCCTTTCTTCTTCAGTTCTTCAATTCTCTTGTCTATCTCCTCTATTTTCTTATTTAGTTTGATGTACTGATTAATTTCATCGTCTGTTAAAGCGAAAGGTGAATGCAGCAGAGGCCTGAAGGATACGAACCATGGTCTTCCGTTGTTGTACTCTGGGTTCTGGAACAGACCAGTACCTATAGTAAGCCTTGTAACTTTTGAAGCATAATCAATCCCGTACTTGGACTTGACTCTTCCTATGTCTCCTTCATACTTCGTCCTCAGCTGAATTTCGTTTGCTATGTTTGCTCTGACAGCACCCTTGAAGTCTAACAATACCTGAGATATCAAGAAGACTCCGATTCCCCACTTTCTAAACTCTCTGCATGCTCTTTCTATCGCAACATAACCACCCTTTCCACCGTACTTCGAAAGCAGCCTGTGAACTTCATCGTAAACAAGCAACAGCTTAAGCTCTTTAGATTCTGGTGGTCTCATGTCGAATATTGCTTGTACGCTCCTTCTTACAAACTTGTCCAGCTGTTCTGGTTTAAGCCTGTTCATGACAAAAACTGTTATCTCACCTGGGTTCATGTACTTCTTTATGTCTATCTCCATGTCAGGATCTTCTACAAGTATTACATTTGTCTTAAATCCTCTAGCATCAGTTGGTTTAAGTCCGAACTTTGGATACAAGTCTAGCATAGGCTTTAGCTTGCATGGCTTCATGAAACCAGTCCACTGAGCAGTTGGGTCAAAGACTATGACAGGTGTTTTTCTCTTGAGCAACTCTTCTGCACAAACCATTGCTGAAACACTCTTACCAGAGCCTGAACCACCTGCTGCTATTGAGTGCATGACAAGCTGTGAAATGTCTATGTAAGCCTTAACATCAGTCTCTGCTATTCTACCTACCTCTATAGAGTTTGGTCCAGCTTTAGGCAAGCTCTTGAAGTCTATTGGAGCAACGTACCTTGCCTTTGCTGCTTTAGCTGCCTGATAAGCGGCAAACCATCTGTAGCCAACTATTATTCCCGGAATTCCTAGGAATAGAACTATGTATGTTATTGGATTAAGGAAGATAGACCTTAACACTAGCAAAGGAAGTGGTAGCTGGCTGACCTTGAAGCTCGCAGCTGAAGATGCAAACTTCTTACCATACCAGTAAGAAGCATTCACTTCTATTATATAGTCTCCTTCTGGTGTTCCTGCTGGAATTTCTATTTCTTTCTGGTACTTCTTCATGTTCTCCACAGCCAGAGTTTCAGAAGAGCTTGTAACGACTGTTGGTGGCTCAGTAAGTGATTTAACTATGTAGTTTACTGTTATGTCTTCTATCTTTGCAGTTTCTCCCATGTTCAAGAGTGTAACTTCTATGAGCAATTTTCCTCCTGGTGGAACAACGCTAGAAAGTACTGTAGTCTTCACGTCGAGCAAAGGCTCTTTTATGGCTCCTATTGTGATTGTTACTGGTATTCTATGAGTGATAGAACCGGCTGTAATTACAATTTCTCCTGAATATAGGCCAGGAACTGCTGTCAAAGGTGCATAAGCTTTGATTTCTACAACTTCTGTAGTTTTGCCCTTAATTGTCACTAAAGGTTTCTGAATAGTTAGCAGGTTAAAGACTGGACCTTCTGCAGTAATTGTAGCTTTTGTATCTTCATCCAAGTTGTTTGTTATATCTACTGAGAAAGTTTTTTCCTCACCTGGTATTAATGTGGTCTCTAATAACGTAGACTTTATTTCTAGTGGGACTGGCTTAGTTGGTGTAACAATTGTAGGCGTCACTGGTGGTATTACAATTCCTCCACCTGCTCCTCCACCACCTGCTCCTCCTCCGCCTCCGCCAGGTGGGGTAGGCGGTAAAGCTGGACAATCCGATGGGCAATTGCTGCTGCTCTCGCCAAATGCTGATTCACAATCACCGTTTCCGCATATAAATTCTGCAAGGATGTATGCTCCTTTTACTGAAGACAAGTTTACTGTTGCTGTGAAGGAGGTTAAATTGACAGAGTTGTCAGAATTGTCGCCAGCTAAGTTTGTTATTCTTGTCCAGAGTGTGTTCTGAGAAATGGTGCTTCCTGGTGTCCAGTTTCCTGAATATTTGTAGATACCTAAATGTTTAGGATCGTATATTGTTATTCCACAACCACCAGCGTTGCAGTCTGAGAAGCTTATGCTTAAGAGTGAAGATGAAAAGTTAAGGACCGAATCTACGTATACGCCCTTAACAGCGCTTGTAGTAGTTCTCAACCTTGGAATAATACCAATTGCTATAGGACTGAAGTAGTTGGTTGCTAGGCTAACATCATAAAAGCTGATCGAGTGCTTAGAAGCATCGCTAAGTATGCTTACGCTTATATCATAAACCTTCACGTCTATATCAGTCTTGTTGTAGTAGCCTGTAGTAGCATTAGAAGTAAAGTTGAAACATTCTCCTGTTTTATCACAGAAGTTAAACCTAACAGGAAGTGGTGTTAGTTCAGGTGATTCTACATCTAACGAATAACCACTGAAGAAGACTGTTGGATATACCCTGAACACTTTAAACCCTTCTCCACAGTTTCCTGAAACATCGCATGCTCTTACAGAAAAGTTATAATAGCCTAATAAGGAAGTGTTTGTAATGTTTGCTAGATAAGCATAAACATCGCCAGCCTTGCCTACAAAAGATAAGTTTATAGTTTCGCTCCTGTTATCAGGATATGTTAGCAAAGCAGTTACATTCTTTATTCCACCGCTTTCTGTCACGTTTACAGAAACTGGTATTGTAGTGTTTGCAACTGGTTTAGTAAGCAGCTCTATTGCTACTGCAGGCTTAACAGTATCGTTGTAGACAAGAGAATCTTCTGATAGAGCAGACCTTACCCTTCCTTCTAGCAGAGTATAGTTTGCAGTAACGTTCAAGCTGTAAATTCTTGCTAGGCTCAAGTTTGGTGCTATGAAGTAAACGTACCACAGAGAATCTGTAGAGTTGAAGTATGCATTGCTTACTGTTGCAGGAACAGAAAGTGAAGAATTGTAAACAGAAACGTTGAAGATAACACTAGAGCTTACTGGAACGTTGTTTGAAGTTACGTTAACCCTAGTTAAAACTAAATCGTTTGGATTTATTCCAATCGCTTTGCTAGCATTCGTCGGACTTTTTATCGAGACCTTGTAGCTGTAAACGTAAAGCTCTACATAGCTGTACTTTTCTTTTATCGGTGATGAAGGTTCTAAATCGCCAGTTATCATGCTCTTTACATAACCTGTATAATTAGTGTCAAAGTTTACATCAGGTGCTGTATATGTGACTCCTACTGGTTTGCTTTCACCATAACCCAAAGTTGCTTGACTTACATTCAAGCTAACTTTTCCAGCAATAGTTCCATTAACGCTCACGTTTAGAGTAATCGGTATGTTTCCTGTGTTTATGAGATTAATTGTTCCAAAGGTTCCATTTTCGTTAGTGAAGACTTTCCTTCTTATTTCTGTTGGTTCCTGCTCCCAAGAAATGTTTATAGGAACTGTTACTTCAATTGGTAATGTTGAGAATTTGTTTCCGTAGCTTATTCTAATTGTTCCAGTGTGAAGACCATAAGGATAGTTTGGCGGAACTGACACTGAGACAGATATGTTTGCAAGCTCTCCTACACCTAAGTTAGAGACGTTTTGCGGTTCGAAATTAACAGTAAAGTTAGTGCAAACCTCTCCTGAATAGCATGAGAATAGAATGTTAGTAGCGTTCACGTTACCAGCAGACTTTATTGTAAAGTTGGAAGTCTTAGTTGTTCCTCCTTCGACGTACATGGAAACTTTATCTTCTATAGCATGAACAAACTGGTTTTCTGTAACGTTTACTTGTAGGCTTGTGTTGCTTGTTCCTAGGCTATTGTTCAAGTTTGTCCAGTTTGATGTCAGGTTTATTGCATAGACTGCAGGCGTTGTGTTGGCTGAAACTGAGAAGACAGTATAGTTTGTCTTGTTGGACCATTTTAGTATTAGCCCATAGTAGAGAAGGCTTGGTGAAGCAGAAATATTTTCTGGAGTAGATATTGTCAGGTTTGCTTCCTTTGCTCTAGATCCACCTGTATTGTTCAAGGTTAAAGCTACTGCAAATTCTTGCCCTGAATAAATTGTTATGTTGTCTGCTGTTATTACAGTAACGTTAGGTACTATTTGCAAGCTAGTAGTTTCAGAACCTTCTATCAAATACTCTTCTGTGCAGCTAACTAAAGACTTTGTGTCGTTTGCACATATCTTAAGCTTGTGCATCCCAGCTTGTAAGCTCGAGTAAGTCGTGTTGTATATGTTGCTTGGATAAGCATCCATTTGCTGAATTATTATTGTGTCATCAGGTTGAGTTATGTTTATCCATGCACTGCTGACTGCAAAGTTATCCTTGATGATTGCTTGTACGCTTACATTCTCATAACCTACTTCAAACACGTAAGGAACTATGGAAACGTTGGAAATTATCGGTGGTATATCTGTTACATTCAAGGTTACGTTAACAAACTGCTGAGGTGGAGTTGCACTAGAATTCTTGAGAACAATTCTTACACAGTACAAACCTTCTTTTTTGTCAGGAGGTATAATAAATGAAACGTTTATCAGCCTGAAGGACCTTCTATCTACTTCAATACCTGTAGCAGGATCTTCGTATACTAAACCAGTACCACCAATTTCTCCGCCAATTTCAGAACCACAATCCTGCTCTGATTGAGCTATTCCTATCTTTATGTTTCCTATGTTTGAGATGTTTATGTAGCCTATGATTCCTTGTGTGTTTAGTGGAGCAAGAATTGTCCCGAAGGTTTCTGGTGTTCTTACCCAACTTGAGTTTACTGGAACACTCA
>Ga0207433_10015163_pt1 | contig 11036 bp, 9 predicted proteins | sample YelNatPaOPGAMG01_FD_187559 | JGI IMG/M metagenome (GOLD analysis project Ga0207433, IMG submission 187559) | Hot spring thermophilic microbial communities from Obsidian Pool, Yellowstone National Park, USA - OP-RAMG-01 (SPAdes) (version 3) | ecosystem: Environmental > Aquatic > Thermal springs >...
TACCTCTTGACAGGTTATAATGTCCTTGTTTCAAAAACGGCGATCAGAGAATTGAATACGCTGAAAGAGTCTGATCAGGAAAGAATAAAAGATAAACTACGAGAACTTAGCAAAGATCCACATAATACTCTAAACCACCTCGATACAAAGAAGCTTGCCGCAACTAAGAGAACTTATTATAGGCTCAGGGTAGGAGAATATAAGGCGATCTATTTTATAGAAAACAGGTTCATAAAAGTCGTAAGAATAGCCAGAAGATCCGATGTGCATTCATGGCTGGATTGATTCTAAATGTACAGAGAAATATTGTATTCTCTTAAAACATTAATCTAACCCGACCGGTCCATTTAAACTATTAATAGGATACTTTTTATCGGATTATTCATCATATTCTGTTTTTCCAACAACTACCTTCCCTTTGGGAGGATCATATGAGATCCACTCAATTTCTGGCGAGAGAAATGTTTCATACAATTTTCAGTCCGGATTATTCTCTACCTATAAAACAAATAACATAGGGTTTGGAAATCACCACCCATCCATTTACCTGCACTTCAGCCGCCTGTGTTAAAAAATATTTTGTTAGGGGAGGGCCCATCTATATACCTTATGTTTTTCACTGCCAATGGCTTAACAAGTTATAAATCGGCTTCAAAATTTTCACGTCGTGTCAGCGGATTCAGACAAAATCTTTTTGTTCTCGCGGGGCTGAACAGATTGTTGGCAATATCAAGAAAACCGGCAGAAAAATACGCCAAGTCGAGGCTGACAGAATGGGCGTCGTAACAGAAACTGGGTTGACGAATAATGCGAATACCGATTCCAATCTGATATTTGGCAACAGGAGGACAAAAATCTACTGCTACAGGTTTTGTTCGTCCCGAACGCCATCTGAGGACCGGATAATTCCGTTCCATAATCCGGCTGATGCTGAGAAATCCGGCTACAGGCTTTGCACTCACTGTAGGGAGACCATGGAAAGAAATTCCGACAAATCAATGCTTGTGGACAGAATCTGTGATTATATCAAGAGCCATTATACGGAAAAAATAACACTTTCATCCATTGGGAAAGCCATTGGAATAAGTCCTGGCAAAACCAGTAGAGTATTCAAGTATGCTATGGGTGTTTCTACGGCCAAATACATTGATGAATACAGGATCATAAAACTACGTGAGAAACTCAGATCAGGGTCCAGCGTGTCGGCGGCAGTTTATGCCGTGGGGCACAACTCAATGAGCTGGTTATATACAGATTCGCGATCCAAGTTAGGTATGACGCCTTCCAAGTACAGAAAGGGTAGCAGGGGCGAATCTATTTCTTACTCCACGGCGGATACTTACCTGGGCAAGATTGTTGTGGCCTATACTAAGAAAGGCCTGTGTGCAGTCACAATTGTTGATTCTACAGATGCTGCAGAAGAATATCTCAGGAAAGAGTTTCCCAAGGCAGTACTTTCTCAATCTGAAGACACCCACAAATATATAGAGGGAATACTGGCATATTTACAGGGTTCCAGCGTCAACATTCCCATGGTCCCGGCAGGAACAGATTTCCAGTTGCGCGTCTGGAGTGCACTTAGGACCATACCATTCGGATCTACAGTTACATACAGTGAAGTTGCAGAAATGATAGGCCAACCTCTCGCTGTTAGAGCGGTGGCAAATGCGTGTGCAAGAAACCCCTTACCGCTCATAATCCCGTGCCACAGGGTCGTAAGGAAGAATGGGGAGCTTGGCGGGTATGGCCTTGGAATGGATCGGAAGAGGAGGCTTCTTGAGCAGGAAGGATCATTCACCAAGGGAGACATAAAGGATGACTGACCACCATCCAGCAGGACGATAATCTTCAGGCATGCAGTAGCAATATACATGGCTTCAGTGCCTGGAGGCGAAATTCTTGTTCTACCTGGCATTGCTGCACAGGTTTTCGGGCTCTCCTCGATTATAGCGTGCATTTTACCTTTCCTGACCATTTGCCGGGATGAGGCGTCACCGACTGTTTGATGTGGTGGCATGGGAAACAAGCATGTTAAAGCGAGCGCAGAAGCCCTTTAACAGGTATATGTGCAAATTTTGCGCTAATATTCAGGAAGTAGTTTCTTCGATCTTTTTTTCCCTGTTTTCCCTTCTGGAAAACTTGACGATTTCCATCCAGGAAGTCGACAGTATTGCAGCAGTCACTATTAGGAGCCATTCACGGAATCCCAGCGTTGATGTGTCTACAATTGAATGGAGAGGAGGGTAAAGGGTAAACGCTACAAGCATACCAACTATTATGATGCCCCAGGCCAGTATTATGGGATTTGAAAAGAAACCCTTCTTGATTACAGGCTGATACTCAGTCCTCAGGTTCTGTGCCAGGATCACCTGTGAAAGTATCCATGTGGCGAATGCTCCTGTCTGCGCCTGGGAAATATTACCATTTACGTAATACAGGTAAAGGTAAACAACCGTCACTGCGAGAAATATCCCCGCAGATCCTGATATTATGGAATGTATCATCTCCCTGGTGATGAAACCTGATCTCTTTCCTGGCGGCCTTTTCTGGACTATTCCAGCTTCATCGTTTTCGTAGAGGAATCCCCATAGGGCTCCCACGTCCATGAAAAGTTCCATTATTATTATCTGTATGGGTAGAAATGGAAAGGGTATCACGAGCAGTATCGGGACCAGGAGGATTGAGATAAGGGACAGCTTGACTGCTATGTAATACTTTATCCCCTTCCTCAGGGTGTACTGCATCTTCCTCCCCTCAAATACAGCCTCGGCAATGGTCTGAAAATTATCATCCTCAAGTATCATGTCCGAAGCTTCCTTTGCCGCATCAGTCCCCCTCATCCCCATTGCGATACCTATCTCGGCAGCCCTGAGAGCCGGGGCATCGTTAACGCCGTCCCCCGTCACTGCAACAGTTTCTCCAAGCTTCTGTAGGGCCCTGACAATTCTGAGTTTTTCCCCGTGTGTTATCCTGGCAAAAATGGATACGTTCTCTAACGACAAAGAAAGATCTGCATCGCTCATAGATCTTATCCCATCTCCAGTCAGAATATTTGTTCCTCCTATTCCAACCATTTCTCCGATAGCAGAGGCCGTGCCCGGGTGATCCCCTGTCAGCATTATCACCCGTATCCCTGCATCCTGGCATGTTTTTATCGCCTCCTTTACCCCTTTCCTTGGAGGATCGATAAAACTGAAAAGGCCAAGAAATATCAGCCCCTTCTCCACCTCACTCCTGTCGATGGATATATCGGAACAATTTTTGTAAGATATGGCCATGGTTCTTTCTCCAGATGCTGCCAGTTTTTCCACGGTCTCGAGGACTTGAGCCCTGTATTCTTCAGTCATCACGGTGTCTATTCCACCGCTCAACGCAAAACCTGTGCATCTTTCCACAACCGCTTCAGGGGCTCCGCTGGTGAAGATTGCATGTCCGGAAGTTATTTTGTATATGTACGAAGCAAGCCTGACTGACGAATCAAAGGCAAATTCATTCTCGGGGATAAATTCCGCACGTACCTTCCCGAAATCTATACCTTTGCTGCTAGCGTATTGGAATATTGATATCTCCATTGGATCCCTGTAGATCTCTGAGGACTTGCCACCCATTGTAAGCGTTCCGGTGGACAGGACACCCGCAACCAGAAAACTTTCTCCGGCCGCAAGGCTTGTATCCAATAGCTTTTCACCCTGCATCACGTGTCCAACCATCATTCTGTTCTCGGTAATGGTCCCGGTTTTGTCTGTTGCTATCACAGATACGCTTCCCAAGGTCTGTGCTGCCTTCAGACCTTTAACTATGGCTTTTTTTCTAGAAAGGGAATAGGCTCCAACTGCCAGCGTTATGGTTATCAAAATGGGGAGCTCTTCAGGAACAGTTGCAAATGCCATTGACAGGCCGGTGAGTATCATCTGGTCCAGCGGGTTGCCGTGAAGGAAGCCTATCAATGGAATGAGGAAGCTGAAGAAAATGGCAACAACGATCAGTACTCTAGAAGTCATGCCAAGGGAAATTTCCAGCTGGGTTTTCGGTTCCTTCTCATTCCTGACGGATTCCGAAACCTTTCCCAGCTCTGTACTAATGCCCGTGGACACGACAGCAAACTTTCCACTGCCCTGGACCACTAGCGTACCGGACATTATCAGGTAACTGCCTGCATCTGAGGGTTCCACGGCGGGGTCTCCCAGAGCCTGCTTATGAACCGGGATCGACTCCCCTGTCAGAGATGATTCGTCTATTTCCAGCCCGAAACATTCAAGTATGATCCCATCGGCAGGAATCCTTTCACCCGCATGTATGAGAACAACGTCGCCTGGAACTATATTTTTGACAGGCACCTCGACTGTCATGCCGTCCCTCATTACCCAGGCTTTCGCAGATACGAGGGATCTCAGGGCGAGAATGGAAACCCTCGCTTTCCGAACGTTGTGTATCTCTATTGCTATTACGGTGAAAACTATGATGATAACGGCGACGGATTCTACAGGAGTACCAATGATGAGATAAATCAGGCCAATAACTATGAGGATGAGAATCATCGGCTCCCTGACCTGCTCGATCATGACATGGAAGAAACCATCGTTATCTGATTCAGGAAGCGAATTCGGTCCATTGCGATCCAACCTCGCTGCGGCCTCTGATTTCGTGAGGCCATTCTCAGGATCTACTCTCAGAAGCTTCAGTGTCTGTTCCGGGTCGGAAGGTGCACTGTGCGCACCACCATTATCCACGCGCAAGTAACGCATTTACAGCTATATATATGCCGTTTGGCACAAACATCCGGGCGTGGTAAAGGAGGTTTCCCAGATCACTTCTTACCGTTAAGTTCCTTCCTGAACTGGTCAAGTTTTTCAGGCCTGATTTCAAGAATGAATGATCCAACGTAATTGCAGTCATCGCATTTGTATACCGCTCCGGCTATTCCCCCTGCAATCCAGTTCACTCTGATTGACCCGCACTTTGGGCAGATCTTTATCATGTCGGTAACTGCCACAATTTCACAATTGAACAGCGTATTTACTTTTTACGATCCACAGACATCTTGCCGGTATGATTACAATCTCCTCCCTGAATGTCGGATCTTTCTTGATCATTCGTTCGTAAAATTATGGGCACACCCTCCTAAATGGCAAATAAGATCTGCTGTTGTCACATACATTCACCCGACTTTCCCAGGCGGAGGCTCCAATGCCATAACCTGAATTGAAGCTTCTAATATTGTCGCAAAGTGGGCATATGAAACTATCCTTGAGATAACGTTCTTTGTCATAATCCTTCGATAAGAGTCTTCTACAACTTGTTTTTTCCCTAATTTAACTTGAATATGCAGAAAGAATAATTCTTCGGTTTGCTAAGCCTTGATCTCTACGCATCTCTGCCGGGAATCACTCTAGATTCTCTCAACTTAGCTGCTTTTTTTTATTACGGAATGCACAAAGCGTATTTTCATAGCTACCGGTCCTTGGGCACGCTATAATTGTCTTAGATTACTGCTAACCATGGCATTCCTGCATCGTAGCTGGAATAGCAAGGATAATGTTGCGAAAGGTTTCCAGGAATCCTGACCTATGAATACCACTCAAACTTTTCTGGGCCAAGCAAGACAGAAATGTGTATCCAGGACGAAAGATCAAGAATAGTTGCTCGCAGGCTACGTATTTCAACTTTTGCGAAGAATCCTGGTAGGCCAAATAAAGCCGGAAACAAATAGAATGTGACAATATATATACCAATGAATTTCCATGGGTAACAGTACAAAGTGAACAAAATATGTGACAAATGCAATGGAACAGGTCTCTCCGGGGAAAATAATGGTGAGATTTGCAGCGGATGCATGGGGCTCGGTTCCAAATTCCAGCTTAAGGATGGAATATTCTTCAACGAAGAGAGGAAGAACAAATTCGGATCTGTGGCTATGATTCTGGTCGGAATGGTGCTCATAGCGCTGGTGTCCTCGACTGGACATATAAGGGCCAGGTGGGTGTTCCGGATAACAGGGTTCTATCTCTGGGTTCTCTTCGCAGGTCTTATATACCAGATTATTTCCATACCAAGGTACTTCGCAAAACTTATTGGTGTATCGTGACAAATAGCTGTAATCAGAAACAAAGGCATTTATATTGTTTTAAATACCCGTAAGGTAGATAATGGCACAGATAAAGCTCAAGGGAAGGATCACAAGTCTTTACAAGATAAGGACAGTTCTAGCAGTATCGTTCATAATCACCTTTCTCATGATGAACAAGTACATCCGGTTTTTTCAGTACTCAGCTTCATATGTGAGTAAATTCGTTACATTCTTTGCAAACCCATCGCTTATAACTGTCTATGGCAGCTTGATCGGGCTCCTGCTGGCTTCATATTCGGTTCTTATAACCATGATACCTAATTTCCACGCGGACAGCCTAAAGCAACCCATATTCGGGCAGGTGAACCGGTTATATGTTTTCACCATACTCGATGGTATACTGCTCATGATTATAGACTTCACAAATGGCGTTGTGCCTTATGATAACATAGAGTTTTTCATAGACATTGAGATATTCTTCTTTCTTTCGCTTCTGATGGGGCTTATATTCTGCGTTCTAAGTCTCTCTGATCTTTTCAGCATAGTCAGGAAGAGGGGAGAAAGGTAAAGGGCAAAATCGATAAACCCTTCTGGATTATGGTATAGTATGTCTTTTGAAGATCTCCAGGAATACATACAGTTCTCAATAAAGAACAACTCCCTTTTAAGGATCGACGAAGAAGTCAGTGCCGATCTGGAACTTACGCATATCCTCAGCGAGGAGCAGCGCACAGGGGCCGGCCGCACGGTTTTCTTCAGCAACGTGAAGGGATCTGAAATACCGGTTGTAGGAAACATATTCTCAACCAATGAAAAAATGAATGCAATACTTGGATCAACACCATCGGAAATAGGACAGAGGCTCAGAAATCTCATCCGCATCCCTGATGACACCGAGTCCATGATCTCCAGGGGTATGGAGATGTACCGCGAACTTGGAGGAGCAAAACCGAAAGTGCATCAGTCCTTCGGATCTGATCATTTTGTGCAGGATATGGTTGATCTTGGGAGGTATCCGATATGCAGAACGTGGCCTGAGGACGCAGCGCCATTCATAACGCTTCCTGTGGTTGTAACCAGGGACAGGGAGACAGGTCAGCGGAATGTGGGAATGTACAGGATGCAGGTTTACGATTCAGAAACGACCGGCATGCACTGGCACATCCACAAAGGGGGTGCCGGCCATTTTGCCGAGTCAAGGAAATCAGGCACTCCCCTGGACGTGGCTGTTGTGATCGGAACCGATCCCCTGACAATATTCTCAGCGGTTGCCCCATTACCTGAAGGAATAGACGAGTTCTCATTCCAGGGAATAATTTCGAAGAAGCGCCTTGACCTTGTCAAGGGGACGACAGTTGACCTTGAATACCCACGTAATGCTGAAATAGTCCTTGAGGGCTATATTGATCCTGCAGAGACAAGGACAGAGGGTCCATTTGGAGATCATACCGGGTACTACTCGCTCGAGGAAGAATTTCCTGTTTTTCACATAAAAAAGGTAATAGAGAAAAGGAATCCGGTTTATCCCACGACCATTGTCGGGAAACTCTGGCAGGAGGACGTGATTATAGGAAAGGCCGTGGAGCGGATGTTTCTTCCGCTTATACAGATGCAGATCCCCGAGATTGTGGACATCAACACCATGGAGGAAGCCGTTTTTCACAACATGGTTGTAGTTTCCATCAGGAAACGCTACCCTGGACATGCGAAGAAGGTGATGTTTGCGATCTGGGGCATGGGGCAGTTGATGTTTTCCAAGATTGTCGTAGTTGTCGACAGCGACATCGATGTACACGACAGGAAGGCAGTGATCTGGGCAATGTCAACAAGGATTGATCCGGACCGTGACGTGACAATAATACCAGGAACCGTAACAGACAGTCTGGATCACGCAGCACCCCTGTTCAATTACGGATCAAAAATGGGGATTGACGCCACAAGGAAGGACGCTTCCGAGGGTTATGCAAGGAGATGGCCGGATGTCCTGAAAATGACAGATGAAATAGACTCTCTTGTAAGGGAGAAAATGAAGAAGTATGCCATCGAATAGGATCAGAGAAATCACGGATTTCATCAAGCTCGAGCATACAATATTTGACCTGCCGTTTGTGGTCAGCGGTGCCCTGCTGGCATCGGGGCCGGTCTTTCTGCCATTAAAATACACCCTCATATTGCTTGCAGCGACCACTGCACGCGCAACAGGCATGTCAATAAACAGACTTATCGGGAGGAAATACGACGTAATCAATCCCAGGAAGAGGCAATGGTCACTTGTCAGGGGATCCATGTCCATGAGGAAAGCTCTCGGAATAACTCTGATATCAGCCTTCATCTTTGAGGCGTCCACCTTTTTCCTCAATTCCTTTGTTTTCGTCCTCTCGCCCATAGTCCTCCTCCTTTTCATTACTGATCCATTGCTTAAGAGGGTCACCCAGTGGAGGCATCTATACATGGGATCTGTGATAGGAGTCGGTGTCCTAGCGGGCTATCTGGCTGTCAAGCCTGCATTTCCAACCACCCCGGAACTGTACGTGCTCTTTGCTGCAGCGTCGCTATGGATAGCGGGCTTTGATATGATCTACGTTATACCGGACATCCCGTTTGACAGGCTCAACGGCCTCAGGACCGTAATGACGGCCTACGGAACAAATGAAGGGTTGAGGATTTCATGGATCACGCACATTATAACCATGGCACTGTTCCTTTCAATGGGAGTGCTTCTGAGATCCGTCGTTTTCGAGATATTCATGGTGCCTATAGTGGCATTGATTGTGGTCGAACATCTCATAGTCGATCCGGACGATCCAAGCACCATAAGGAAATCCTTCCTTGGGGCAAACTCATTCATAGGATTCATCTTCCTTGTCGCGATGATCTCATATATTCTGGGCATCTGATGTCCTTTCCGGCGACTGCCTGTTTCTAAGGAGTCTACCGAATAAGATCAATATGACAATCGAGGTAACGCCGAATATATCAATGGTTCCCCAAACTTCAGGCCCATTGTAAAGGTATATTGAGAGAAATATGGTACCTACCGATGGGCCGATTGCCCTTGCGGCTGAGTTCACCATGCCATTGAAGCCCATGAATCTGGCAACCTTGTCCTCAGGGGCTATCTTGGAGACAATTGAGTTTAGAGAGGGCGAAACAAGATCCTCTCCGACGGTAATTACAATCATATCCAGCATAAGCTGCAGAAGGCTGCCTGAAAAACCAACCAGAAGGTAGCCTACGCTGTAAAATAGCGATCCGACAATCATGGTGGTCACATCAGAAACCCTTGAAAAAAGAGCGTTCAGTGGATACTGCCCAAGGACCACTACCGCTCCGTTTACCGCGAAGATGTAGCCGATGTCGCTCACAGGTAATCCCACGTGGTTGGCAGCAAACGTGGGCAAAGTGACGGAAAACTGTGTGGATACCATCATTATGAAAAAGGTGCCAATGCTGAAGAGTATCAGGTATCTGTCGTAGGATATCATGCTGACCTTTGTCCGCGTCTTCTTTGTGTATATTCTGCGGTCATGAACAAAGAATAGAATCACCAGGAACTGGATCAGGGAGGATGTTGCAACGATGGTGAATATCCACTCCATTCCCAGGTTATATACATATGATCCCATAATTGGCCCTATGGCCCATCCCACATTGGTCAGGATCCTGTATATCCCATAAGCTATGGTCCTGTCACTCTGGCTCGTCACATCGGAAACCAGTGCCGTAGATGAAGGGAATATCAGCGATCCCGATGATGAAGAAAGGATGAAACCTGCAGCTATGAAAGGGATCGACAGGTGTACTGCTATGAAAACAGCAATCAGTGAATAAATGAAAACACCGTTAAATCCGCCTACAAGCAGGGTTGCTCTCCTCCCAAATTTATCTGCCAGCCATCCTCCGACGATGCTGAAGGCGATGGATGATATGGCGAGAAGGGTGAATATTATTCCAACAAGAAGTATTGGAACTCCAAGGTCCCTGTTGAAGAAAATTGCCATGAACGGCCAGGTTGCTCCAAACCCAATTGATCGTATGGAACCGGAGACGCTGACTGCCCAGAGCGTCTTGTTTTCCATCATCAACCTTGTCTTTATGGATGAAATATTCGTTTCACCAAATCTCCGGAAAATATTTAATGTATCTGCCGGAAAATCAGGCACAAGATGTCAGAACATGTCTAAGTTAATGCATGGGATGAAAGAGGCAATTCAACATCCATTTGCACGTAACCTCAAGCCAGATCATCTTTACCGTTCCTGAAATACTATGCATTATTATGCATTTATTTCTTGCAGTCATTGGCATTCTCAATAATCACCTGATCTGGACGGTACAGGTAACTATTCTTCATAGAATGCCAAGAGGCACTGCCACTCACGGCAAACGGGGTGCCGCACAGGCTCAATCCTCGCATAGAGATAGATAGCGATGCCAATTTATCCCTATCATAGGTCAAGCCACAGGTCATGCATTTAGATTCCTTCCAGATTGGGTGCTCTAATCTACCACCACATACAGGACATTCTGATGAAGTCCCCTCTGGATTCACATACAGTGTTTCATTATTTGATTTATAATCAATGATCTTCTGAAACAATCTGTATGGCCATCTGTTAATATCTGTCCTGAACCTTTTTGATTGGTATGGCTCATTGCTTTTTGCGTTGCTGTTGTTATCTCTTTTATTCCTCTTTTTATTCATTCCATTCTTCTTTATACCGGTCAGATCCTCCAATACAAATGTTTTATCGTTGTTATTTCTTGCTATTCCTGTTGTGAGTTTCTGAAGCCTGTCATTTACAATATTTTTCTGCCTGTGCTTTGCTTCCCTGAGTTTCCTGTTCCTCTTTCCGGGATTCTTTATGTGCTTCTGTATTTTCTGCCTCTTTCTTGCATAATCCCCCTGTGTCTTTGCTATATCGGATGTATCTATTGTGTCTGTTTCAACTATTTCATTGTTTTTTAT
>Ga0207433_10015170_pt1 | contig 11032 bp, 13 predicted proteins | sample YelNatPaOPGAMG01_FD_187559 | JGI IMG/M metagenome (GOLD analysis project Ga0207433, IMG submission 187559) | Hot spring thermophilic microbial communities from Obsidian Pool, Yellowstone National Park, USA - OP-RAMG-01 (SPAdes) (version 3) | ecosystem: Environmental > Aquatic > Thermal springs...
AATGGGAAAATTGAAAGTAAAAGAGTAAGTCTTAGAATTTGTATAGAAATTGAAAAGAAAAATGTAGATTCTTTAATGAAAAATATATCTTTTTTAGGAAGAATAGTTTGGTCTAGTAAAGATCTTGATATAATAAGTAAATATCATTCTATAAAAATTGGTATTAACTCAATTGTTAAAATAGAAAAAGAGAAATTTAATGAGAATGTAAGTCTTCTTTCTCTTAAAAAATTTAAACCATTAATAAAAGCTAATTTAATTTGTGTTTTATTAGAAGAGCATTCCTATTTAATTGCTAAAATTGATGAAAATGGTGTGTATATTTTAGATAAATATGAAGAAACTTTAACTGGAAAAGAGGATCCTTTATTACATTCAAAGAAAACTTTAGAAGTTTTTCATAAAGCAATAGATTCATTAACAAAAATTTTTAGTGAGAAAAAGAAGAAGTATGATATAACTGTTTTTGGTCCAAGTATTTTTATTCAAGACTTTTTGAAAATTCTAAGAAAAGAAAATCCTAAGTTAAGCAATTTCATTAAAAAAACTGCTTATGTTTCTTCTTCTACTCTTTCAGGTATCGAAGAAATACTTAGAAATAGATTATTAATAGAATATGGAGAAGATATACCTTTGCTAAAAGGTGTAGATATAATGGAAAAAATATTAGAAAAAATGGCTAAAGGAGAGAACATTTTTTCAATAGGTTTAAATGAAGTTATATTTTCTTTAAGACAAGGTGCAGCAGATAAAATTTTAATGAGTGAAAATTTTCTTTGGAATAATATTGAGAAAAAAGAATTAGATGAAATATTGGATTTATTATTAAAAACAAAAGCAGAATTATTAATTCTACCAAATAATATTGAAGCTGGAGAAAAACTTGAATCTTTTGGAGGAATAGTCAGTCTAAATCGTTGGAGCCTTTCTTTTTAATTATAATTAATAAATTAAAATTCTTTCAATTTTTTCAGCTGGTAAATTTTTTTCTTTTCCAATTATAATCGTTCTTAAATTTTTTATTTCCATCCATTTAAGGTTTACATAACTCATTACTATTCCTATATTGAATGGAGAAGGATGTTTCTGTAATATTCTTTTATTCATTTTCATTAATAATTTTTCAAATTCTACTTCTAATGGAAATAAACTTTCTTCCTTTTTAAATATATTAAACGCGTTGATAAGTACTTCTCTATAAGGATAAACAGCAAAAATATTAATCATTTCATCTAATGTATGTAATGCATAAGTTCTTTCTAAATCTTCTTTTCTAAAAATATATCCATAAGGTAAAAAGTATTTTTTAGCATTTTCTAGCTCTAATTTATGCATTTTACAACGAATTGCAGTTTTTATATTTATTACGTCTAACTCTGTACCAAGTAACTCACTAATTATTTTTCTATCAACTCCACTAAAAATACTTGCATCTTCCCAAAGCAATTGATATATGTATTTATCAAGAGCAACTTCTAAAGGTAAAAGTAACTTACTTTCCCTATATTCTTCAAGCGGTTCTTCTAATATTTCTCTATATTCGCTAACTCCATATAATTCAAGCAATTCAACTAGTTCTTCAACATTAATAGCTTCTTCCATTAATCTTTTACATAATTCTTCATTTAATTCTCTAAAAGGTAAAAGATATTGTTCAATATCAGAAATTGACATATTTATTTCTTTTGCATTAAGAATAATTTTAAGATTATGTATTTCAAATTTTTTAAGTAAATCTGCTAAAAGATTTTTTACATCTTCTGGTGAATAATTTAAAATATCTTCTATTTCTCTAATAAAATTTTTAATTATTATTTTTTCTAAATTAATGGCATTTATTTCTTCACTTTTTAAATCAATTTTATAAGCTGTTTTTTCTAAAATTTGAGCTATTTCTAGAATTCCTTTACTTCCAAGTAAGGCATATATATTATCTTTCGTAAGTAAGCGTGCCCTCATACTTCTAACTTTCGCATTTAAGTATGCATATTTCAATACACTTAATTTCATACTATCTTTACTCCTATAAAGATTATTAAATATTAAATTCTCCATTTTGCTATTGGGCGTTTTAAAAATTTTCTTCTTATTATTAACTCTTTAGGTTTCCTAATATTTGGTTTTCTAATACTATTTTCAGAACGATCATAAGCCCATGCAGTTATTTCTTTTGAAGAAACAATAGTATTTAAACTCTGAATAGAAGGTGGAAGTGATTTTTGTACTTTTTCACCTATTTTTTTAATTTTTCTTTTTACAAAACTACCTATATGACTAGTTGTTTTTACTAAATTTCTATAAGAATCTTTAAATTTCCAATCTGTGTTTTTTATCATATAATCCCACTCACTTTTTTCATGTAATTTTTCTAAAGCAGTCATCATTTCCATTTTATCGATTTCTTTATATATACGTTCTTCCTCTTTTATTGAGCGTACTTCCTTAAGTTGTGATCGTAATTTCTTTATTTTTAATTCTAATAATAATTTCTTTGAAAGATGTGGAGAGACTTTAGATATTTTTTTAAAACTAATAAGTTTTTCGATATCTTTATTCTTATTTATTTCATCTTTTATTTTTCTATACCATTCATATTCTATATTCTCCAATTTAAGTAACCTCAAATTCGAATATTTATATTTATCATAGATTTAAATATTTTTAAAATTAAAACTATTTTTATAAAAATAGTTTTTACTTATTCTCAAAATTGAAAAAGGAGAATAATAAAGTTAAGATTTGAGTATTTAAAATGTCATAATGAATTATAAAGTATTTTTATATGCTTCCGATAAGCATAAAGGATATTAGCAATCCATAAATGCCTATTGCTTCAGATAATACTACTGAAATAACATTCATTGAAAAAGTTTCTGGTTTTTCAGCTATTGCTCCTGTCATTGCGCTGCCACAATAAGCTATTCCAAGTCCTGCACCAAGAGTTGATATAAAAATCGTTAATCCTGCTGCTAATGCTTTAAATGATGCTTCTTCTGTTGTAATTTTTGGCAAAGCTCCAACAAGCATGAATCCAGCTAATAATCCATAAATAGCTAACGCTTCTCCTAAAACAACAGCAATCATTGCTCTTGTAAGTATTTCTGGTCTTTCAGTTCCAGCTCCAGCCATTGCAGTCCCAACAGTTATAATTGCAAATATTGCTGCAATTGAAGAACCTCCTGTAGCTAAAACTATACCTAATAAACCAAAGAAACTTGGATCCATTTTCATTCTACCCCTAACTTTTCTTAATTTAATCCTTTTTTCTTTTTATTTATACTTTTCATTTTTATCGATAATAAATTAATAAAAATATTTATATTCCTACTACATGTACGCCTTTCATTTCAAAAGGCGTATATTTTTTCCCCCCTCCAGTATAGAATTTTGAAAACCATTCTACCCAATGTAATCTTAATGTATGTACAAAAATTATAGTACCTTCTAGAATAAGAGCTAGAAGAGTTCCAATTAAAATTCCTAATATTTGCATTGGCCCTTCTCCCATCATTTGAATAAACATTTTACCCATACTTGCATGAATTAAATTTAAAGCAAGCAATCTTCCAAATGATACTGTATGACTTAAAGATTCGATAAGGGCCATGAAAGCATGTGAAGCCCCTTCAATTTTTCTAGTCAATGTTTCATTTACAATCATAAGAATGAAAGGAATAAGTAAAAATTGAGGATTTACAATCCAAAAATCTATTTTTAAAACTTGTGTTGAACCATAATTAAAGAATGCAAATGCTGCACCATTATAGAACCACATCCATAAAATTACTGAAATTGCTTCTTTAAATTCCCTATTAACAAGTTTGTTTGCTAAATTTAATATTAATCCAAGTGTTATTTGGCATACACCTACAAATATTGCAAAATGGAACATAGCCATAATATCTTCAGATGGAGTAAATCCTCCAATTAAAGTTTCTCTTCCTATTTTTGCTATTTCAATTGGATGTAAATGTATTCCTAAAAATTCATGCATACCAAATATTTCTCCAAATATAAATCCCCAAAATACTCCAAATGCACCACATAAAGCAAGTAATTCTCCTGCTGAAATAACCATGCCTAATATTCCATCCATTCTTCTTCCTTTTTTTATCAATTGTCTTCTTGCAATTGCAAGCAATATTCCTCCAATAGCCATTATAGTAGCATGTCCTATATCTGCAAACATTATACCATATACAAATGGAAAAGTTATAACCATTAGCATAACTGGATTTATTTCATGAGATAAAGGTATTCCATAAGCATATAGTAACTTTACAAATGGTTCTAGGAAGCTTGGGGTTTTAAAAAATATTGGTTCTTCTATATGTTCTTCCTCTTCTTCAATTTCTTCTATAGTTGCAAAACCATTTGCAGCTTCTTCAATTGCTTTAATTACTTCTTTACTTCTTTCTTCAGGTACCCATCCTTCTATTACAAAAGTTTTATGAGTTTTTCCAAAAAATTGTTTTGTCTCTTCAAATTTTTTGCCTACTTCTACTTTTCTCTTCATTTCTATTAAACGTTTTCCATTTTTCTCAATAAATTCTATATATTCCATTTCTTTTGCTTTTTCAGCTAATTCTATTAATGCTTTCTCTTTTTCAGGAAGGTCTGGTTGAGATTTTTTTTGCGATAATGATTGAATTTCATCTTTCAATTTTTTATATTCTTCTTCTATTCTTGTTACATTTTTATCTACTTCTTCAGCTAAACTTGATAAATCTACTGAGATAGTTTCACTAGGAATTTCTTTAATAGGAATTTCAAATTCTTCTATTAATTTATCAATTCTAGAAAGGAGATTTGTATATTTAAATAAAGGTTCTGATGGTCTTACAGTTTCTACTCCTTCTATTTCCTCTTTTCTTTCTTTAAAATCCAAAAGATGCATTACTCCTAATTTTCCAAGAGCATATATTACATTATCTATATATTTTTCATAAACAATTGCTCTTAATTTTTTCATTGGTGCAGCTCTAAACAAGCCTTTTTCCCTCATTATTCTAAAATTTGTTTAAATTAAAACATTTATAATCTTTTATTTAAAATAGCAAAAAATTTAAATTTCTTAAAATAATTTAAATTGATGCTAAAATGCCTATTTTAATTAATCCTAAATACTTACTTATAGGATTAGACATAGTTATTTTTGCTATAATTGGTTATATAATAGGTTATTTTTTTAATAAAGAATTAATTGGATTAATGATTGGTACAATTTTAGGTACAATTATTATGTGGATACATTTATTCTATATTATTCATAAAATATCCCAAAAAGCTTAATTTTTAATATTTAAAGAAAAACTAATTAACTTTAATAATATTTTTTTCATTTAGAAAAAGTGGCTTAGAATGTCTCAAGAAATGAAACCTTTAAAAAAAGGTGAAAAAATAATTAAACCTTTAGAATCAATTATAGAAACAGAAAAGCAAGCATTAAGAATCATAGAAGAAGCAAAAATGCAAGCTAAAAAAATTATAGAAGAAGCAAAAATACGTGCTCAAAATGAATATAATATAGCATTTCAAGAAAATATTTCAAAAATTAATGAGAAAATTTCAGCAATGATGGAAGAAGAAAAACAAAAAGCTAATCTTGAAGCTAAGAAAATGATTAAGGATACAGAAGATAAAATAAAAGATTTAAGAGAAAAAGCTAGTAAAAAAATTGATGAAACTATTAAAAAATTTTTAAGCATAATTTTAATGGAGGCATAAAAATGACATTAGAAAAAGTAATGAATTTAATAATTGAAGATGCTAAAAAGGAAGCTGAAAATATTATTAAAGAAGCTAATAAAAATGCTGAACAAATAATAGAAGATAGTAAAAAAAATGCTATTACAAAAGCATTAGAAGAAGAAAAAATTTTAATAAAAAGAGCTAAAGAAGAAGCTGAAAATATTAGAAATACGATTTTATCCGAAGCAAGAATAAAATCCAGTTGGATGATTATTGATGAAAAAACAAAAATAATCAATGAAGTTATTGAAAAAACAAAGGAAAAATTAAAAGAGTTTACAAAATCAAAAGAAAAATATACGGAAATATTATCAAAGTTAATAATTAATGCTGGTAGCACATTGGGTGGTGGAGAATTAGAAATATTATTAAATAAACAAGATTTAAAATTGCCATTAGATATTAAAAAATTGGAAAAAATAGTAGAAGAAAAAACTGGTAAAAAAACTATTTTTAAAATAATCGATGAAGATTTACAAACGATTGGGGGAGTAATTGTAAGAACTAAAGATCAAAAAATAATTATAAATTATACTTTCGAAGGAATAATCGAAGCTCATAGAAGATATTTGCAAAAAGAAGCTTCAAAAATTTTATTTAGTGAGTGAATTACATGGGAAAAATAGCTGCTATTGCAGATGAAGATACAGCATTAATTTTTAAATGGATAGGGATTAGAAATAGTTTTGTTGCAAAAAACATAGATGAAGCTAAAAATATTTTAATGGATTTATCTAATAAAAAAGAATATACATTAATTTTAATTACTGCGAAAATTGCTGAAAAAATAGAATCTATAATAAATACTATTATTGCTGAAAGAGAATATCCATTAATAGCTATTATTCCAGAGATTGGTTATCCTATTTATAAAAAAATAGATCCACTTAGAGAATTATTAAAAAGAACGATTGGAGTAGAGATTAAAACATCAAAATAAGGAATGGTATAAATGTCTAGAGAAGCTGTTAGAGTAACTCGAATGGAACTTCTTAAGCTTAAGAAAAATTTAGAAGTTGCAATCAGAGCAAGAAATTTATTAGAAGAAAAAAGGAATGTTCTTGCAATGGAGTTACTTGATTATATTAAAAAAATAAGTTCATCACAAGAAAAAATTGATGAAAAAATGAGAAAAGCTTATGATGCATTTATAGAAGCTCAAATGGCTTTGGGTAAAATAGGTATTAGAAGTACTATTGTTTCATTTCCTCTAGATCGTTTTTCAATTGAAGAAAAATATAGAAGTATTATGGGAATAAAAATACCTATATTAAATTTAATTGAAAATAAAACGCAGATTCCTTACAATTTTTTATCAACTTCATCAAAATTGGATGAAGTAGCTTTTCATATGAATGAAGTAATAAAAGCAACAATAGAAGTAGCTGAAGCACAAGCTACAATTAAAAAACTTGCAGAAGAATTAAAGAAAATAAAAAGAAGAGTTAATGCTTTAGATCGTATAATAATACCTAGAATAAGAAATAGAATTAAATATATAGAAGAAAGACTTAGTGAAATGGAACGTGAAACAATTTTTAGAATAAAAAGAATAAAATATCTTTTAGAAAAAAGAAAAATTGTAGAAATGGTTTAAATTTTAAAAAAGCATTTTTTTATAAAATAGAATAAAAACTAAAAAATCTTTATAAAAAGTAATTAAATGAATTTTCACATTAAAATATGAAAATCTATATTAAGCAATATTATTTTATGCATTGAATGAAACAAGATCATTATTAGCTAAATCTTTTAAGATTTTAGCAACAATTTTTTCTATATATTCATTACTTAATTTTAAACCAAGTTTTTCATTAATTTCTAAACTTAATTTTTCAGCAATTTGATTAATATTTTTCTTACCGTCGCATTCCTCCCATATTAGATAATAGAGAGAAGGTACTATGTATGCTTTATCTTCATTGGAAATAAGAATACCTTTTCCATTATTTTCTATAAGCTTTTTATTAATATATTTATTAATATTTGCCATAATAATCTCGTTAATTATTATGTTAAAAGTTATATAAATACTTTTATTAAGAAAAATCTTAATATTGATGTTTTGATTTTTATTTATAAATTTATAATAAAATGCTTGAAAAATAAAAATTTATAAATAATTTGAGAATATTTATTAGAAGAATATGAAGGATAATAATAAGATTATTAATACCAATAATATTTTAGAATATATTAAAGAAAATGAACCTCTTTGTTTAAGCGATATCTCTAAAAAATTTAATATCAATTGGGCAACTGCAAAAACATTACTTCTTGAACTTGTTTTACATGGAAAAATAAATATGAAAAAATGCGGTAAAACATGGATTGTATGGTTAAAAAATTCTAAGGAAAAATGAAAAATATTTTACTTAATTAAACTTTAAAATAATAGATTTTATCTTTTTAATATTGAACTTTCTTTTTATTCTTATATTAAAGAAAAATACAATTTTAATTAAAAAAAGGTGATAAAATTGTTAGTAAAAGAAGTAATGAAGAAAAATGTAGTTACAATAGATGCTGAAAAAACTATTGAAGAAGCTTGTAAAATTATGGGTGAAAAACACATAGGAAGTTTAATAGTCACTATAGATAATAAACCTTATGGAATATTTACAGAAAGAGATCTTATATCAAAAGTTATTTCTAAAAATATTGATATAAAAAAAGCTAAAGTTAAAGATTTTATGTCATCTCCATTAATTTTTGTAAAGCCTGATTTTCATATTAGAGAAGCCGCTAAAATAATGGTTGAAATGCATATACGTAGACTTCCTGTAATTGAAAATAATAAATTAATTGGAATATTTACTTCTTCAGATTTTGTTGAAGCAATTTGTAAATACTCATTTGAATAAAGTGATTAATAAAATGTGTGCAGAAAAAACAAATGAAGAAAGTAAGGAACTAGTATGTACAGATTGTGGAAAAAAACTTGATCCTAATGATTATCTTAAAAAATGGGGTTATTGCAGATATTGTGGTCAACCAGTATGTTTTGATTGTGCACATTATGTAGGAACGCATGTAAGAGGTCTTTATCAAGACTATATTGAAGTTGTTAGAGTATGTAAAAAATGCTATCCAAAAAAATTCAGATAAAAAACAAATGTTTTTTATTGAAATCATTTAAATCTTTTTAAAGTTTTAAAAATCTTATATTTATATAAAACTTAATAAATCAGAAAAAATAGAACTTTTTGAAAATATAGAATATTTAGGTTATAAAAATGTTAGCAAAAGGTGTAATATCAAGAGTTGCTGGTCCAGTAGTAATTGCAAAAAATATGTCTAAAGCTCAAATGTATGAACTTGTAAAAGTTGGTGAACTTGAACTTATAGGAGAAATAATTAGGCTTGAAGGAGATAAAGCTACCATACAAGTATATGAAGAAACAAGTGGAATAAAACCTGGAGAAAAAGTAGAAGGGACAGGTAAGCCACTATCTGTTGAATTAGGACCTGGATTAATAGGTCAAATATATGATGGTGTACAAAGGCCATTACCTAGTGTGGCTTCATTAATTGGACCATTCATAAAAAGAGGAGTATACGCTCCAGCTTTAGATAGGGATAAAAAATGGTATTTTAAACCTATTGTAAAAAAAGGAAATAAAATTGTTGGAGGAGATATTTTAGGAATAATTCAAGAAACTCCTTTAGTAACGCATAAAGTTTTACTTCATCCAGAAAAACATGGTAGAATAATTGAAGTCATACCAGAAGGAGATTATACAATATTAGATACTATAGCAACACTTGAAACATCATCTGGAAAAGAAGAAATTAAAATGTTTCATACATGGCCTGTTAGAAAACCTAGACCATTTAAACAAAGAATGCCAAGTGATGTTCCTCTCATTACTGGACAAAGGATAATAGATACATTTTTCCCTATATGCAAAGGAGGGACTGCAGCTATTCCAGGAGGCTTTGGAACTGGAAAAACAGTAATGCAGCACCAACTAGCTCAATGGGCAGATGCAGATATAGTATTATTCATTGGATGTGGAGAAAGAGGGAATGAGATGGCTGAAGTGCTTGAGAGATTCCCAAGTTTAAAAGATCCTAGAAGTGGACAACCATTAATGAATAGAACGATACTTGTTGCAAATGTTTCAAATATGCCAATAGCTGCTAGAGAGGCATCTGTATATACTGGAATAACAATGGCTGAATATTATAGAGATATGGGTTATGATATAGCTATGCAAGCTGATTCAACAAGTAGATGGGCTGAAGCACTTAGAGAAGTATCTGGAAGATTAGAAGAAATGCCTGGAGAAGAAGGGTACCCAGCTTATTTAGCATCTAGGATAGCTGAATTTTATGAAAGAGCTGGTAGAATAGTCTGTTTAGGAAGTGATTATAGAGTTGGATCGATTAGTATAGTTGGAGCAGTTTCTCCTCCTGGAGGAGACTTTTCAGAACCTGTTACTCAATCTACATTAAGGATGGTTAAAGTATTCTGGGCTTTAGATACTGAATTGGCATATAGGAGACATTTTCCAGCAATACATTGGTTAACAAGTTATTCATTATACACTACTTCACTTCAAAAATGGTTTGAAGAAAAAATATCAAAAGAATGGAATGAATTAAGAGAGAAAGCAATGTATATATTGCAACAAGATGCTGAACTTGAAGAAATAGTTAGATTGGTTGGACCAGATGCTTTATCAGATCCTCAAAGAGCAATATTAGAAGCAGCTAAAATGATTAAAGAAGATTATTTAATGCAACATGCATATCATCCAATAGATAGTTATTGTCCATTGAATAAAAGTTATCAAATGTTAAAAACGATAATATACTTTTATGAAAAAATTTCAACTGCAGTAGAGAAAGGGGTACCGCTTCAAAAAATTTTAGGATTACCTATGAGAGAAGAAATTGCTAGAATGAAAATACAACCATATGATAAAATAGAAGAAATTTCAAAAAATATTAGACAAAAAATCGATGAAGAAATAAATAATTTATTAAAGATAAGTATAGAGGCTGAAACTAAATAATTTATATTTTAAATAGTTAAGACTTTTATAGGAAAACATTTTTATAAATTAAAGTATTCATGAAATATAAAGTTATAAAAGTAAAAAATACTATAAATAAAGATATTATAAAAGAAATTAAAAATATATTAGAAAATAATGGGCTTATAGTTTATCCAACAGATACTTTATATGCTTTAGGCGCAAATGCTTTAAGTAAAGAAGCCATAAATAAAGTTTTTAAAGCTAAAGGTAGAGATTTCAATAAGCCCATATCAATA
>Ga0207433_10015174_pt1 | contig 11030 bp, 10 predicted proteins | sample YelNatPaOPGAMG01_FD_187559 | JGI IMG/M metagenome (GOLD analysis project Ga0207433, IMG submission 187559) | Hot spring thermophilic microbial communities from Obsidian Pool, Yellowstone National Park, USA - OP-RAMG-01 (SPAdes) (version 3) | ecosystem: Environmental > Aquatic > Thermal springs...
TACAAAAAAATAACAATCAAAAATTTTATGATTATGCTTTAATCAAACGAAAGTGTTTTCTGTGTGTTGCCAGAATTTCAAAGTAGGGGCAAATAATTATTCGCCCCAACGAAATTTTATTATTACAAAACCGATTTCGTTTCTCCAACGGAATTCATCACGGTTAGACATCGGATGTCTGCCAGACATCCGATGTCTGGGAAATCCCTCGTTCTGCGATATGCGTCTATGAACAATTAGCTCTCGCCCTTGCCAAAAGACATCGGATGTTTTATCAACATCCGACGTTTGAAAAATACTTGTAGGGGCGACCGGCCGGTCGCCCCTAGGCTTGTGGCAACATATAACACGGGGCAGACACGTAGGTCTGCTCCTACGATGGCGATGATGATAGTTGAATGGTTGGGCATTGTGTTTTGTTGTATGGGCGAATAATTATTAGCCCCAACGAAATTTTATTATTGCAAAACCGATTTCGTTTCTCCAACGGAATTTATCACCGTTAGACATCGGATGTCTGCCAGACATCCGATGTCTGGGAAATCCCTCGTTCTGCGATATGCGTCTATGAACAATTAGCCCTCGCCCTTGCCGAAAGACATCGGATGTTTTAGCAACATCCGACGTTTGAAAAAACTTGTAGGGGCGACCGGCCGGTCGCCCTTACATATTTTGCAATTATGATGCAATCACCATTAATATTTCAACATTCGCTTTTCAAAATTGAATCATCAAGGTTTAGTTTATTCTTTTGCCCTCTTTGGTGAAAATGTGAATACTTTGTGGGTTAAAAGTTAAATGAACATCTTCTTTGTTCTTTGCTGTTATGTTTGTTTCTTTGGTAATGAAGGAATAAAGGTTGCTTTCGTCGCCAAAGTAGGCGATTAGGTCGTAACCTGTGTATTCGTATGTATTTATCCTTGTGCTGATTATTCCATCCGCTTCGTTGGTCAAAAGCAAATCTTCGGGGCGAAGCCCAAGTATCAATTCTTTCTGACTTCGAAGCACTGCTAACACTGATTCGCTCAACCAAGGCGAGAAAGTCTTTAAATTCAACTGGAAAAGCCCACTTTTCTCGTGAAAAACCTCACCTTCGAGCGTTCCATAGAATAAGTTCATCTGTGGTGAGCCAATAAAAGTTGCAACGAAAGTATTTGCTGGTCGGTAGTAGACTTCCTTTGGCGTGCCAATTTGCTGGATTTCGCCATCTCGCAAAACTGCAACTTTCGTTCCCATTGTCAATGCTTCAATCTGGTCGTGGGTAACATAAATCGAAGGGATTTTAAGTTGTTGGACAAGATTGACAATCTCGGTTCTCATCAAAACGCGCAGTTTAGCGTCCAGATTCGACAATGGCTCGTCGAACAAAAATATGTTAGGCTGGCGTATGATTGCTCTGCCGAGAGCAACTCGTTGCCTTTCCCCGCCCGACAATTCCTTTGGCTTGTAAGTCAATTTCTGGTCGAGTTGCAACATCTTTGCGATTTCAACAACTCGCTGTTTAACAATATCTTTGGGCGTCTTTTTTATTGTTAATGGGAATGCCAGATTCTCGAAAACATTTAAGTGTGGATAAAGAGCATAATTTTGGAAAACCATACCAATGTTTCTGTCGCCGGGCGGAACATCGTTCCATACTTTTCCATCGAAAACGATTTTGCCTTCGGTGGCTTGTTCCAGCCCCGAAATTATCCGCAGCAATGTCGTTTTCCCGCATCCCGAAGGTCCAACAAGAACAAGAAAATCATCTTCGCCTACTTCGAAAGAGATGTTCTTCAGAATGAATTGTTCATTGAATTTTTTTGTAATGTTCTCGAGTATTAACTTTTTCATATCAATAATGCTAAGTCTAAAAAATTTACTTTTGCTTCGTTATGCTTTTCATCCACATTTCAATCGATTCGAAAAAGCCCCGAGCAAACTTCTTCGGCAAAATAGGATATTCATAAGTATAGCCTGTTCTTGCCTTTTGGAAAAGGTGATTAGCCTTCGGAACGATTTTGATTTTAATACCTGGCTTTTTCCGCAGATGATTTATCCTTTCCGCATTAAGTTTAGCAGGAACTTGGGTGTCGAGTTCACCAAAAAGGAAAAGAATGGGGCATTGAACTTTTTCGATGTAAATGAGCGGGTCGGTATCGATAAAAGTTCGGAACCAGTCGGAACGCATTGATTCTAACTGTAATTGTATGTTTCTTTCAATCATTGTTTTCGATATTTGCGAAGAAATTTCTTCGGGGTAAAATTCGAGTTGTTTCTTTGCCTGTTGCAATAGAATCTGCCGTGCTCTTTCGAAATCGCCATTGTTCCGCACAATATTGTAGATTTCCCTTTGTTGATTCAAAGTTTCTTGGATTAAGCTGTCGGGAGCATTTTGCCCTAACATTTGAATCCGAATTTGTTCGACGATGAGGCTATCGCCACGAACAGTTGGACCAGCCATACTGATGACAAAGCCAATGTCCTTGCGTTTCGATGCTACAACGAATGCCACAATTGCCCCTTCGCTGTGCCCCAGAAGCCCAATCGCAGTGGTGTCCACATCATCCCGTGTTTTGAGGAACTCAATAGCCGCCTCGATGTCCGAGGCAAAATCGAAAATGGTTTCCGAAGTTCCGGGGATTTCGGTGGAACCGCCCGTGCCCCTGTCGTCCATTCGCAATGTGGCATAACCATTCCGAACAAGTCTGTCGGAAATCATCTTGAAAATTTTAAATCCGAAGATATTTTCGTCGCGGTCTTGTTTTCCGCTCCCGCTTATGAATATGACAACGGGATATTTTTTCTGTTCAGATAAACGGGTAAAAGTTCCAGCAAGTTGAACTTCGCCATTGCGAATAGCCACCTCTTCTTCGTGAATTGGAATGCTTTGCAAAGTATCCTCTTGTTCTTCGATGAATGGCTCGAGTTCGAATGTTCCCACCATACCCATCTGCCGGAAAGAGCCAGAAATAAATGCTTTCTCCGTTCCGGGATTTGAAATTCGACCGGAAAACTTTGCCACGTTCATAACATTCGCAATCAGGTCGAACCAAATTGAATCTTTTGAACAACTGATATTTGAAAGTTTCAATCCGTAAGCGTTTTGCTGTGGAATGTCGATTTTCCCAGTGAGCTTTTTGCTCGAATCAACATCGAAACAAATTTTAATTGCAAGGACTTGACGAAGGATGTCGATCTTTCCAATCCAGCATCCCACGAAGTTTTTTTCGCTTGCAAATAAATTTGCTGAAATCAACATAAGGATGATGAAGATTTTCGTTTTCATTCTTTCTCTCTTTATTTTATTACCATTTTTCATAATGAATTTTTTCGGGTTTAAACTTGTCTTTGGGTTGGTCTTCCCCCGTTGGTATGCCAATAGCAATTGCATTAAGAGGGATTATGCTTCTTGGAATTCCCAAAAGTTTTCGAACGAACTCAATTCTGTCGATATTAGGATAAACCGCAGTCCAAACAGCACCAAGACCAAGAGCCTCGACAGCGATTAATATATTTTCGCTGGCACAGGTGCAATCGATTATTGCGTATTCTTTCAGTTTGCGGTGTGCCAGTTCGGGGATAGCACAAACAACGATGCAGGCTCCCGCCTTTTGCATCATCGCTGCATAGGGAAGATTGTCTGCCATTGCTTGCAGTGTGCCTTTGTCTTTTATAAGGATAAATTCCCAAGGTTGCATATTAACCGCCGATGGAGCCGACATCCCCGCTCGAAGTAATATCTGGAGTTTGTCGTCGGGAACATCCTCTCCCGTGAAGTTTCTTACGCTTTTCCTGTTAAAAATCGCTTCTAATGCATCCATTTCCCTTCTTCATTTATTTTTAATAATTTTTTCTACTTCAACAAGTTCAAAATTCGAGCCATCGAAAATTCCGCAAAGTGGGGTATCGAGCCAACTGCCTAAATTTACATACATTCCACCATTGTATTGTTTAAAATCTGCTTTGTGGGTGTGTCCCATAACAACGAAGTCGAAGCCTTCGTCGATTTTCTTCTTTGCAAAATCGAAAAGGGAATCGAAATCTTTCATCTGGCGACGGGTTGTGTAATTTCGGCTTTTCTTCGAGGACCCCGAAGCAATGCGAATACCAATATCGGGATGGATAAGCCGAAAAAGTGATTGCACAAAACTATTTCTCAAGAATTTCTTAAGAATCAAATAACCTTTGTCGTTGGCAATCTTTCCGTCACCATGCGAAATGTAGAATTTTTTCCCATAAAAAGTTGCCCGAAAGTCATCGGGAATAACCTCGATGCCAAGTTCCTCGGGGAAAAATCGATAATGCCCGAAATCGTGATTGCCCATTAAGTAAATAATTTCCACCCCATTGTCCTTTAAATCCATAAGTTTGGTGACAACCCTAAAAAAGTCTTTAGGAATAACATATTTGTAATCGAACCAATAGTCGAACAAATCGCCGACGATTACAAGGGTGGTTCCAGAAAGGAGAAGCGTATTCAGAAAAGCGAGAAGAAGTTCCTGTCGCTCTTTCTCGGTCGCTCGGTCGTAATACCCAAGATGTAAATCGGAAATAAAATAAACCAAGTTCCCAATGCAAAATTTACCAAAAAACTAAATTAATTGATTTTACGAACATTTCAGTATATTTGTGTTGGTTAAAATTTAATTTTAAAGAAAATGAAAAGAAAGCAAATTCAAATATTGATTATTGCATTGCTTTTGACGGGATGCTTTTCTATTCGAACGCCGTTTATCCCAACCCAGTATTATACTTTAAACCAACAGCCCTTTTCGTTTAAAAATATTGCTGAATTAGAAACATTCATACTCTTCAAGGATTTTTCCGTTCCCGAAGAATTGGTCGAAAACAAAATTATGGTTTGGTTCGAGGATGGTTCTGTCCAAAAATATAATTACCACCGATTTACAACCGATTACCCCGAGTTGATAAATAATTTTATCTTCACAAGGCTGAATTTGTCGAAGGCGTTTAAGTATGGAATTTCGAATTCGAGTTCCACCATTGTCCCAAACTTTATTTTAGAAGGCAAAGTCTTTGAGTTCCGTGCATATAGCGACAGCAAGGACAAAAGCAAAAACTGGGTCAATGTTGCTATTCAAGTAAATTTACTCAAATATGTTCCTATAACTAATCAGAACAAAGTGGTGCTTTCGAAAGTTTATACGCAAAAGGTGGAACGCAGTAGCCGAGAGGTTGCTACTATTCCACAGGCTTTTTCCATTGCATTGTCAACTATTGTGGATAAAATGTTGATTGATTTGCAAACTGCAACAGCCGAAGCAGAGTAAAAATGGAACTTGTTAGATTTCATTACGGAACAATTACCTCGACGAACGATTTTGCAAAGGAATTGCTTTTGCAACACAACTTTGTCATTGTTACTGCCGATTATCAAACTCAAGGACGTGGGCGGAACAAGAATAAGTGGGAAGGAAGTCACGGCTTGAATCTTTATGCTTCCTTTGGTATAAAATATCAGAATCTGCGAAAAGTGGAGGAAGTATCGTATCTTCAAGGATTAGGAGCATTGGCAACGATTTATTCGTTAAGGGAAGTTGCACCGAATTTCCATTTCGTGTTGAAATATCCAAACGATGTTTATGCGAAGTGTCCCGATGGTCTTTTTCGCAAGATTTCGGGAATTCTCATTGAACATCAATTTTTAGGAGAGTTTTGCACATCGAGTGTAATTGGAATTGGAATAAACATTAATCAAACTACTTTTCCCGATGAGATAAAAGAGAAAGCAACATCGCTTAAACTACTTGGCAAAGAAGAAAAGCCCGACATTCTCTGCGAACATTTGATTGCACAAGTGCAAAAACTTTTTGAACTTTATCCCCACGAGATTATGAATCTTTGGGAAACAGAATTGAATTTGTCGGGCAAACAAATAAGAGTTATCACTACAAATCAAGTATTTACAGCCGAAGGTATAGATTTTTTGGGGCGTTTGTTCGGGAAAACACTTGATAACGAAAAAGTTTTTGTAACCGATGGAGATTCTGTAGTCTATGAACTCGAGTAAAAGTTTTTTGGAACAAACTCTGGCGATTGATTTCGGCAACAGCCGAATGAAAATTCTTTGCGGTAAAGATTTGAAAGCAATAAGGTATAATAAAAACTATCTGGAAAATTTCAAAAAATACTTTTATCAAAAAGTCCAAAAGCCCGTTAGAATACTTTATTCAAGCGTAAACGAAAGGAATTCGAACGAGGTAATCAACTTCTTGATTTCCCAGCCCGATGTGTATATTTACAATATCAAAGACCTAATCAGTAAGCAAAGGAAAGTAAACATCAACAATTATTTCTGGGTTGGAACCGACCGCATACTCGGGTTGATTTCTGCGGCGGAGGAATTTGGAGCACCTGTTTTGACTGTTGATTTTGGCACTGCTGTTACGATTAATTGCATTGATGAGAATCGGAATTTTTTGGGGGGAGTGATTTTCCCCGGCATCGAACTTCAATTGAAGTCGCTTCATGAAAATACTTTTTTCCTTAAAAATGTGCAGTTGAAAAAGGAGCCATCGGAAAAAGTAATTGAAATCAACACCGAAATGGCAATTTCGAGCGGAATAATCAATTCGGTCTGGGGCGGAGTGGCTTACATCATCGATACGATAAAAAGAGAGGTTTTCGCAGGGCAAAGCATCCCTGTGATTTTCACTGGTGGCGGATTTGAATATATTCGCCCAAAGTTCGAGCAATGGGAATACGAAAAGAAGTATTTTCGCAAAAATCTTGTTCTCGAAGGTATCCTTGTGCTTGCACGCTCAATCAAACAATATCTGATTGGTTTCGAGAGTAAGTAAATAAAACGGAGATAATTTCGTCGTTCCAATTGAATAAGATTTAGGAAAGTAATGGAAGGACAATTCTCGAATAGAGTTCATGATGTGCTTCGGTATAGTCGCGAAGAAGCCATCCGGTTTGGGAACGATTATATCGGCACCGAGCATATCCTTTTAGGTATAATCCGAGAAGGAGAAGGTATTGCTGTAAAAATTTTGAAGAATCTCGGAATCGATTTGGAAAAATTGCGCCATCGAATTGAATCCCAATTGGAACGAAGCTATATTGGTGCAATGACTGGGCAAATTGCATTGAGCAAGCAAGCCGAAAAAGTTCTGCGACTTACTCCTTTGGAAGCAAAAATTTACAAATCCGACATCGTCGGAACCGAGCATCTACTCCTTGCTATGCTCCGAGACGAAAACAACATTGCCAAGGACATTTTGAAGGAATTCGATATAAATTACGACAAGGTCAAAAACGAGTTAGATAACATCATAAGCGGGCGTTCTTGGGAGCATTCAGCAAGTAAACCTTTTACTCCTTCAACACAAATGCCGAGGTCAACAATGAAAGAAAAAGTAAAAACGCCAGTTTTGGACAACTTTGGTCGTGACTTAACAAAACTGGCAATGGAAGATAAACTCGACCCCGTTATCGGTCGAGAAAAGGAAATCGAACGCGTTTCGCAAATCCTCGCCCGACGGAAAAAGAACAACCCTGTGCTGATTGGTGAGCCAGGGGTTGGCAAAACTGCAATTGTCGAAGGTCTGGCTCTAAGAATCGTGCAAAGGAAAGTGCCTCGAACTCTTTTGGACAAACGCATTGTGAGCTTAGACCTTGCTTCGCTTGTGGCTGGAACCAAATATCGTGGCCAATTCGAAGAGAGAATGAAAGCAGTGTTAAATGAACTTGAGCGAGCCAAAGATGTAATTTTGTTTATAGATGAATTGCATACGATAGTCGGGGCTGGTGGCGCCTCGGGTTCGCTCGATGCCTCGAATATTTTTAAGCCTGCCCTCTCGCGCGGCGAAATTCAATGCATTGGAGCTACAACATTGGATGAGTATCGTCAATACATTGAAAAAGACGGAGCTCTCGAGCGCCGTTTCCAAAAGGTTTTGATTGACCCGCCAACGCCCGAAGAGACAAAGGAAATCCTCGAAAAGATTAAAGACCGTTACGAAGAGCATCACAACGTCAAGTATACCCCCGAGGCGATCGATGCCTGTGTTCGCCTTTCCGATAGATACATCACCGATAGGTATTTCCCCGACAAAGCAATCGATGTTCTGGACGAAGCAGGTGCCCGCGTTCATTTGGCAAACATCAGCGTCCCTAAAAATATTCTCGAGCTGGAAGAAAAAATCGAAGACGTTCGCCGGCAAAAGAATCTTGTCGTAAAAAGCCAGAATTTCGAAGAAGCAGCCCGGTTACGCGATTTGGAAAAGAAACTCCAAGCCGACTTGGAGAAAGCCAAAATCGAATGGGAAATTAAAGCAAGCGAGACTTATTATCCTGTAACCGAAGATGATGTTGCCGATGTTGTTGCTATGATGACCGGAATTCCTGTGAACAAGATTGCCGAAAGCGAGACCGTGAAACTAATGAGACTGCCCGAAGAGTTAAAGAAAATGGTGGTTGGACAGGACGAGGCAATTGAGCATCTAACAAAGGCAATTCGGCGAGCCCGAGCTGGACTTAAAGACCCGCGCAGACCAATTGGCTCGTTTATGTTTCTTGGACCAACTGGAGTTGGCAAGACCGAGCTTGCCAAAGCACTTGCCCGAGCACTTTTCAATAGCGAAGATGCTTTGATTCGTATCGATATGAGCGAGTATATGGAAAAATTCTCGGTATCGCGCCTCGTTGGTGCTCCTCCGGGTTATGTGGGATACGAAGAAGGCGGACAACTCACGGAAAAAGTAAGGCGTCGCCCATACAGTATTATTTTGCTGGATGAGATTGAAAAGGCACATCCCGAGGTCTTCAACATTCTGCTTCAAGTTTTCGACGATGGTATTTTAACCGATGGACTTGGCAGACGCGTTGATTTCAAGAACACAATTATTATTATGACTTCCAATGTTGGAACGAAAGAGCTCAAAATCGGTAGCAAACTTGGATTTGTTGAACCAACGAATGAAGACGAATACCAAGCTATTAAGTCCTCGATTGAAGATGCTGTTAAAAGGCTATTTAACCCCGAATTTATCAACAGGATTGATGATTTCATAATCTTCCGAAAGCTTACGAAAGAACACATTTACCAAATTATCGATATACAATTGGAAGACTTGCGCCGCCGGCTTAAAGACCGAAATCTTTCGCTCGAACTCACTCAAGCTGCAAAGGATTTCTTAGTGGAAAAAGGGTTCGACGAAAAGTTTGGTGCACGCCCCTTGAAGCGAGCTTTGATGCAATATGTTGAAGATGAACTTGCCGAGGTCCTTTTGACTGGCAACGTTAAGGTGAACACAAAAATTGTTGCCGACCTCGACGAATCGGGCAAAAAGTTAAAGTTCACTTTCGTTGAACTTCCGCCAATTGCCTCCGACAGCAAAATCGATAATTTCGACTTCGAGAATCTTTTCGTCGAAGACAAAGCAGTCGAAAACAAAATTCAAAACGACGTTACAGACTTAAACTAATACAAAAACAAGCCCATAATTGTTTTTTCGGTTTTCGCACTGGCAATTATGGGCTTTCTTTTTCTTCCGAGCCTCTCATACCAATCAAAATTATTTACTTCAAATCATTAATGTTTTCAATTTGAATGAACTTTCGTTCAAATTTAATTTTACGAGAAAAGTGAGTAAAAAAGGCAACATCAAAGTGGAAAATAACATTGTGAAGAATGTAAATACTTAAAAATGAAGGAATAACAAATCTCATTGTGCTCCTTGGGGGACTTAATTTGCTACTTTATTTTCAATGACTTACGTTGTTACTTTTGGAAATTATGCAAAATGTAAGCAATAGTTTGAAAAATTTTGTCTTTTTGCTCAAAAAATTCTTACTCAATTTCATAAAAATTTTCGATTATAATATATAATTCGTTTGAGTCTAATTTAAGACCTACATATTGAATCAAATCACCCGAGTTTAGCCTCTCAATCTGTCCAACCTGCCCCTGTGAGCGCAGAAAGATGATACTGCCTATTGGAATATTGGGGTCGAGCTCAATATTTATTTTGCCTCGAACTCTTATTGAAATTTCTTGGTCAGCAATGCCACCAATAAGAGCAAATCCAAAAGCGGGTTTTTGACTGAGAGCATCGGCTTTATAAATCTTATTATCGTCACCCAGGAAGACGGCATCGCCCTGTTCTATGGTTTCTCCGCATATTCCCTGAATCACATCTTCGACGCCTTTAACACTGGCAAAAACGGCTTTTCCGCCTGCTTGTCGCCACCGGAGATGAGGCACTAGCATTCGCTCTGTTATTTTGTTCGCAGCAATGGATTCTTTTGTAGGCATTTTTCATCAAACATTTATTGACAAAAGTTCAAAAGCAACAGTTTCATCTTTAAAATCAACCTTACTGCTTATAACTGACCAATATTGGAAAGGAATTGTAATAAAATTATTAAGATCATTTAGGTTCAACTTTATATTAGTCCAAGGTATTAACCACGGAATTTTGGAGTTGAAATACCAAAGATTTCCGGGTGAAAAACTTGTAACGTGGTCAATGGGTACGGTTAAATCGCTGATATAGGTTTGATTTGGATTGGTGAAAATTGTATTTAATATTTTAGTTATCCAAAAAGGCATTCCTGTTTCAACTTGTGAGGCAGCAATGATATAATTTATCCCGTTTTCAAAATCCTGTTGATTAAAATTAAAAGGTTGAAATTCACAACCCGGAAGAGCTGAAGACATAAGATTTGATTTTATTGGGAAATTGCAATATTCGTGAATTCTAATAAATCGTTCTTTTTCCGGCACGCCCGGATAAAGACTGAGGGTTTCGGAATAGTAAAAATTGTGATAATGAGGGAAGAAACTTACTGCTTGAATTCCATCGGAGGGTTTGAATATTTCGTAATCTACACAAGCGGGTATATTATTAAAAACCATTGGTATAGTGATTTCTTCTTCATTATACGTTCCTTCAATTGCTAATTCAAATTTTTCAATATCAGAGAACTTATCGTCTGAATAGAATTCAAAATTTGAAGCAGTAATTGTTTTAGGAAGCCTACTAAATAATTCAATTTCTGTATTTATTATTGAGTCTTTT
>Ga0207433_10015175_pt1 | contig 11030 bp, 9 predicted proteins | sample YelNatPaOPGAMG01_FD_187559 | JGI IMG/M metagenome (GOLD analysis project Ga0207433, IMG submission 187559) | Hot spring thermophilic microbial communities from Obsidian Pool, Yellowstone National Park, USA - OP-RAMG-01 (SPAdes) (version 3) | ecosystem: Environmental > Aquatic > Thermal springs >...
CCATCACAAGGACATGGGCGGCCCCGCGATGCAGCGCGAGTTCGAGACCCTCCGAAAACGAAACGAGCAGCGAAAGGCCGCGCGCTGAACGAGACACATGCGGATCAATACGATCGGCGGTTGTTGCGGATCCCGTTTTCGGCAGCTCGGTTCCGTCCGAACGGTGCCGATCGGGGGGCGGGCGGGATGCCCGTTCCCCCCCACAACGCGTAACGCTCTCACCGAAAACGGCCCCATTGGCGGCCGCAACGCTGACGACCTGCCTGCCGCTGAGGTGCGGAAAACCTCCGGAATGACGAGATCCAGCGTGCCCCAAGGGCCGAATGGGACGCGACCTGCGGCAACCGCTACGGGCAATCGGGATCCGGAAGCGGGCAATCCGGATCACACACGCTATCGCCGTAGTATCCGTTCAGCGCGCAGGAATCCTCGCAGTCCGGGTCGGGTTGGGCGCAGTCGGTGTCACACACACCATCCATGTACCAGCCGTTCAGCGCGCACGTATCTTCGCAATCCGGGTCGGCCAGCGAGCAATCCGTATCGCATACGCCGTCGCCGTAATACCCGTTGAGCGCACAGGAGTCTGCGCAATCCGGGTCGGGCTGCGGGCAGTCGGCGTCGCACACCCCGTCCATGTACCAGCCGTTGAGCGCGCAGGCATCGTCGCAGTCGGGGTCGGGGTAACGGCAATCAGCATCACACACGCCGTCGGCATACCAGTCGTTGACCTCGCAGACGTCAGCCCCGGCGGGGGGCCCGGACGCCACCTGGTCCGCCGCCGATTCACCGAAGCCCCCGGCCCCGGCAACCGAGTCGAACGGCAGCCCCGCGGAAGGGCATCCCTGCGCGGAGAGCAGGGCGAGGAACGTCAAGGATGGAACGGTTCGCCACATGAGACGGCCTCCGATCCCGGTCGACGACGAGGCTTCCTGTTACACATGCCGAGTGCCCACCGGCGCGCTCGCGCCGCCTTGGCCCGGGTGCCGCAGCGTGCATCGCGGCGTCGCCGTCATAATAGTTGACACATGTTAACGATGTTGTGTTGGTGCGTCGGGGGCTTTTCGGCAGGGCGAGCCGGTAGGCAAGCAGCAGAACGATACCTAACATGCCATGAGATAAGGAGTTATGTTTGTGCTGCGCGACTGCTATTGGCCGGGTGATTTCCACCAGGGAACCGTTGCGGTCTTGCCGTTTTCGGTCGGCTTCCGGACGGCCGGGCGAGGCTGACCGAGCGGCGAAGCAAAATCCGTGGCCGGGGCCCTTGACACGCCGGGCAGTTCGAGTATGATACTCGCGTCGGTGACGATACGTGCGGGGCAACACCCGTTCCCATTCCGAACACGGAAGTAAAGTCCGCGCGGCCGATGGTAGTCCCACGGGGCGAGAGTAGGTGATCGCCGACATTTTTTTGAGATACTGCCGCACGATGCGTGATCCGCCTCGTGCGGCTTTTCATTGCGCGAAGCCGAATGAGCCATCGGAATCAGGAGGGGACGCGGCCCGGCTCGCGGGGTTGCTGCGGACGCAACCGCGGAGAATAATGGTGCTCGAGGCGAGTCTCGGAGGTGACGCATGGGTGACGACGCCCGCAAGACCCGTGTCTTGTTTCTCTGCACCGGTAACGCCTGCCGGTCGCAGATGGCGGAAGCCATGCTTCGCCACCTCGCCGGGGGACGGTTTGAGGCCCTCAGCGCCGGGTCGAATCCGGCGGGCTTTGTGCATCCGCTCGCCCTGGAAGCGCTCGAGCGACTCGGCATCAGCGCGGAGGGGCTGCGATCCAAGAGCTGGCACGAGTTCGCCGACCGCGAGGTGGATGTCGTGATCACGCTTTGCGACAACGCGGCCAGCACGCCTTGCCCGATTTGGCCCGGCAGTCCGATCCAGGTCCATTGGCCCCTGCCCGACCCCTCGTTTCACGCGGGAACGCCCGAGGAACGCCTCGAATTCGCCGTATCCGTCGCCGAGCAGCTCCGCCGCAAGCTCCTGGCTATGATTGCGTTGCCGTTCGAGCGGGGCCTCACGCCCGAGCTGCGGGAGAGCCTGGCGGCCCTGGCGAACGTATAGCCGCAAGAACCCACCGCCCTCGTGCGGCCCTTTCCGACAGGCCCCGGGGCCGTGCGTAGAGTGGCAGGCGGGTCGGAGCGGTTCCCATTTCACCCGCTCCTCGGCGGCGCGGAGGCAACCGTGCGAGGTCCGTGGCACAAGCCGGGCTTCACGCTCATGGAGCTGCTGGTGGTTCTGGCGATCATCGCGCTGCTGCTGGCGATGCTGATCCCGTCGTTGCAGGCCGCGCGCGAGCAGGCCCGCTCGGCCGTGTGTCTCGCGAATCTCCGCCAGATCGGCTCGGCCATGACGATGTACGCCGGCGACAATCGAGGATGGCTTCCGTTGGGCCCGGCCGACCGGCTGTGCTACCGGGATGCGAAGGGCAATCTGTTCGCAGACCCCGGGCCGGATCGGCAGCCCTACCCGTGGTCAAACTGCCACTGGGGCGGCAGGCGAGCGGCCTACCTGCATACCCTGGCGATCTTCGGCCCGCCCCAGCCCGAGAAGCTCCGGCGGCCGCTCACGAACTACCTCTACCGCAACGCGGGTCTCGATGAGGACATGCCGCTGTTCCGTTGTCCTTCTGACAACGGGTCCGACCTCTGGGCGCCGCTGGGCCCCCGGCCGATCTATGAAGTCTGCGGGAACAGCTACTGGACGAATCCGTGGGGCGAGTACGTCAAGCCCTGGGGTCGGCGCCGCAGCGCCACATCGTCCATCGTGCTGGCCTCGGAGATGCCGTTGTCCATCGACGTGGCCCGCAGCATCCGGAGCACGGGGTGGCACCGCCGGTTCTCCACGCACAACATCCTGTTCCTGGACTTTCACGCCGACGCCCGATGCGTCGACACGCGCAAGTGCTACGGCCCCGGATGGGCCGTCGAGAACTACTTCAAGATCATGAGCTTCTACAGCTACTGAAGGCGGCGGCCGGCATTTACGGAAGGATCACATCCCACGTTACGGCGAACGAGCCGTCGGGATTCTGGCTCAGCGTGAAGACTACCGACGAGTTGTTGCACTGGAACTCGTATCCCTGCAACACGTTGACGCCGTCAATCCTGCCGACGGGGGCCGTGGCGTTGGGATCGTTGGCCGGCCAGAAGGAGATGCCCGGTTGCAGGGCCTGCTCATCGAGGCCCACCTGGAGACGACTGATCTGAATGACCTCGATCAGGCGTTGCGTGCCGACGGCGAGCGTCCGCCCGCAGATGAGCGCGACCGGGGTGCTGCTGGTGTTGCCGACCAATGCCTCCTGGAGCACGTTCGTCGGATCGGGATTGAGGACGAACTGCCCGATCTGGCGGTTCGTTGTCTGGTTGGGGTTGAAGAGGAATGCTCTGTCCTGCTGATCGAAAATCCCGTAGGTGAAGACGGCACGGTACGGCGTGCGGTTGTCGAAAAGGACCGTGACCGAGCCGCGCGAGCCCGGGGTGTCGCCGCCGAGGCTGGTGGTATTGTTGAAATACGCCTCGGGTGTGCAGGCGAGCAGGGTCGTCCACGTCACCGCACCGAACCCGAACAACACCGCACGCAAACGCCTCATAGTGAAACCGCCTTTTTCTGCTTGTCGGGTTGACGACCGGACTTCTACGACGCCGGTCGCCCGGTGTCAACCGACCCTCATACATCGACGGAGATTCGCGGCGGACTTGAATTGCACGCGATGCGGCCCGGTGTCGGCGGACAAAAGACGCGTCCCGGCCCTGCGGGGCGGCGGCCGGCGCTTGTCCGCAGACGCGGCCCGCGTTACGTTGCGGCCGGTGGAACCGCGCAGCCTGACCATCGCGATCAACGACCGGCCGATACGCCCTCCGAAAACAGGCGTGGGCCACTATGTGGAGGAACTGCTCCGCTGGCTGCCCCGGGTCGCTCCGCAGCATCGCTACGTGGGATTCTTCACGGACGTGCTGAAACGCCCCCCGCCGTCGCTTGAGACTGCTCGGCCGGGCGCACCGCCGGGCTCGCCGCCGGCCCGCCCGCCCCGCGTGGTTCGCCGTCTGCTGCAAGCCGGATACCAGTTCGCCTTTCGCGTCGCGACCGGCCGCCGCCGGTACGATCTCTACCACGAGCCCAACAACATCGCGATGCGATGGCGCGGCCCGACGATCACAACGGTGCACGACCTGTCCGTCGTCCGCCACCCGGAGTGGCACCCCGATGATCGCGTCGCGTGGTACGCGCGGGACTTCGAGAAGTCCGCGGCGCGCACGACGCACTTCATCTGCCCTTCCGCCTTCACAAAACGCGAACTGATGGAGCTGGCCGACGTGGGCGAGGACCGCATCACGGTCATTCCGCTGGCGCCGCGCGAGGCGTTCCGCCCCCGGCCGCCCGAGGCGGTACGGGAACTCCGGGCCCGGATGAGTCTGCCCGAGACGTTTCTACTCTTCGTGGGGACGATCGAGCCTCGCAAGAACATCGACGGCCTGCTCGATGCGTATTCGCGAAGTCCGGGCGCGCTTCGCCGGCGTTACCCGCTGGTGCTCGTGGGCGCGGCCGGATGGGGCGTCAGCGGTCTGTGGAACCGCGCGGCGCGGTTGGGCATCCAAGAATCGATCCTGCCGCTGGGGTATGTGACGGAAGCCGACCTGGCCGCGCTGTACACTGCCGCCGCCGCGCTGCTCTGGCCCTCGTGGTACGAGGGGTTCGGCCTGCCGCCGCTGGAGTGCATGGCATGCGGCACGCCCGTGATCACGAGCAACACATCGTCGCTCCCGGAGGTGACCGGCGATGCAGCCCTCGCGGTCGATCCCGCCGACACCTCGACGATGGCGGCGATGATCCAGCGGCTCATCGAGGACCGCCCGCTGGCGGCAGATCTGGCCGCCCGTGGGCTGGCCCGGGCCGCGCAGTTCACCTGGCAGCGCTGCGCCGCCGCGCATGTGAGCCTGTACGAACGGTTCGCGCGGCGGTAGGGCCCATTCCGGTGCGCGGGGTTTGCCCGGCGGAAGGCCCGAAGGACGAAGGTATGCGGCGCACCGCACGGCTGAGATCATCACGATTGCCGTTTTCGGTGGCACGGTTCTGCGTGGAGCGTCACGACGGCGCTGTCGCCCGTACGCTGGAATCGCTCGAAATCCTCGCAACCGGCAAACATTTCGAAGATGGGCGAGATGCCCCCCAATAAAGGCATCAGTGTCTCGCCGAAAACGGCACCACTATGGGGTTTGCGGTGCGAGGGGGCCGCAACAGCGGCGCTGCGTCCCGGAAGTCCGGCCCACGGATGAATTCAATCGGAACGGCATTGCCGCGATACGACGCCCTTGTCGGTCAATGGTGAAACAGACGCAGGCCGGTAAAGACCATTGTCATGTTGTAGGCGTCGGCCGCGGCAATGACGCCGGCATCCGCGATCGAGCCGCCGGTCTGGGCGACGTACCGCACGCCGCTCCGGTTGGCGCGGTCGAGGTTGTCCCGGAACGGAATGAAGGCATCCGAGCTGAGCGACACGCCGCCGGCCGCCGCAAAGCGCCCGATCCAGGCGGCCCGTTCCTCGCGGCGGATCGGGTCCGGCAACGTGACGCACGTCGCGCGAAGCTGCTCCTTCTCCGCGTCCGATAGCTGGTCCCACAAAAGAAACTGATCGATCGCGTTGGCCTTGTCGGGGCGCTTGACGCCCTCGCGAAAGCGGAGGCCCAGGACGCGGGGGTGCTGCTGGAGCATCCACTTGTCGGCCTTGTCGCACGCGAGACGCGTACAGTGGATGCGCGATTGCTGACCGGCCCCCAGGCCGATCACCTGGCCGTCGTACGCGACACATACGGTGTTCGATTGGGCATACTTGGCGGCGATCGTCGCGACGAGCAGGTCGCGGAGGGCCGCCGGAGGCAGTTCCCGGTTCCGCGTGACGATGTTGCGGAAGAGTTCGGGGCCGATGCGGGCGTTGTTGCGCGGCTGTTCCATCGTGACGCCGAAGACCTGGCGCCGCTCGATAGCCGGCGGTTCATAGGCCGGGTCGATCCGGAGCAACAGGTACTTCCCGTCGCGCTTGGCCCTCAGGATCTCGAGCGCCTCCGGCGAGTAGCCCGGCGCGATCAGACCGTCGGAGCTCTCGGGCCGGATCAGTCGGGCCGTGGATTCATCGACGACGTCGCTGAGCGCGGCGAAGTCGCCGTACGAGGCGAGGCGGTCGCCGCCGCGGGCCCGGGCGTACGCCGTTGCCAGCGGCGAGAGCGGCCCGTCGCCGACCATGTATGCCTGCCGCAGCACGTCGGGAAGCGGGTTCGCGATGGCCGCGCCGGCAGGGCTGACGTGCTTGAACGACGCGGCCGCCGGCAGACCCGTCGCGGCCTTCAGCTCGCGAACGAGCTGCCAGGAGTTCAGGGCGTCAAGAAGATTCACGTAGCCCGGGGCGCCGTTGACGACCGTAAACGGAAGCTCGCCGGATTCCGCGAAGACGCGTGCGGGGGCCTGATGCGGATTGCACCCGTATCGGAGTGTGATTTCGGCAGCCATCGTGCCGGCATGATGCGGACGCCCCCCGCTGGCGTCAAGGCATCCGATTCCCGGCTGTTGCAGTCCCATTGCGTCCGCTATAATCCGCCCGCAGCGCCCGGCCGGCGGGGTTGTCGGCCGGGAACGCCTGCGGGGATCGGTTTGCGTATTCTTCCATTCCGTTGGAGGTCGGCGTACATGAGCAGCATGACCAGCTATGCCCCGTCCGCTTCGGACAAGTTCGCGTTCGGTGTGTGGTGCGTGATGAACCAGGGGCGCGACCCCTTCGGCGACGCCACCCGGAAGCCGATCGACGCTCTCAAGGCCGTCCGCGGGCTCGCGAAGCGCGGCGCCTGGGGCTTCGAGTTCCACGACAACGACATCTTCCCGATCGGGGCGAGCGCCGCCCGAATCCGCCGGACCATGACCGAGCTCAAGAAAATCATGAGGGACACGGGCATCTGCTGCTGCTCGGGCACGACGAACCTCTTCTATCACCCGGTGTTCAAGGATGGCGCCTTCACGAGCAACGATCCGAAGATCCGCGCGTACGCCGTGCAGAAGGTGATGAACGCGATCGACCTGGCCGCGGAACTCGGGGCGCAGAACTTCCTCTTCTGGGGCGGGCGCGAAGGGGCGGAAGTGGACCTTGCAAAGGATCCCGTCACTTCGGCCAAGCGCTTCCGCGACGCCCTCAACTTCCTCTGCGCCTACGTCCGGCAGAACCGCTACGCGATGACGTTCACCATCGAGCCCAAGCCCAATGAGCCCCGGGGCGACATGTACCTGCCGAGCGTCGGCAACGCCCTGGCCTTCATCGCCACGCTCGACAAGGCCAACCAGCAGATGGTCGGCGTGAACCCGGAGGTCGCGCACATCAAGATGGCCGGCCTCAACCCGTACCACGAGTTCGCCCAGGCGATCGAGGCGGGCAAGCTCTTCGAGCTGCACCTGAACGACCAGAAGCCCGTCCGTTACGACCAGGACCTTGCGTTCGGTTCGGCCGACCTCAAGGAGTGCTTCTTCATCGTCAAGCTGATGGTCGATCAGAAGTTCGACGGCATCAAGGCCTTCGACTGCCACCCGTACCGCACGGAGGACGAAGACGGCGTGTGGGACTTCGTCGAGCGGAACATGCGGACGTACAAGATTCTGGAGGAGAAGGTCCACGAGGTGAAACAGAACCGTGCGGTGTCCGCGCTGCTCGAAGAAATCCAGGCGGACGACAAGGCCTTCGACGGCCTCTACCGCAAGTTCAGCCCCGCGGCTGCGAAGAAGCTCAAGGGCATCAAGTTCGACCCAGACAAACTCGCCCGCGGCCGCAGGCTCGCCTACGAGAAACTCGATCAGATCCTGACGGAGCTGCTGCTGGGCGTGAGATAGGCGCCGCCAATGGCCCTTACCTGCAACATCAATCGTCGAGGCCGCTGGTTGCGAGTTGCCGGCGGCCTCGTTTGCATCGGAGCGGCCGTCGTGCTGGTTGCCGCGGCGTGGTCCGATGTGGCGTGGTGGCGATGGCTCGCGGCCGGGGTGCTGACGGCAGGCGGGGCCTTTCAGATCATCGAAGGTGCCGTCGGCTGGTGCGCCCTGCGCGCGACAGGCTGGAAAACGCCCCTGTGAGAGTGCGTAACGGGGCCACAAGGCAGGTGCCCATGCCGACCAGTCCGTTTGCCGTCGATGCCTTCGGCGAGTTTCCCCCGGGGCACGTGTGTGTTCACCGGACCGAATCGCCGCGCCCGAGCACCCCGGAGCTGGAGCAGCTCATCGAGCAGAGCTGGCAGGAGGCCCTCGCCCGCTCGCAGCGTACCGGGGCGATCCTGTTCAACGGCGGGCTTGTGCGATGGCTCGGCCATCGCGTCGAGGACGGCGTGCTGCATATCGACGCCGCCCCCACGGACTACCGCGACTTCGTCGGCACCAACCTCTACAACAACCGCCGCCTCGCCGAGTTCGGCCGGGGGCGGTTCAGCAACCCGATCGGGACGACCGCCACGATCCTCAGCGACGACGGCTGGCTCCTGTACGGGCGGCGCAGCCATCGCGTCGCCTGGCACGCGGGCTACCTGCACACGTTCGGCGGCGCCCTCGATGCCGCCGACATCCGGGCCGACGGCACGATCGACCCCTTCGCCGCCGTGCGACGCGAGCTGCGCGAAGAGCTTGGGCTGGACGACGAACACATTGCCGACACGGTCTGCGTCGGCCTCATTCACGATCACGAGATCTGGCAGCCGGAGTTGCTTTTTGAAACGCGGGTCCGGCTGAGCCGCGACGGCGTGCTCGGGCGCCTCGATCTCGCGGACGCCCAGCAGGAGCACACGGCGATCGAATACGTCTGCGACGAGCCGGACGCCCTGGTGCCGTTCATCCGCTCGGCGGCGCCTGTGGCGCCCGTGGCGGTAGCCGCGATCTGCCTGCACGGCCGGCGACGCTGGGGCCGCGAGTGGTTCGAACGTGCCCTCGCAGCTCTGCCGGGGTAACCCGGATCGCGACGCCGACACGCCCACGGCGCGGCGCTGAAGGGGTTTCGCCGTGCGGACCATCGCGCAGCCGCCCCGCATCCCGCTTCGACATGCTGCCCTGTTTGTGTCCACCGTGCCCGCGCCCGCGGTCAGTTGCAGGCATTCTCCAGCCGGGCGTCGAGATGGCTCAAGCCGTCGTTGGCCGCCTCCGGGCCGGCCGCTTCAAGCGCCTTGCCGATGGGACGATGGCCGTCGTTCTGCACATACGGGTTGTAGCCGACGTCGCTGCAACCGAACAGCCCCAGGGCGGCGGTCGCGAGAATCAGCGCACAGAGAAACTGCCGGAGACTCATAGCGTGATTATCGGCCGCCATGCCGCCGCAAGGCGAGAAAACTCCCCCCCGCGCGCAGCGTGGATCGGGTTCACTTTGCACTACCTTCCGGGCCGGTCCATCGGCCCTGGTCGTCGATCCGCAGAGTGCCGGTTGATCGCCGGAACTGAAGGATCGCCAGGCTGAGCTGCGCCTGGGCCTGGGCCAGGCGATTCCGTGCCTCCAGCAGCACCTGCTCCGCCTCGACCACGTCGCGGTTGCTGAACTTGCCCAGGCGCGCCTGCACCTCGGCCGCCTGACGCCGCCGCATCGCGAGATCCCGATTGTGGATCTGAATTTCGAGCGACTTCTGTTGCTGCAACACGACGCGTTCGGCCTGGCGCACCTCCCGGATGATGTTGTCCTTGAGTTCCTCGTAGTTCCGCTCCGCCTGGGCCTTCGTGATGAACGAGCGGCGGAGGGCGTTTCGCTCCTTCACCCGGTCGAGCGGCAGTTCCAGCGTCATGCCCGCCTTGTACGTGACGCGGTCCGTGTTGTAGTCGAAGAGCCGGCGGTAGGCCGAATTGGTCGCCCACGCGATGCTCCCCGTCGCGTTCAGGTCCGGCAGCAGGTTGTTCTCCGCGATCGCCACGCCCCGTTCCGCGTCGCCGATCAGGTCGTACGCGTTGAGGAGCTCGAGCCGGTACTTCAGCGCCGTACGGATGGCCTCCTCCTCCGAAACCGCCGGCATCCTCAGCGACTCCGCCAGCGGATCCTGGCGCCCGAGGCTCACTTCTCCCGCGACGGCCGTAAGCTCCGCGGGGAACGGCACATCGATCGCGGTTTCCATCGGCATACCGATCAGGATCTTGAACCGGTCCAGCGCCGCCTGGTAGGCCTCGACGGCGTCGACCTCGGCGTTCTGGGCGGCCAGTACGTTCTGTTCCGCCCGCTGCACGTCCAGCCGGATGTACCGCCCGATCCGCCACAGGGCGCGTGTCCGCCCGACCTCCAGCTCAAACGACCGGATGCTTGCCCGCGCGTTGATAATCTGCTGCCGCAACTGTTGCAGGTTGAAGTAATCGCCGGCGATGGTGACGGCCAGATCGCGGCGGATGTTCTCGAAGCGTCGCACGGCGTAAATGAGGTTCCGTTCCGCCTGATACCGCGTCTCGTACGCGGCCTTGCCCGCCCCGCGCAGCAGCGGAACATTCCCCTCCAGAAGCATCTGCCCCGTGGCACCGTCGACGGCCCGGTCGCGAAGGTCGCTCATCAGTGTGTCGATCGTGCGGGCGACGACCTCGCCGCCATACGGGAGCCGTTGCCGCACGCCCGCCTCCATGACCGACTGCAGCGACTGGTCGAACTGGTTGGCCTTGCCGAGATTCGTGTAGTCGCTGCCGAGATTGGCGAAGAAGATGGGCTCCCAGAGGTGGCGCTCCAGGGTCAGATCCAGCGCCGCCAGATACAGCGTTTCCTTGGCGGTCTGAAAGTCGCGCGAGTGGGCGAACGCGTACGCCAGTGCGTCGGAGAGCGTCAGCTCCTTCGTCGCGGGCGATGTCGTCGGTCCGCGGACCCGCAGCGGCGGCAACGGCGGCGGCGGGCCGGTCTCAGCGCCGTGCTCGTCGGGAATGGCCACGTCATCCAGTGGCACGTTCGACGGCCGCTCCCCGGCGCCGTCGGCCAGCGGCGTACGGATGGCGCGCCTTTCCCGCGCCGGACGGCTTTCAGTCGGTTGCGTCGTCGGGGCACCGGCCGGTTGCGTCGTCGGCAT
>Ga0207433_10015177_pt1 | contig 11030 bp, 12 predicted proteins | sample YelNatPaOPGAMG01_FD_187559 | JGI IMG/M metagenome (GOLD analysis project Ga0207433, IMG submission 187559) | Hot spring thermophilic microbial communities from Obsidian Pool, Yellowstone National Park, USA - OP-RAMG-01 (SPAdes) (version 3) | ecosystem: Environmental > Aquatic > Thermal springs...
AGGCGTCTGCTCCTCAGTTGGAGACGTTTTGTCTAGGGCGGGTTTCTCGCCACTACTGCACCACTGGCGACAGCAGCCTTTTTCTTTAGAACGGCGTTTTCTGTTCGTAGCGGATGCCAGAGAACTGACGTTCATTTGATTCGCAGAGTAGAGGACGCTTATGCGTTCGGGATTTCTGCACGAAGCAGAGCCGCCGGCTCTGGATCCTGCAGATGCGGTGTGGCGACGTCTCAGTTCAGTTGAGCAGCAACGATACTTTCTTCATCGCATCGTGCTGCACACTTTTGCGCAGAAACCCTTAAGGATACCGACGGAAATACTCGAACACAACTCAGGACAAAGTGGCGTTCATGAGTGGCAAGGACCGGTCGCCAGTTTCCTGCGACTGCTCCGTCGACTCTGTCACGGCCTCCGGTGGGAACACCGCGGTGCCGAGCGCTCAGTCGTCGTTCTCCACCCTGGTGTGTACGTTGGCTGTGTTGCCGACGAACACACTGTCGACGACGTGCCTCTCATCGTGCACCGTTGCGACGACCTGGGCGCTTACTCGGTGACGGTGCTGCTGGAGCCCTTGCTGGTGCTGGCCCCGTTCGGGAAGCAGGTGACACGAGTGCGCTTTCGCAAGGCCGTCACCGAGAACAGCAGCCCAGAGACCATCGATGCGTTTATGCACGTCACACTCCCGCTGGCACAGGCGCTTCTCGGAACGGATTCGTGGTCAGAGCTGGCGCCTTGCCGGGCGCTTCGGGTCCAGCTACTTCGACGGGATGTGCCTCAAAGCGGCTCCGATACGCAGAGGATGCACGCACCACGCGGCGTTGTTCTGTTCGAGTGTCCAGTATTGAAGACGGGGCTGCACTGGGAGACGCTTCGTGAGACGCTGGCGAGGGGCTCGTTCCCACATGGACGCAGCGTTATTCAGCGGCTGGGCGGGGTGGTGTCCACGGCAGGTGTTGCGCCAACATGGGGTCTGCGCCTCATCAGCATGTCGCGTTCGCATTTCGAGCGCTGGTTGAGCGACGTGTACATAAGCGCCGTTCGAGTGCCGAAATCACGGACACCCATGTGCAGTCTGACAGTATGGGCGGAGAGCGCTGACAACTGCGCCTACGTTGCGAACACGAGCTGGTTTGAGGACTTGGATACTTTCTCGAATGAGCGCCGGGACCTACTCGGTTTTGCCGCCTTAGAAAAGATATTTTACAGCAAACTGCTTCCTCGTCTACGGCGGCGTATTCGGAATGCTGGACGCGCGGATACGCAGCATCACCCCCTGTTGCTGTGGTTCATGGCAATGGCACCTCCGAAGGGGCCACTTCAGACGTGCCTCGGGGCAGAGGTAGCGCTGCCAAGCCACCTACTTATACAGGATTTGGAGCATGTGCTTGGTGTGCGGTTTCATCTGCAACAAGACCAGAAAACTACGCTCTGGTGGTTATGCTGCCAAGGTTTGGGTTACCAGAACTGGAGCCGCGTTCGCCATTAGGTTATTCAGCGGGCTGGCTTGCTCTTGCTGAGTGCGATTTCCTGCTTGTCTCGTTTGATCGAGGCTGACTAGCACAGTCTGCAACGCGGCAGGGGCACCAGTACGCGGGATGAGCGGAGCGCTCGATCCCGGATCCTGTTCGACTCGGTACGAGGCGTAGGCCCAGAGCGGGGTCGTTGCCAGCGCGTCGACTCGCTGCGAAGCAGGTCTGACTGCCCACTGTGGATCGTAGGCTGATGGGAGCTGCAGCTGAGCGCTTTCCCAGTTGCGATCCATCGCTACATTCGTCCAGATTGAGGCAAAAACGCCAACGTCCTCTGTTTGCGTTGCAACGGTTCGTGCTTGTGTACGATGGAGTTCCACTAGCCACTCGGGGCGGCGTCCTCGCTCTACGGCCGGATACTCCCATTTACGGGCATCTGTGTCCGGAACTGGGTCCACCAGGCCAGTTCGATCCGGTGCGGCGACTGGGGTATCAGTTTGCGTCGCGCGGGCGACGACGACAGCGTCGGTGCCAGCCCGACTGGCTCGCTGCGAGTCTGCAGTAGCCGCCGTCCAAGCTGTATGCGTTTCGCTTGGATCCGTTCCGAGTAGCGTAGCCGCCTCAGGGGCTGCGGCCTCTGGTCCACTACGAGAGCCGGCTTCGCTGGCGCTGGCTCCCGTTGCAGCACGCGTCGTAAAAACGCTTTGCTGGACGAGAGCGCCTGGAGCCTGCGCTCCCTCGTAAAGCGTATGGAGTTGGAAACCAGGCGCAACGAGCACTGAAGCGCCTGCTGCTGTCGACGAGGCCCCTAGCCAGCTGGGAAAGGCCTGCCCCAGTAAGCCCGCTAGCCGACGGCCGAGATCGTACCAGAGACGTGCACCTCGCAGCTGCGTCTCTGACAGCCGGTCCAGCGAGTCCGCGTCAAAGTACCCGGCGAGAAGGGCCACTATGCGTGCGGACAAGCGCCTCATTCGGCGCTGCAGCAGCGCGCGACGCCTTTGCAAGAGACGTGCCGCGATAACCGCCTCACCTGCCACGGTAACTTCCGTACTGCGCGCAGCTGGCTCGTCTTCCGCACCGCTTTCCTGGGGCGTTTCTCTCTGGCGCCGCATATTCGTTTGTGGAAGCGAAGCGCGGCTTCAGCATGCGCACATTCGCGTGTGCAAAACTCCAGGTATTCGCAGCGCTCAGCTGCTGTTGCCCTTTGGCGGTTTCGAGCTCCACCTTCGTTCACTGTGCAACTGCTAAAGCCCACGTGTCCTCTTACACCAACGTTCAGTCGCGGTGCCGCCTGCACGAGTGCGTCTCGGAACGCTTCCGCTGGTGCGCAGGCGCTGTGCCTATGCGCCTGCGCTCATGCGATCCGTTGGACGAGCGCCGGCCAATGGCGCGGCCGCTTTCGCGCAATGTGGACCTATCGTTTCTACGCAGTCCATGCGACAGATTCCGTAGATTTTATGGATGCTCGGGACGCTATATTTGGTACGGATGATACCGACCGTGTTTCGTCATTCCGGGACGGTCGTCTGCGTTCAGTAAGCTTGCGTGATATCACGAATGACGTTAGCCAAGGTTCACAAGTACGTGTTTGTCTACGTCTCTGCGTACCTGCACGCATCCAGAAACATGGAGCCCCGACCTTCGGATGCAGTGCAGAGCGATCGCTGTGGGCGGGACGCGATGGCGCTTGGCGCACGCTCCACAGCTGCCGGCTGAGTGCGCCATCGATACACTTGTCGCTACCCGAACAGGAGAATATCGAAGAGAAGAGCCATGTGCGTCTGGAGGAACGAGCGCAGTCAATTACGCTCTGTGCAGTGCATTCTGGAGTACGCGTGAACTCCAGAATGCTCTTTTGTTCTTGCTCGCAGGTATTCAAGAAAAGAAGTGAATCCCCTGGATCGCAGAAAGTTCGCGGAACGAATGTGTCCCGTCACTCCTAGATTGCAAAGAAAGGCCTTGCATGGACAAGTCAAATGTGCTATGGTCTGCAGGCGGATGCTTCCCTCTTTTCATGGTTCTTTTGCTGGACGTCGTCCATCGAAAATAGAAGTTACCAAACTCAAGCTCAACGACTGCCTCCGCCTGGATCCATTTCACGCCAAAGGACCTCCGAGAAAAAGCTGCAGGATGTGAAGCTTTCGCATCATGGATAAGAACGACGGTGACGATGCGCGAATGAACAAAGCGACAGGTACCCATGTACACGAGACCATCGCGCGATGAACAGCAAACGCTGTCGGCTTGGGAGGGAAACGCGGTCGTCCATCGCGGGACGGACGAATGTTCGGCTCATCCGGTGAGACTTGATTCGCGAGAAATTGCGGAGCTGTTCATGGGCACTCAGATAGGCGTGGAACGCAGTTCGCAACCGAAAGACAAGACGGAACGACGGCGGGAGCAGTCCGTGGGCCCTCTCAAGTGTCTGGATACGAAAAACTCGTCAAAAATACAGGATCGTTCAACACCTCATCCCTCGTAGAAGCGCTCCCCGGGGCCTTCTCTGTCACGCATTCCTCTGTCCTGCTCTGAGCCGACGTCGCATCCCATCACTCGCCAGCCGGAAAGGAATATGCTGCTGATACTGGGGTTGAGGTACTCTTCGTACCAGTCTATGCTGCCTTGTGCAAGCTCATCGAACGCGTCGTCTGTCGTGTTGGACGCCATCTCAAGGCTAGCGGATCTGAATACGAGTGGTTTCCACCCATGACATCGAAGGCAATCGAGAAAATCATTCTTCGACAATTCATTGTCTACCTTCAACAGCCCTGAATTGCATTGTTGTTGCTCGTCTGCTCGTGCGCGTGAGGGTAGCGCGAAGAAGCGCTGCGTTTCACGAGGCGCACCCCGTGTCCCTGGACTGCGTCGAATCCTCAGCGTGCTGGCGCAGCAGCATGGAAACTGACGGAGACGATCTCTCGAGATACTGATGGAGGCAAGTCACGAGCTGATGATGTCATATTCGTTCGCGGCGGTAGCCAGTGCCCCGGAAACGTCGCAGTGAGCTCGAGCGTCACCTCTGATCACCAGAGCTCAACGTGGCGTACTGGACCCCGAATCGCCGAACGTCAGCTCCAAGGAATGGTAGACACATCGTGCCTGGCTGGAAGCCTTGCCTCCTGCGGAAATGCGTGTTCCATGAACGAGCATCGTAGAGCAAAGCTGTAGCAGAGTCCGGATCCGAGCGCATTCGCCTTCTCAAGCTCCTCTCTGATGTCTTCCTGATTCGTCAGATCGAGGTCTATTGTATCACCAAAGAGTCTTCAGTGGTATATGGCCGCTCTCAGTGAGCTACGACTGGTCTCTGCAAGCAACGATGAAGCATTATGACAACTTTACGAAAAGCACTGGTGGAGCTCGCTCAATCTTTTCCTTCAACACAATGGAAATAGAATGAACTGAACAGGGACGATCAACACTTTCGGACGATCGACCTGCATGCACTTTGTGAAACCCTGGTCTCAGTCGAACAATGAGACTCATTTTCAACCGTTTTTAGGTAGATGAATAGAGATAGTTTCAGATACGCGGGAGTCCGGGTTCCGGGGCACCGCGGCCGTCGCCATACCAGCAGATCGATCGAGGCGGTGGAGCCCACGACCTCACAAGAAAACTAGATGGGGCTGCGCATCTTCTTCCAATGCTAGGTTGCATCGCTGGCCGGGTATCGTGGCCACCAGGACGCATATGGTCAAGCGGAATGACAGCAACGGGATCGATGTCGACACCCTGAGCATCCTGTCGAATCGAGACGGCTGTTTCATGCGCTTCATTCAGAGACAATATATGACCGTGCCATCGGCGCATGCGGCCGATCTTTGGCAGGAGGATCTGACAGACTGCGCTGCGATCGCGAACAGTATCGGTGGTGCGGAGGCAACAGGCGTGCCTTTACCAGCCTGTTCAGTGCACCACATAAGGAGCTGATGGATGCGTCCCGTTATTTGGTCATAGCCTACCGCGCTGAATATGCTGTAGCGCGCATCATCTGCACTCCTGCTCCTTCGACGTGCGCGGACAAGGAATGCAGGAATCGATTCTGTAAGATTCTCATCGATGCGTTCAGGACGACATCCACACATGAAGAGAATGGGAGCACGTTGCATGATCTAGAAAAGATAACAGTGAAACACAGCCGAATGCTCGATACGGTGCTGGGTAAGCTGAGCGAGCGTCGGAAGGCGAGGTGCTCGAATAGCGAGGCTTTCTATGAGGTCATTTCACCTGTGCAACAATGGACGTTACCGCTTTCCACACTGAGCATTCTACACCGCGATCAACTTGCCGGAATGCACCGTGCCTCGGCAACATCCAGCAGCTTTGCGTTGAGCGAAATTCCGTCAGAATCCCATACTACAAAGTCTGCGCATTGTACTGAAACTCTGAAGACTTTTGGTGAATAGAGAACCACTGACCAGGAGCGAAGACTCCCAGAATCCTATACGGCAAAGTCTGGGCAATGTACTGAAACGCTGAAGATGTTCGATGAAAAAGGAACCGGTGACCAGGAGCGATGCGTTCGTATGTAATCGCCCGGAGCAAGGCGCTGGTTCGGTACGAGTCAGCTATCCGGCAAGGTTGCGACGCCGTATAATCCACCCACTCACACACATTCACACAAGGAAGCAGTGTCCTGGACATTTGATAAACGATCATGGTAACCCTCAATTCGGTGTTACGAAATGTATCGGGATCGTGAACCGCACCTCTTCCGCAAACGCTTCCTGGGTTTCAGACCCCTTCGATCACCGGCATACCCCCTGCTATGCAATTCAGGTTGGATCACAACGGCAGTGTCATAGACGGCACACTGTCGGACGACTGCACTCTTTCAAAGTCAACGTTCTTTTCGTCGGTGTTCTCCCCGGTGTATCATCCATGAGTCTGCATACGAAAACTCCCTGTCCGCCATTCATCGCATCTTGTGCGGCATTTTCCTCTCCTCGCCTCCGCTATTCCCATCGTTATCGTTATCATCATCGGAGTTTTCCACGAGCGCTTCTGCTCGCCTGAATGCGGACGTCGCCCGGACAGTACATTTGCATTCGGCGACGGCGTGACGAGCCCAGGTAAACGCACCACCTCATGATCGTCGAGCAGACCTGCTCTGCATGTACGGACTCGTGCCTGTGTCACGAGACATGTCCCCATTTTGTCGGATACAGGGAACGCCTCATTCTCGAGCAGCAACGGAACAATGGGCCCCGCCAAACCGCTCGTCGATGGTGCACCACAGTGCCGAGGAACAACTGCGGCGCGTTCACGAGTTCCTGCATGGATATCGCACCTGTAAAAAGAGGACGCTTCCATACGTTTACACGAAACATGTCATGTATGGATACGGGTAAGCGGCACCACCGCGTCGAAGCCGAACGCTCGGACGCACCGACGCTCGCCCAACTCGTCCCAGATGGTATGCAGGGTCACCAATGCGCCGCTTGATACCCCGAGTTCGGCATGAGAGCGATAGAGCGATAGAGCGAGCGACAGAAACCGGACCCGCTCGAGATCGGGCGCTGATGGATCGCGGGACGCCGCTGCGCCCCACGGGGCGAAACGGAAAAAGGACGGGTTGGTAGGCGCGCTGGTACCGCAGCTTGGCACGCGAGGCTTCCTGTGTGTACGTACGCGTAGCTTGTCGCTTGACGTACGGGAAACGTTTCGTCGAGACAGCAGCGCACAGCGTAGGTGGTCATTATCCTATTTATTCTGATATTTATTGGACAACGGATAGAATCTTTGGCGATGCGGCAACCAGCGAGTTTCACGTCGCCGCTGTGCGTCGTGGTATACGGAGAGCGGGAGCGCCCGTCGCTCGCGAGCGCACCCTCGACTTCGGAGCACAGCTCTTGGCAGGGCTCTGTGTTAGCGAGCGCGTCCGCTCAGTCGAGCGCAAGCTCGTCGTCCAGCGCAGGTAGTCGCTGGGGCGCTTCACAGAGCCTGCTCACGTACCCGGCGGTGTTTAGCGAGTCCAGGGCGGCGATTCGCGCCCGCTTCCAGGCTCCGCCCCCGACACCACACTGTGCGCGTATGCCTGACGGTCGTCTGTGCTGGTTGCGCAAGGAAAATGTGGCACATCATTGAGCGTCAGCAGACGGCGGCTGTGGCGGTAGTGGCTGTCGTTGCTGTCGTTGCACCCAGTTGTTGGTACGCGACGAGCTAGAGTCGTTGCCTGTCGTCGACGCCGAGGCGTTCGAAGGCCGCTCGCGCCCGTGTCCTTCGTCCATGGACTGGCGCTGCGGCTTGCTCGCTTGACTTGGACTCGAGCGAGCGGCGCCTGTGTGCCCGTCTGCGTTCGTGCTTCCGTCAGCGGGTTTCGGTGCAGCGGATGCAGGTCCGTTGTGGCTGCCGCTCGCCTGCGAAACGCGGGTCGAGTCGTTCCGCGTCGACCGCGGCTTGGTCGACTGCGAAGCAGCAGGCGCCTGCGCGCGCTCTCTGCCCTTGTTTGCAGCTGTGCTCGACGCGGGTGGACGGGATGTGCGTTCCGCTCTGCGTACCACGGTAGTTTCGGTTGTCATACGCACGGTCCGCTTTGTACCGCTGCTGCTCGTTGTGGTTGAAACCTGCGTTGTGCGTTTCTGTACAGCCGTGCGCGTAGCGTCATTCGCATCCGTCTGCGGAGTAGTAACGGGTTTGCTTCGGTCGGGTTTCGCTCGGGCCTCCAGTTCAGCGATGGTGCGAGCAAATCCTCGGCGCTGCTCCGCTGCAGATGGCGTATTCGACCAGGCAATCTCCCCGCTGGGGACTCTCTCCTGGAAATAGTTGCCCGTATCGGGATCGAAGACGTCGTTCTGGCCGAAGAGGTCGCGTCGGCGTTCCTCGCTGGTGAGCTCCCGATGCGGATCAATGGAGCCCACCGCCTCCAGCAACCGTCGCTCTTCAATAAAAGGCAGCAGAACAACTGCCTCCCAATCAAACCGCTTGCCATTCAGATCTGTACGGAACTCTGCGGGATAAAAATCACGCACCGGGCTCTCTAGATCGAGCATGAGCTGTCGATACGGAGGTGGTAGCTCGCCGCTGCTTTCAGGGGGCAAAACGCCCAGCAGCTGGGTCAGCGGCGTGAAAGGTTTCCCCTTGAGAAAACGAACCTTGTACGAGCCGAGGTCGCGGAGATCCGAACACAATGGTGCGAAATAGTACGGATAATACCAGGTCCACGACGGGCATCCGTGATGGTAGTACTGGAGCACCCAATGCAGACCTTCGAGATAGCTCTGAATCACCTGTCCGCGTAGTCGCTCGTTCCCGTCTGGTGCATCGAGGTTCAAACGGAATTTGTCCCGATAATAGGCGACGCGGTAGCGCTCGGGGTCACAGTACTCCTGGATGTTCTCGTCGACGCCTCTGCGATTGAAATACGCGCGTTCCTCTTCCGCAAGACGAGCTGCGAATGCCTCCAGTCGGTCTGGATGGATTCGGTGCTTGTCGGTGAGGTAGCCACCCATGATGGGCAGCAGCTCCTTATACGCGCCGAAGAGGAGTTCCAGCGCACCGTCAGAGATATCCAGATGGGGAAGGTGTGGCAGAAAGTCGTTGCCCACGAGTACGCCCATGAACATAAAGTCATCGACGATGCGCTCCAAATCAACGTGGAATGGCGGGGCATCGCTTCGCTGGCGACTGGCCAATTCAGCGAACTCCTTATACAGTTCGTCGCGCAGGAGATTAATCTCCAGCAGGTGAAACTCCTCAAAGTCGTCCAGATTGGCGGGTGCATCGACAAGTCCCATGCGTCGGGCGGCAAGCGCCCGCGCCAGAGGCGAGTTGTCGCCGGACTCGCTCGCCGCAGCCGGGTTGCTCAGCGACGTTATTGGCGGCGAGCGTGCTGCTGCTCCGAGTCGCTCACCGATGCGTCCGCGGTACACGAGTTTCTCTCGAAGCAGCGCAAAGTACGGCTCGTGGGTCACGAGTCCCAACATAATCAGATCCGCATCGAGTCCATACATGCAGTGCCGGATGGGCATATCCCCGCGGTGGCGGTGTTGCCGCTTAATCTCCCGGATCATTTCCATGATCTTGTGCTCGCCTTCGCCGGGCACCTCGGGTCCACTGAAAACCACTTTGCATCCGGTCTGCCACGCCCGATCGTTTCGCATTTTGTAGTCGATCCATTCGCGAAAGGCCTGCGACAACCGGTCCATGAACGCAGTACCAGGCGTGATGCAGTTCGAATCGAAGCGTTCTTCAATGAATCCGTCCTCGAGATCGCCACGGGCAATGGCTTCTGCGAGCACTCGTTCCGCCTCTTTGGCCGAGCGGAAGCGTCGAGAACGTTGCTGGTTCATCTTTGCGCGTGGTGCTACACCATCCACAGCCAGAAAGAGGAACTTTCGTGGTTTCACAATGCGGTAAAGACGATCGGTGTAGGCAAAAATGCGGGCAAACATCTCCACTTCATCGAGAAAGATGATATCGCCGTCGTTGTTATGGGTGCAGGTGTGGATGATACCGTTCATGTCGAGGTAGAAGTTGTCGAACTCACGATCACCTTCAAGCGACTGGTTGATGACCGGATAGCGCAGTGAGAGCCAACGAAAGAAGCGCGGAATCCCCATGGTGCAACGCCGCTGCTCGGACACGCGGAGGCAGCACAGCGCCTGACGTGCTTACGAGAGAGCGTCTGCAGGCCTCCGTCTCGAGCGCGTCAACGGCTGCTGGCCCAGCGCCGTTTCCCAACGACACTTACGTGAGCAAAGATCTTGTCAAAACTGCTGGATTCGCGTATCCGTACCAAAAACACGCAACACACGAGAACAAGTTCTTTCTGAACGAAACGAAAGGTCCGACACCAGTCGCGAGCTTTCGTAGACTTGAACGAAGGGTTCAGGCACCCGAGTCTCCAATCAATTGTAGATTGGATCTTGGATAAAAAGTCTCTCTTGGTGGCCAGATCACGCACGAACACCAGTCACGAAACGAAACGAAACGAAACGAATCGTCGAGCTTACACAGCACGGAGTCGTGCACCTCCCCAGTAGACGCTTGCTTCCTCCTTTTCGTGCGAACACGACTTGCGTTTTCAACGTTTGATAGAGCACTCGTTTTGCAACGCGTTCCGAGTCTATGCTACCGCTACGACGCACAACCCAAGCGCCTCGTGTGCCTGGAACAACTCCGTCAACGAGTCGTTGAACGCTTCGCAAGCAGCGTCAGAAGCGGAGAGGCGCAGTGCAGACGCCGTACGAAGAAAAGCACCCGCACATTTGCGCCCGCCGGTGGCTGCCGCGGATGCATTTCGCCTACCTCCGTGAACAAGCTGAGCGAGTACCAACAGCAAGGCACATAGCCGCAGCACCGCAACGCAAAACTGACCACGGATTAGGGGACACTAAAGCCCGGACAACTGAATCTGATTGCACTTTCGGGGAACCGTGCTTGGGTGCTTTGATTGTACACTGTAAACGAGGGCATACGGATCCATCGACTGCTTGCACGGCACTTGGTGAACGGCTCGAAGGGATGCGTGGCCTGGAGTCGCACCGGCTCGGTGCGCAGCATCTCTTTCTAGGTTTTACGGTGCCTTTCTGGACAGAGAAGAATGAATCACCGAATAGGCCG
>Ga0207433_10015179_pt1 | contig 11029 bp, 10 predicted proteins | sample YelNatPaOPGAMG01_FD_187559 | JGI IMG/M metagenome (GOLD analysis project Ga0207433, IMG submission 187559) | Hot spring thermophilic microbial communities from Obsidian Pool, Yellowstone National Park, USA - OP-RAMG-01 (SPAdes) (version 3) | ecosystem: Environmental > Aquatic > Thermal springs...
CCGCCCGGCTCGGGCGGTCACGGTCAATCGGCACTCTGGCAGGAGGACAAACGAATGCGACAGAAGAAGACGACCCGGCGGGATTTCCTCAAGCAGGCGACGGCGGCATCGGCCGGGGCGATCAGTTTTCCCTACATCGTGCCGGCCTCGGCGCTCGGCAAGAACGGAAACGTTGCACCGGGCAACCGCATCGTGATGGGTTGCATCGGGGTCGGCGGCCAGGGAACCGGCAACATGAAGCGATTCATGGGGCGGGACGATGTTCAGATTGTCGCCGTCTGCGACGTAGAGCGCAAGAGCAACCTCTACCACGGCGGCGCCACGCTCGGTCTTGAGCCGGCCAAGGCCGCCGTTGAAAAGTACTACGCCGACAAGAACGCCTCGGGCACCTGGAAGGGCTGCGAGGCGTACCACGACTTTCGCGACCTGCTGCAACGCAAGGACATCGACGCCGTTACCATCTGCACGCCCGACCATTGGCACGCCCTCATCGCCATCGCTGCGGCAAACGCCGGCAAGGACATTTACTGCGAGAAGCCGCTCGCGAACTCCGTCTGCGAGGGCCGTGCCATCGTCAAGGCCGTCACGAAGAACAAACGCATCCTCCAGTGCGGCAGCCAGGAGCGCTCGGGGCCGAACGCCCGCTACGCCTGCGAACTGGTCCGCAACGGCCGAATCGGAAAGCTCAAGACCATCTCCATCAACCTCCCCTTCGACGAGGGCCACCACAAACAGGTCCTCGAGATGAACAAGGAACCCCAGCCCGAGATGCCCGTGCCCGAGGGCTTCGATTACGATTTCTGGCTCGGCCACACGCCGAAGGTGTTTTACACGAAGAACCGTTGCCACTTCTGGTGGCGTTTCAATCTGAACTACGGCGGAGGCGAGATGACCGACCGCGGTGCGCACATCATCGACCTCGCCCAGTTGGGCAACGGCACCGACGACACCGGCCCGATCGAGATCACGGCCGAGGGCCGGCGCGATCCGAACGCCCTGTTCAACGTCTTCACCGACTACCGGTTCGAGAACGTCTACGCGAACGGCGTGCGAATGATCGGTGCGAACCAGGGGCCGCGCGGCCTGAAGTTCGAAGGCGACGAGGGGTGGATCTTCATCCACATTCACGGCGCGAAACTCGAGGCGAGCAAGGAGTCGATCCTCAAGGAGAAGATCCGGGACGACGAGATCCAGCTCGGCCGCACCTCCGGGCACCACGAGAACTTCCTCGACGCCGTCCGCAGCCGCAAGGACCCGTTCGCCACCGCGGAAATCGGCCACCGCACGGCCTCGATCTGCCATCTGAACAACATCGCGATGCTGGTGGGCAGGCCGCTCAAGTGGGACCCGAAGGCCGAGAGGATCACGAACGACCCTGAGGCGAACGCCCTGCTCTGCCCGAAGATGCGCCCGCCGTGGCACCTGTGAGGTGCCGCCGCTGCGAATCTGCCCGCTTCCGGCGGCGACCTGCGGCGCGGGAAACGATGGACGGCGGGACGCCGCGGGCCGCCCCTCGCGACGAGCCCTCGGGACGGAAACACGCGATTCGCGGCGAGTCCGGGTTTCGGGCAGGGCCGGACCGCCGGGAGACATGCAATGGACAGCCCCCTCCAGCCGGATCCCGTCGCACAGATCATCGACGCCTCAGGCGCGATCAGCACCGACGTCGTCTGCCGGCGTTGCGGCTACAACCTCCGCGGGCTGCCGCCTGCGGGGCGGTGCCCGGAGTGCGCAACCCCGATCGGATTGTCCACCTCCGGCGACCTCCTTCGTTTCGCCGACCCGGAGTGGGTCGACAAACTCGCCAGAGGTATCCGCTACATCCTCTGGGGGCTTGTGATCGCCGTCCTGCTACGCATCCTGGGCGGGGTCGTCGCGCAGTTGACGGAGCCTCTTATCGGAGAAGCACTCGGTTTTCTCGGCGGCCTGCTTGGCCTGTATGGGGCCTGGCTCCTGACCGAACCCGATCCGAGCGGTATCGGCGAGGACCGCTACGCGAGCGCGCGAAGGGTCATCCGCGTCACCCTGCTCGTCGGCGTGGCCGCCAATGTGCTTCACGCCCCCGTCCGCGCAAACGCCGTTACGGGCCCTGTCGCGATCGTTCTTACGGTCATCGCGAGCCTCGCAAGCCTCACCAGCGTCGTGGGGGAGTTCGCAAGACTCGTCTACCTGGAGAAGCTCGCGTTGCGGATACCGGAGCCGAAGTATGCCGCACGAGCTCGCTTCCTCCGATGGGGCTATGGCGGGACGTTGGCGATCGTGATTGCCGTCGGAGCACTTTTCGCGGTGTTTGCCCTCATGGCCGGCGCAAGGGGATCGGTAGTCTTCGGCGGGGCGGGTTGCATCATGGCAATCAGCGCGCTTCTCCTGTTCGTCTTTTTCTTGATGTATCTGTTGCTCCTGTACCGCATGGGGCGGGCCTTCCAGGAGCAGGCGAGGATCGCCCGCGCCACATGGACACGGGCGGTTGGCGCCGTTGCGCAGGTCGGGGACGCCGGCAACGCCGCTGACACTTCGTAACACCCGGCGCCGACTTGTGTTGCGGGCCTCGCGCAGGAGATCGCGACAGCAGGCCGCGGCGTTGCCGTCGGCCTGCGTCCACCGCGCCGAAGACGAAAACGCCGTCATCGTTGCGGTACGAGTTCGCGTCCTTGACACCTGACGGGAGCAGAAATAAGCTCGGATGTGATCCGGTGGTCAATCCGGTCAGGAGCGCATATGGACGTCCGGATGGAGTTGTCGCGCATCATCATCTCCGAGACGAGCGATCAGCAGATCATCGTCCTGCGGGAGAAGGGCGGCACGCGGCAGTTTCCGATCGTGATCGGCATCCACGAGGCCCTGGCGATTGACCGGCGCGTGAAGGGGTTCGCCACGGCCCGGCCGCTCACGCATGAGCTGCTGGCCAGCGTCATCCAGGCGATGCACGGCGAACTCGAGAAGATCGTCATCCACGACTTGCGGGATCACACCTTTTACGCCAAACTAGTGATCCGGCAGAACGGCGCGCTGCTGGAGGTGGACTCGAGGCCGTCCGACGCGATCGCGCTGGGTGTCGCTTCCGACACCCCGATCTACGTGTCTGAACACGTGCTGCGCGAGGTGACGGAGGCGCCGGGCCTGTAGCGCTTCTGAGCTTCACGGTGGCAGGAAGCGGCCGCCGTACGACGGTTTCGTCAAGACTTATCGGACAATGATCGGCACTGACAGCGACAAAGCGGTTGATGCATTTGCCTCTCTATGCGAGCGCATCTGGGCGGAACAATCCATCGCCGGCGGACCGAGATACGTGGCGCGGGCGCCGGCCCGGCTGGATGTGATGGGCGGCATCGCCGACTACACCGGCTCGCTCGTGCTGCAATGCGCATTGCCCCTCGAGACGCGAGTAGGCATCGCCCCCCGGAATGACCAGAAGGTCAGCATCACCTCCGTGGGCTGGTCGAACAACGGAGATACGGCCCAGTCCGTATGGCCGCTCTCAGCCCTCTACACGCCCACGGGCAAGCTGGCCTCGCCCGAGGCCTTCGCCGCCCACTTCGACGCATCGGGGTGCGCGTGGGCGCGGCATGTGGCCGGCGTCTTCTACACGCTTCTCGAGGCCGGCGCCGTGCCCCACTACGCCGGCGGGGCCTCGCTCGTAATTCAGTCGGATATTCCCGCCGACGCGGGCATCGGCTCGTCCGCCGCCATCTCGGTGGCCACCGGCCTTGCCCTGTCGGCCCTCACGGGCAAGACCATCGCGCCTGTCGAACTCGCCCGGCTCTGCCAGCGCGCCGAAAACCTGGTGGCCGGCGTTCCTCGCGGCATCAGCGACAAGGCCGTCGCCCTTATGGCCAACGCGGGCTCGCTGCTCCAGATGCGATGCCAGCCGCACGAGCTGCTCGGTCATATGCGCCTGTGCCCCGGCACGGCCATCCTCGGCATCGACAGCCGCGTCCAGAGCGACAAGCGCCTCGCGAAGTACGTCGAGACGCGCGTCGCCTCGTTCATGGGCCTGCGGATCATCGACAGCATCCTCCGCAACACCCCCGCCGCGCGCATCGTCACCGGCGGCTATCTGGCGAACATCACACCGACCGACTACGTGGAGCGGTTCCGCGACCTGCTTCCGACGCGGATGCGCGGCCGCGATTTTCTGGAGCGGTACGGCCACATCGACGACCCCGTCGCCCGCGTGGTGCCCGAGACGATCTACAAGGTACGTTCCCGAAGCGAGCATCACATCTACGAGAACGACCGAGTGCACCGTTTTGCCGAACGGCTGAGCCGCGCCGCCCGCACGGGCGAGCGCGACGCACTGATCGAGGCCGGCGAGCTGATGTACGCCTCGCACTGGAGTTACAGCCAGCGGTGCGGGATGGGGAGTATTGAGACGGATATCCTCGTTAATCTGCTTCGCGAACAGGGTCCGGCCAAGGGCATCTACGGCGCGAAGGTCACCAGCGCCGGGTGCGGCGGAACCGTAGCCGTGCTCATCGCGGACACGCCCGTCGCACACGAAGCGGCCGCCCAGGCCTGCCGGGCCTACGCCGCCCGGACGGGGCGGCAGCCGGTGATCTTCAGCGGTTCGGCCAACGGTGCCACGGCTGAGCTCTTGCACCGCGTGGAGTGACGCGCGTCGGAACAACGCGGCCTCCGGCCTCTCGCAACGCTCATAGCCGGATCCCGCCGGCGCAGGCCCCCGCCTGTCGAAGTCGGTCGTAATCCGGCGCAGCGTCGAAGCATCCTGCCGCAAGGGCGGGCGCGTCCGCAGCCGCCGGAAACGACGTTGATCGAACGTCCGAGGCGACTACAATCGCATAGGAGCGGCAGCTCGTGCAGCGCCGCCGGAAACTGCGCCCAGCCCTTGCCGGGCAACGCGTGCCGAGGGCGGCGCGCCTTGACGATGCGGGGGCGCTTTCGTAGCATTCGAAGCATCGAAGGCGTACGGCCCCATGAGGGTTGCGCACAATGCTCTGTCAGCGATGTAAGAAACAATCCGCGACCGTTCACCTCACCGAGATCATCAACGCCGAGAAACGCGAGAAGCACCTGTGCGAGAAGTGCGCCGCCGAGGAGGGCGTGACGATGAAGCAGCACATCCCGCTCAACGAGTTGCTCACGAGTTTTCTCGTGGCCCAGGCGGGCGCCCAGGAGATTGCGAACCTGACCTGTCCCGAGTGCGGGATGACCTTCGTGGAGTACCGCAACCACGGGCTGCTCGGCTGCCCCCACGACTACGACGCGTTCGAGAAGGCCCTTACCCCGCTGATTCAGCACGCCCACGAAGGCGGCACCCATCATGTCGGCAAGGTGCCCCGGCACCGGGCCGGCACCGCCACCCGGCAGACCGAACTGTTACGGCTGCGGCGCGAGCTGAACGCCGCCGTCCAACGCGAGGACTATGAACGGGCGGCCGAACTCCGCGACCGCATCCAGACCCTGGAATCGCAATGACGATCGACGATCTCACAACACGATCGGGCCAATGGCTCAGCGGCGGTCCCCTCTCGGAAATCGTGATTTCCTCGCGGGTGCGGCTCGCGCGGAACCTCGCGGGCTTTCCGTTCCTGAGCAAGGCCACCGAGGCCCAGCGCCGCGAGATCGAGCACCTCCTCGGCGAGAAGATCGGCTCGATCGACCTGGGGCACGAGACCTTCTACGTCGATATCGCCCGGTCGTCCGAGCTGGACCGCCAGGTACTCGTGGAGCGCCACCTGATCAGCCGCCAGCACGCCGAGGGCGAGGGCCATCGCGGCGTCATCCTGTCGACGACGGAGGAGTTCGCCCTGATGGTGAACGAGGAGGATCACCTTCGCCTGCAGGCCCTGCGCGGTGGCTTTCAGCTCGAAGACGCCTGGAAGGAAATCGACCGTATCGACTCGGCCCTCGAGGAGAAGATCGACTACGCCTTTCACGATCGCTTCGGCTACCTCACGGCCTGCCCCACGAACGTCGGCACCGGCATCCGCGTCTCGGTGATGCTCCACCTGCCGGCGCTCAAGCTTACGAACGAACTCGAGAAGGTCATGCGCGCCGCCCGCGACATGCATCTCGCCGTCCGCGGGCTCTACGGCGAGGGGACGGAGGCGACCGGCGACTTCTACCAGATCTCCAATCAGACCACGCTCGGCAAGAGCGAGGAGGAGATCATCGCCGAATTCAAGGACCGCGTGATCCCCCGGATCGTCGAGTACGAGACCCTCGCGCGAGAGACGCTCGTCCGTGAGCGGCCGGTCGCGCTGGACGACAAGATCTGGCGGGCCTACGGCGTCCTCGAGAACGCCCGCGCCGTCAGCAGCGAGGAAACGCTCTTCCTGCTGTCGCACCTGCGCATGGGCGTGAGCCTCGGCCGCATCGACCGGCTCAAGCTCGATACGGTCAACCGGCTCTTCCTCCTCACGCAGCCGGGCCATCTGCAGAAGATCCACGGCAGCCCGCTCGACGGCGAGCAGCGAAGCATTGCCCGCGCCGAGTTCATCCGCCGCACGCTCGTAAGCAACAACTGACCTCCGCCCCTCCTTCCGGAACACGGATACGGCGGGGAGAACCGCGAGCGTACTACCCGGCGTCCCGGAACTGCGTCTCGACGAGGCGGCGATAGAGCATACAGGACTCGAGGAGGCGTTCGTGCGTGCCCACGGCGATGACCTCGCCGTCGTCCATGACGGCGATGCGATCCGCCTCGCTGATGGTGCTGTAGCGGTGCGCGATCATGAAGGCCGTGCGCCCCTTGAGAAACGCATCCAGGGCCTGGTGAATCTTCAGTTCCGATTCCGGATCGATCTGGCTCGTCGCCTCGTCGAAGACCAGGATCGGCGCATCGCGCAGAATCGCCCGCGCGATCGCGATACGCTGCCGCTGTCCGCCGGACAGCGTGGCCCCGTGCTCGCCCACGACCGTCTCGTAGCCCTCGGGGAGGTTCTGGATGAACTCGTCGGCGAAGGCCCGTTTCGAGGCGGAGATCACCTCCTCCCTCGACGCGCCGGGCCGACCGTACCAGATGTTGTTCGCCACGGTGTCGGAGAAGATGACCGTCTCCTGCGTAATCAGGCTGATCTGCCCGCGCAGGGACCGCAGCTTGACGGTGCGGATCGGCCGCCCGTCGATGAGGATCTCGCCCTTTTCCGGCTCGAAGAACCGCGGCAGGAGACTCGCCAGCGTCGTCTTGCCCGAGCCGTTCGGCCCCACGAGGGCGAGGATCTCCCCGCGTCGCACCTTGAGGTTCACGTTGCGCAGGGCGGGGCGCGTCGTGCCGGGATAAGTAAACGTGATGTTGCGGAACTCGATCGACTCGCGCAGCGGCGCCAGGGGCACGGCGGCGCGATCCTGCTCATATTCGCTGGGACTGTCGATCACCTCGAAAAGCCGCTCCGCCGCCGCGGAGGCCTCCTGAATCCGCGGATAGACCTTGCTGAGCTTCTGCACCGGCTGGAAGATCGCCGCGAAGCAAAGGATCATGGTGAGAAACGCTTCGACGCCGAGCGCATCGTGCACCACCTGCGTCGCGAACCACAGGACGATGCCCGTGGCGCCGGCGAACGCCAGCATCTCGATGATCGGGGAGATCATCGCCTCCGCAAACGCCAGTTTGAGCTGCTGCTTGAGCAGCCGCCGGTCGATCCGGAACAGACGGCGCCGCTCGTAGTCCTCCCGGGTGTACCCCTTCACGACCCGCATGCCGTTCAGCACGCTTTCCAGCGCCCCGAGCATCTGCCCGTATGCCGACAGGAGCTTCCGGTTCGCGCGGCGGATCTTCTTGCCCACCCGCCAGAAGATGAAGCCCGCCACCGGCGCCGCGATGAGCACCACCAGCGTCACGCGCGGCTGAATCCAGAGCGCCACGAGCGTCACCCCGACGGCCTTGAGCGGCTCCGCAATCGCCTTCTCGAAGAAGTTCATCAGCCCGCGGAAGACATGCTGCATGTCCTGCACGAAGCGGCTCATCATGTCCGACGTGTTCTGCGTGAAGCGCGACATCGGCAGCTTCAGCACGTGCCCGTACATCTCCCGCCGCATGTCCATCACCGCCCGTGCGCAGACAAGGTCCGTCAGGTACTTCCCGACGAACTGGCACAGGTTGTTTACCAGCATGATCCCCAGCAGGCCCAGCAGCACAAAACGCAACGTCCGCAGCCGCTCCTCCGCCCGCAACCCCCCGGGCACCAGCGACGCGACGTAACGCCCCATCGCCCAGTTCTTCGAGTGCTTGCCCGCCGGAACCGTGAACGTGTGCCGCTCGGGCGGAACCGCCGGCCGGTACACCTCCACCCGCATCGGGGCATCCGTGGGCAACCCCGCCACCAGCGCGTTGAGCTTCACCATCGGACCGCGCGTGCCGTCGATGGCCACGATGAAGTCGCCTCGCTGAATCCCCGCCGCAGCCAGAGGCGAACTCACCTCGGTGTCCACAACCTTCATCGCCCCCGCTTCCATATCCGGAACCGGGTTGTCGCGCTGCGGATCGTATGCCGCGAGGGTCGCCTTCAGCCGCCCATCCACGATGTGATGATCGATCCAGCCGTGCAGACCCTCCGGCCGGACGATCACGGTGAGCACCGGCAGGATCGACCCGATGCTCAGGGAGTACGTCGCCGCCATCCCGACGACGCACAGGATCAGGATGGGAAGATACCGTTTCTGCGGCCACACGTACCCCAGCACGCGCTGGAAGTGCCGCAGATACTGAACTCTGGCTTGTGGCTTGTCATTCAAACCGCTGGTAGCCGGCATGCTCGGAATATAACCGGCCCGGCCCGAACTGCCAAACCCCTGTACGGATCGTTGCGACGCGGATGAACGTCCAGCCCCCGCGTGGTCGTTCGCTGACATCCTTGCCGCACACGAAAACCCAGGCGACGTACCGCCGGCTGCGGCAGCAGCGCAACCCGGGCAACGGCGGTGGCGAACGACTATATCGACGCGGCGACAGCGCAGGCACCTGGTCCGCCGTGGGCGATCCGCGCACTGCAGCGCAGCGGGAATGACGTCCGCCCGTCACCCGCGATCTCAGACGCCGGTGAGCGCCTTGACCTGTTCCATCGAAATCCGCGCGGCGGCCTCGGGGTCGCCCTTGAGCACGCGTTCGTAATACGCGAACGACTCAAACTCGACGCTGCAGAAGCCGTCGTATCCGATCTCGTTCAGCGCAGCGAAAAAGCCCTTCCAATCCACCCGGCCCTCGCCCAGCAGGGGGAAGAGGAACTTGCCGAGTTCCGGAACGCCCACGGCGTCCTTGAGGTGAACGTGACCAATCCGCTTGCCCCACTGCCGGACCACCCAGCCCGTGTCGAAGTTGCCGTACAGCGTACCGTGCGACGGATCGAGATTTACCTTGTGCACCTGCGGATCGATTCGGTCCATCAGGAACCGGTGCGAATAGAAATCGTGCGTCAACGTCCCGAAAATCCCTTCGGTCGTCGTCACGACCTTCGCGGCCCGCGCAACCGGCGTGATGATCTCGTATGCCTCCAGGACCTGCGCCCACGCCGCGCCCTCCGAGATATCCTGCCCTACCTTCGGGGCCTTCGGGTCCCACGCAAACGGGCCCGTGCAGACCCCTACCGATGAAACGCCGCACATGCCCGCCGCTTCGATCCGCCGGATCATCCGCTCGATCCGCCGGCGTCGCTCCCCATCGTCCAGGCACACGAGGTCCTCCGTCCCTGCCACGCGCGACACCTCCATGCCCGCATCACGCGTACGCTGCACGAGCTCCTTGAGCCGGGACACCGGCAGGTCCGGATTGAAGTGCGCCGAGGTCCACTCGATGCCCTCGTAGCCCAGCTTCCGAAGCGAAGCAATCACCTGCTCCGCCGGCATCGACGCATACCCCAGCCCCGCCAGGAATGCGAGTTTCCACTTCCGCATGTCCGTCACCTCCAGGCAACAGGTCGCGCCTACTCGACGACCACGGCCGTGCCGCTGACGTTGACCATCAGCATGCCGCCGAGAGTCTCATAATCCAAGTCAACGCCGACCACGGCGTTGGCCCCGAGCTCCGCCGCCTGCTGCTCCATTTCGGCCAAGGCAATGTCCCGCGCCTTGCCCAGCTCATGCTCGTAGGCGGCGGACCGTCCCCCGATGATGTCCCGGATGCCCGCGAACAGGTCCTTGAACACGTTCGCCCCCATAATCGCCTCGCCGGCTACGACCCCGAGGTACCGGCGAACCGGCCTTCCTTCGATCGTCGGTGTAGTCGTAACGATCATCTTCGTCATCTCCGTGCCGATCAGGCGTCGGGGGCCCGGTCGAATGCCAACCTGCCGGGGATCCCGCGCTGGCGGCAATGCCGTGACACCAGGGCGATGTAGGTTTCGCGAACGAAGCCGGCCTCGGACAGGCCGAGCGATTCCCGGGCACGATGCACGGCGGCCTCGTCGGGTCCCTCAATCTCGACGTAGCGGCCCAGGTGCGGCAACTCGTCCAGCTCGACTTCGCAATCGCCGAGGCGCCAGGTCTCGCGGCGCTTCTCGTACGAAACGGCCTCCACGAACCCGAGCGATCGCAGAATGGCGCAGGCGGAATCCGCCTCGCCGACGGTGGTCTCGATCTCCTCGCGCGTCTTGAACGGGCCGGGTTGCCGCGGGCCTTTGAACGTCAGCGTCGCCGTACGCAACGTGCCGTCGAGCGCCGTCATCGTCCGCACGCGGAGCCCGCAATCAGCCGAGGCAAGCGACTCGTCCGGCCGATCGAAGATGTGGTTGCATTCGAGGACCGCGCCGACGCGCACGGCACCGACTTCCGCCAGCCGCCTGCGCACGGCATCGTGCGAGTCAACCCGGAACTTGCCTTCGATTTCGAGTGGCATGGGACGCATGTTCCCCGGGGAACGCCGTCTTGCAAGGCCGCGCGCCGAGGCAGTCAACTCCGGCAAAGGCCGCCGTCGCCTCGGCGCGCCGTCGCTGCATTGCTCTTATCGCGTCACGATATTCACCAACCGCCCCGGCACGCAGATCACCTTGATCACTTCCTTGCCGCCGATCTCCGCCCGGATCTTCTCGTCCGCCAGCGCTGCCGCCTTCATCTGTTCCTCGCCGGCATCGGCGGG
>Ga0207433_10015181_pt1 | contig 11029 bp, 10 predicted proteins | sample YelNatPaOPGAMG01_FD_187559 | JGI IMG/M metagenome (GOLD analysis project Ga0207433, IMG submission 187559) | Hot spring thermophilic microbial communities from Obsidian Pool, Yellowstone National Park, USA - OP-RAMG-01 (SPAdes) (version 3) | ecosystem: Environmental > Aquatic > Thermal springs...
AATAATAGCACAGTTACATCCAATGATTATCATGAATTATCAAGACATGCTAGACCAGTAAGAGCTGGAGTAAAATAGGAGTCTATAATGAATACATACGTGATTGGATATCCCCATTGGTCTGCTGGGGATAAACAAGTATTTTCATCTGGAAGTGGGTTTCCTACAGCTACGTATGGTCAAGATAATGCATTTCCTACTGTTACAGTTTTGCCTATGGATGTTACAACGAGTGGAGCAACTAAACCAGGTCAAAGTTCTTTGGAAACTATATTTGATAATCTTTCAAATTTAATGAAATTAAAAGTAGTAAGTGAAATACCTGCTCTTTTAATATACTTTATACCAGAAAGTTCATTTAGTGAAACATTTACAAATAATTTACAAGATAGTTTTTTAGCTGAATTTCAACCAATGGGTGCAAAAATTGGACAAACTTTACAAATGCTTGGAGTTAATCCAACATCTCTTCAAGGAGAAATGGAAGGTCTTTTAAATTCAATTCCGGACGTAGGCGGGACAGCATCAACACTTACTAAATCATTAATCCCATTTATGACCGGATTACCTTATCAATGGCCTAAAATTTGGACTGGATCTTCATCACCTTTGTCATATACAGTAAAAACTCAACTTCATTGTACAAGTCCAAATGATGATGACGATTATTTGAAAAATATAGTAGATCCGATCTTTGAATTATTAAGATATGTTTTACCAAGATCTATTGGCAATGGATTTTATCAATGGCCATATTTTTGTCAAGCAAAAGCCCCAGGTTTATTTAATCTGCCAAAAGCAATGATTAGCAATTTGGTCATTGAAAGAGGTCCTGGTGGTATTTTTACGATGCAAACTCCAAGACATAAATATAATAGGCCAAGTATTGTTAACATAGAAATAACTTTCACTTCTTTATATGATTTCGTTGGTCAACAAGGTGATAAAGGTCAAATACCAGAACAAGGAATGGTTGAGTATATATCAGGAATACTAGGGACTTCAGTCCCTGCTAATATGACTGGCCCAACTGCTACAACAACAGTAACCCCTCCAAATGGAACAGCACCAGGTCAAAATCCAACAAATCCACCAACTAAACCAACTGAAGGTGATAAAAGTAAAGCAGCAACGTTATCCGGATTTCAACAAGCTGGTTCTTAAAAATTCGTAGAACAAATATAAGTTAAAAGAAACGGAGGATTTCATGTTTACAGATAATTATTCTACTGATACTCTGTGGATAGAAAAGTACAGAGCTAGAAGTTTAGATGAACTTGTCTTAGCTAAAAATGTAAAAGAGCAAATAAAATCTTTTATAGATAATCCACAAAGTATGCCTCATTTAATTTTTATAGGTCCTCCAGGAACTGGAAAAACTTCAGTATCTAGAATCATTTGTGATACTGTATTAAAAAGTGATATGGACTTAATAGTATTAAACGGTTCCGAACAAAGAGGTATAGATACTATTAGAAACATTGTTATTGATTTTCTTTCAGTTCCACCAATGAGAAGTCCTGTAAAAATTGTTTATATTGATGAATGTGATTATTTAAGTCAGGATGCCTGGGCTGCTTTAAGACATACTATGGAGAAGTTTGCTGAGTATGGTAGATTCATTATGACTGCTAATGAATCCAAGATTCCAAAACCAATTCAATCTAGATGTGTTACATTTTCTTTTGATTCTTTACCAAGAGATAAAGTTTTAGAAATATGTATGCAAATTTTAAAACGAGAAAATATTAACTCTATAGATATTTCTAAAGTAGCAAAGATTATTTCAATGGCGTATCCAGACTTAAGAAAGATAGTTAATTCATTACAAAAGTTTTCAGTAAATCAAACTTTAGATTTACAAGATTTAATGGATGAAGAAACAAGAGTTATAAATATGACAGAAACTTACATAACTATGGTTATGAAAAGAGAAAATACTTTTGAAATTTTTAGAGATTTGATGAAGATAGTAACTACAACATATCTAGATTATATAACAGTCTTAAAAACTTTATTCTTAAGACTTGACGAAAATTATGTTCCAGTTAAAATTCTTATTTCAGAAATAACAAATAGGATTTCTTACGTTCCGGTTCCATCTATGTTATTTTGTGAGTTTCTCTATAAAATAAGAACTATTTCAAATGATATGATGATGTAATCGCATATGGAAACATATATAGAATCTATTAAAAAAGTAGTCCCTTTGTATTATGAAAATGATACAGAGTTAAGGATTAGATGTCCTTTTTGTGGAGATTCTCAAAAACATCCAACTCATGCTCATTTGTATATTTCCAAGTATCTTATTCCAGGATATAACATCCCTATGTTTAATTGTTTTAGATGTGGGGCTAGTGGATCAGTAAATAAGTTATTAAGACATTTTAAACTTCCAGTTTCACAAATTGATAAAAATGCTATTACAGAAATAAAAGAAGTTGCTGCTGGTAATGATTTCTGGGGTAGAAAAGAGTTTGCTGAATATAAACTTCAATATCTTAGAAACCGATTAGATGAAGATATTCCGGGTTTTGTAATGCCTTATTTAGCAGATTCTTTTAGAACTAGAAGTCCTATTTTCTCTCAATACTTAAACAAACATTATGTAGGATTTATAACACATAACAGAAGAAAATGTGCTTGTAGATTATGTACAGATGATAAATATCTAAATAGATATGTTATGATAAATAAAACTTCTTTACCTGATTTCTTTGTATTAGAACCTTCGTCTAATGAATATACTAAGAAAGGAACTATAGTAATAGCAGAAGGAGCTATTACGTTAATAAGAGGATATCTTAGTCTTAGAAAACTAAATATCTTAAATAAAAGACAAGTTCTTTTAATAGCTTCTTTTAGAAAAAATTCCCTTTCTTCTGCATTCAAATATGCAACATCTTATTTTGGTATTCCAGATTGGGAAACATTTGTTTTAGCTGATGAAGATGTTAATCCAAAAATTATTAATTTTAAAAGCAAAATATTATATAATAAAAACGGTTCTGATTTTGGAGAAAAATGTACTGATATAAAAATATTAGAAGGGGGTCTTAGATGATTTCTTATGACATTGTTTTACCTAGTAAAACGGTAAACCTAAAACTCATTCCAGGGAAAAAAGAGTTATTTCTAAAAAACAACTTACAGTTATGTACTATAAGTTTAGCAGATCATTTTCTGAAACACACTTTAGAATTTATAAAAGCAGAAAGCGATTTAACAAATGTTGATAGTATGGATTTTGAAGAAAATGAACATACTATTGATATTGGTCCTTTGTTTGTACAATTCTTTTCTTCTTCTAGTGATATCTATAGTTTGTTTTGGAAAAAGAATGTCAAGTACAGTAAACAATTTCTTTGTACTACTATTCTAAACTTATATAATGTAACTACTCAGTTGTTTTGTAAAGCTCAACTAAGGTTTATACATACAACAACAATGTACTATCTGTTATTTAAGAGTCCACATAGTTACGATGTTGAAACAAGTTTACAATACGTATTTGATGAGTTTAACTATTTTGATAGTACAAAATTAAAACAAAGAATCGAAAAGGCAGAGAGTAAAAGATAATCTAAAGAAGGTAAAACAATGTTTATTCAATTAAAAAGAGAAACTATGGAAGAAATTCTGTCTATAGCTAGAACATATCAATGTGATGAAATCATCATTACTAAAGATTTACAAAATATTTTTTATGGACAATATGTAAAAGATTTGTTTATCAATAGCTATATGACAGATAAGAATGCAGTCTTTGATATAATGAATTCTATGATGGTTATGATGGCTAATGAAAGTGCATTTTTTAGAAATAGTGGAATAGATACATCTTACGTAGTATATAGTGATACAGGTAGAAATTTCTTTAATAGAGCTTTGGTGCCTTCTTGGAAAGAAATGAGAAAGAAGCAATTGGTTGAAAATCAAGAAAAAAACCCTTTTGAAAGTACTGCACAATCTTATATGCATGAATCTTTTAAGAAGGCAATAGAAACAGTTGGAATGTTATTAAATAAAATGCCAAAAACTTATTTCTATAATCTAAGTGGTATTGATTCTGATTTTATTCCTATTATGCATAAGTATATTCATTCTAATAGAAATAGTCTTATGGTTATTGTTAGTACTGATAAAGATTATATATTTTCAGTATCTCAAGATCAAACGAATGTAAGATATATGTTTATCAAAAAACAATTACAACATAGAACAAATATATTCAAAGAAATGTTTAAAGATCATAAGTTTTCAGATGTTCAAAGACAATTGATAGCTTTTAATTATGGTATCTTTCATGCATTAATAGGAGATTCTTCAGATGGGATGTTTCCTGTTATTCCAAGAAAGTCAATTACTTTTTGGCTAAAGAAATTGCAAACAAAATTATCAGATGATGTATCATACTTTAGACAATGTGTTATAGATGATACACCATTTGATGAACTCTTAGAAACTGAATACAAAGGAGAATGGGACAGTTCTGTATCTACAAATCCTACTAAAGTTTGGGATCTATATAAGTATCATTCAATCATTGTAGATTTCTATTTAACTACATTACTTGTATTAGATCAATCTTTGATTAAACCAGAAGATTTAGAATCTAGTAGGAAATTAAAAAGGCAATTTTATTTTGAAAAACAAATATGCGATCAGAATTTAGAACTTATAAAGAATACTATTTGTAAAACTGATTGTATTGCATTACAAGAATCATCTTATATTTTGAAACAATTCAATATAGATCCAGACATAAGTTATCATATTTACTAGCATATAGATAACATATTACTGCATAGGAAGTTACAAGTACTTCCAAGGTATAATTTTAACTTAACAAATTAAAGTCTTTGCTATGAGGAAAATAAGGAGGTTTTTGAAATGTGGATTTTGAAGAAAGCATTTAAAGTTTCGTACGCTCACAGAGTTTTTACTCAAGATTTAAGTGAGTATAATCTAAAGTCAAAGTGTTTAAATTGGCATGGTCATGATTCAGTAATAGAATGGATAATAGAAGGTAATGTATTAGATAACGGAATGGTTTTAGATTATAACGTACTAAAGAAATCTGTTTCAGAAACTCATAAAATTATACATCCTGAAATGATTGATCATACTTTACTATTATCTACAAAAGATCCAATGTTTGATAAGATAATTAATTTGTATGAAAGACCTTCCAATCTTAATATGCTATTAGATCTTGAAATGGAAGCAATGATATCTAACGGACTATTCATACATAATTTTGTAACTACTGCAGAAATGATGGCACAATTTTTTACAGAACAATTATATAAATTAGTTACTGAGTTAGATCTTAAAAATATTCATTTAGTATCTTGTAATTTTAAGGAGACATTAGATACAGATTGCATTTACAAAAAACTTATTTAAAAAAGGATAAAGTATGGCAGACGTTAAATATCATGGTTCTCAAAGATGGACTTTATATGAAACTTTTACAGATTGGATTATTGGTCAGATTGAGGAATTGCCTGACGAAGTTTTAAAAGAAGTTAAAATTACTCAATTAATTTCAATATTTAGTAGAGTACCAAAACTACTCTACTTTTCTAACAAGTATTTAAATAAATATGAAACTTTTAGTTTGCCAATTTTAGAAGTAGCTAAGTTCATTAGGAAACTTTGTATAGAGAATAGAGTTCAAAGAAAAGATATCTGGTGGTTTTCAAATTTGGTTACTGAAGATAAGATTGATGTAGTTAGCTATCTTAAACTATTAAAACCTTATGAAAAAAGATATTATATCAAAGAATTCAATATAAAGAAACAAGAAATTCCTATAGTTCAAAAAACAAAAAAGAAAACCAAGAAAGATAAATTAGTAGATGAAGTTTTAGAGAACCAAGATGTTTTTGAACCAAAAGTTAAAAAAACTATAGCTCCAGAAACATTTAGTAAAGATAATGATATTTGTAGAAGATGTACATTGTATAATGAATCTCAAGTATTGTTTGATACTAATGCTCCAGATTTAACTTCTGTAGATATATTATTTATTGCAGAAGCTCCAGGAGCTACAGAAGTAGATAGAGGAATTCCACTTATTGGTATGGCTGGTCAAAAATTAAGAGAATTTGTTTCTACTTATATTGAACCAAATGGGTTAAAATACTTTATGACAAATGTTTGTCTTTGTAGACCGCCAGAAAATAGAGCTCCTACAACTCATGAAATAAATTGTTGTTCTGGATTCCTTGAAACTGTAATAGATACAGTAAATCCAAAACTAATAGTAGCATTAGGAGCTACAGCAAAAACTAGGTTGAATATAAATAAAAGTGGACTTTTAAATACTAGAGGATTCTATAAGTATAAAGATTATGATGTTTTCTTAACAGTTCATCCATCTTATATAATGAGAAAACATGATAATAATATTTATGAAGAAGATTTTCAAAGTATTCTTGAATTCTTTTCTATAAAGCAAAATACAGTTCAAGAAGAATTTAACAAAGTAGAAATAGTAAGCGAAATAAGATCTCCTTTTATACAACAAGTAAATGGAGAATATACAATCAAGATTCCAGATCAGTATTATGATATGAGTTTAGTAAATATTGAAAAGTTTGGTCAACATGTAATCTATACTTTAAGAGATCATAACGATAGAAAGATATATTACAAAACCCCAGCAGTATTTTATTACTACATGAAAGACGGATATGGATCTTCAATTATATATGATAAAACTGATGTTAAAGTAGTTGAAGGAAATCCAGTTTATAATCATCCACCAAATATTACATTGTATGAATCTGATATTCCTATTGATATTAGACATAGTGTTGATTACAATTTTGTTAAAGGAGAACTTACAGAATATCAACCGCATATTTTATATTTTGATATTGAAGTATATTCTCCAACGGGTGAGTTTACAGATCCATCTGATGCTACTAATCCAATTTCTTTGATTTCAGTAAAATTAGAAACTCCTTATAAAACTTATACCAGAGTATTTGTTAATTCTCCAAAGTTTGATATTCAAGTAGATAATGCCGAAGTATATTTTGTTAAAGATGAAAAAGATCTCATAGAGAAATTTATTTTAGAATCTACTCAAAATGATGTAGATATTGTAACTGCTTGGAATATTTCTTTTGACTATCCTTATATAGCTGAAAGAATGAAACGTTTAAAGATGAATCCAAATCTTCTTTCACCATTAAAGATGCCAGTAAAAATGGATAGTAAAACAAATACAGTAATGGTTCCGGCATTGATTACTCCAGACTTACTTACATATTATAAAATATTAACTACTGCTCAAGGAACTAAAAGTAGTTATGCATTGGATAATATTGCTAGGATAGAATTAGGAGAAGGAAAAACAGAAGGACATGGTGAGTTATTTTATATTATGTGGGAAACTGATAAACCTCAAGCTGTAAAATATAATATTGATGACGTTAATATTATATCTAACTTGAACAATAAACTAGATATTATTCAGTTTTTTAATGATATGAGAATAGTATCTTCATGTCCTTGGCATTATTTAAGCATGAATACAATGTTTATTGATGCTATGAATTTATTATTTGCTAAGACCGGAGGGAAAATTTATGACAGCCTTAATAAGAACTAGAGTTCCATGTCCAGATACAACTACTAAAAAGATTGGAGCTTATGTAAAGAATCCAATCCCTGGAATTTTTAATTCAATTTATATTACAGACTTTAGTGGACTGTATCCTTCTATAATGAGAACTCTAAATATTGGTGCTGAAACATATATTGCTCAAATGTCTAGAGAAGATGCAGTAGATTATCTTTTAGATAAAGAAAAGAATTATAAAGTGGTTCTTAATCCAGAATCTCCAAATCACGTAGTTATGACTTACAAAGAATTAAAAGATTTTATGAAAGATAAGATAATAGCATTAAATGGTGCTATTATGAGTGCTAAGCAAAAATCCTTTACTTTTGGTGTTATAACAGTTCTAACAGACTTAAGAAAGAAATTAAAAGTTAAAGCAAAGAAAGATCCTTCTTTTAGGAACAAAGAAAAGTCAGTAAAGATTTTAAACAACTCTCAATATGGAGTTTTTGGTTTTGAACGTTTTAGATTTTACAATCCAAATATTGTAAATGCAATTACTTTAACTGGACAATTTTTAATTAAAACAGCTAGTGTTTGTTACTCTTATATGATAACTAATAACAAAACTGAACTAAGTAAAGAAGAATATATAAATTGTTATAGGAAGGTGTTGACTATGTATTTAGAGAAAGATGTTGCAGATGATTTCGTTTTATATTCAGATACGGATTCTGTAGATGGAAATTCTATTATTGAATCAGATATGGGTACAATGTCTATAGCAGAACTATTTAATAGAGCTTCAGGAAATCCTATAGAAGTAGCTCCTGATAGTTGGATGAAGAATGTTTATCTTCCAGTATTTACCAAATCATTTGATATAGTAAAAAGAAAAGTAGTAGATGCTGAAATTAAGTATATTAAGAAACATAAAGTTACAAAGAATATGTATAGAATAGTTCCAAAAAGTAGACCAGAAATGGGTGTTATTGTAACTGAAGATCATTCTTTATTAGTAGCTAGAGGAGTTTCTATTGTAGTTGTAAAACCAACAGAATTACAACATGGAGACAGATTAATTTTAAAAGAACAATCTCAGGCAGGTCCATTACAAGCAAAACCATTGAACTATTTTACTGATGATTTTGAAGTTACATTCTTACATAAACTAACTAAAACTGTTTATGATATTGAAGTAGATAATGATTCTCATTGTTTCTTTGCCAATGATATCTTAGTTCATAATTCTGTTTTTATTAATATGGAAAAAGCAAACAAAGAATTTATGGATAAAGCAACTGAAGAAATAAACAAAAAAGGATGGAAAGTAGTTGGAGAAAAAATTGGATTCAAAGATGTATATTTACTACTTGATTATAAAGGAGTAGGTAGTGCATATTTTACGGATAAGAAGAAAAAGTATGCAACATATCTTGAAGAAGATGGAAAAGTAGAAGCAGTAGGATTGGATTCCAAAGTATCAGTTTATCCTCAAGTAGTTAGAGATGCATTAGATGATATACTAAATAAAATACTAGTAGAAAAGAAAAGTCTTTCTGTCATAAAAAATTTAGTAGAAGAATACAGAACTCAATTTATAAAAATGATTGAGAATTGGGATAAACGAATTGGAAGCACTGTTAGTTATAATAAACGAATGGATAAATATAAGAAAGTTCCATCTCATGTTTTTGCTATGGAATTATATAATCTGTTAATAAAAAATACTTTTCATGCTGGAATGAAAGGAATGGCTTTTAAAGCTCATTATGAAAAGTCAAGAATTCCTGCGGATAAAATGAAGATTATTGATGATATGATGAGTAAATATGGTATTAAGTCATTACCAAATATGTTAGTTGTACCACAAGATGAAGAAGTATCTATTCCAGATTTTATTATTCCAGATGTTACTTCTGCCATTAATTATTTATGGAATGATAGAATTGATTTTTTATTGCTAGGCATAGAACAAAAACAAGGTAAAGTAGATCTAAGCTTTGACTTTTAGGAGACAAAAATGACCCAAGACCAAGTCTTAAATTATATATACTCAGAGTTTGGTATTCCTTATGTTCCTATGGAATGGTCAGATCAGCAAATATTACAACGAATTTATACAAAGACAATACCTTTGTTTTCTAAGTATCTTCCTAGAATAACTGGAATGGCTATTGATTTTACTAATCAGGCTATCAAAACACAAAGAGCAAATGAATTCTTAATTTCAGATCCTCAAGGAATGCCAATAATTGATATAAAGTACTTAATTCCAACTATGGCAGATCCTATATTATCAGGACATCCAGTTATAGGTTTACTCGGTGGTAATTGGGAAACATTAGCAAGATATCTTTTACAAACTGACGTGGCTAATGAATTACAACAATTCAGTATGTTAAATCAAACATTCGATTTCATTCCACCAAACTTTTTAAGAGTAATACCAACTCCAACTGATACTCAAACACTAATATATGAAACATATCACTTACCGGATTTTTCTTCAATCCTTCCAGAGTTTGAATCTCATTTTTTAGATTTGGCTTATGCTGATGTTGCTATTGCTATTGGTAAACTTAGAAAATATTATACTAATGTACAAACTCCTTTTGGAGAAATACAATTAAATGCTGATGAACTAATTTCTGAGGCTAAAGAATTGAGACAAAGCACTATTGAATTCTTACAAGGAGCAAATCCATCAATAATAGTGGATGTCTATTGATATGTTTTATAGTTTAAAAAGTAATGATTTCTTTTGTAGTTATACTGAATTTGATATTTCAAAAATAAAAACGGATTTCTCTATAGCTTCATTAGTAGTGTCTTTAAGAACTGCTTTAGCAAATCAACTGTTATTTAATTTCTCTGCTGAAGTTTCTACTATAAATATTATTGCTAAAGATTTCTATCTTTTAAGTAAATCTATCTTTACTAACAATATGTTAAAGACTCAAATAGAATGTAGTAATCCAAAACTTCCTACTACGTTTATTGGAGAAACTATTGAAGTTCAAAAAATAGTAGATGGAGCTTTAATGCAATGTTCTCTGATCTACTTTGAAAATAAACAATATGTTTCTTTTAAAGATACAATGCATAATACAATTGGTGATGATTTCTTTACTCTAATACATAATAACTTATATAGTAGTATAGCTGGTGGAGTTGGAGTTCTTTTTGAAAACAAAGTTCTAAAAGCTGCTAAAGGATTTATCTTTTGTAATAAGAGTTATAATAATATAGATCCCATTATAGATATTGTAAATGCTAATGATATTGTTAAAACTAAAAATATTGATCACTTTATAGAAAGAACTCAATTAAATCCTGAAAAGTTTGTACAGATAGATTCGGAGATAGAAATAATATGACAGTAGATTTTGTAGTTCATAAGCATAACGCTAGAAGAGCTGGATTGCATTATGATTTAAGAATTCA
>Ga0207433_10015188_pt1 | contig 11025 bp, 11 predicted proteins | sample YelNatPaOPGAMG01_FD_187559 | JGI IMG/M metagenome (GOLD analysis project Ga0207433, IMG submission 187559) | Hot spring thermophilic microbial communities from Obsidian Pool, Yellowstone National Park, USA - OP-RAMG-01 (SPAdes) (version 3) | ecosystem: Environmental > Aquatic > Thermal springs...
ATAGGCTCGAGCCTCTAGATATGGCGAGGGGGATGTTCAGGAAGATCCTCGTAGCGGTCGATGGCTCTGAGCCTTCCAACAGGGCCTTGAAGTACGCCGCGGAGCTTGCCTTGAGGTTCGGGGCCGAGCTGAGGGTCCTCGTGGTGGTTCCAAAGGTGATGCTCCCAGCCTTCCCGAATGAGGGGATCGGAACCGTTCCGGCAGCCCTCTACTCGGAGGTTGACAGGTATCAGGAGAGGGCCAGGGCCGCCTACCAGAAGGTCCTAGAGGATTCCATCAGGCTCGTGAGGGAGGCTCACCCGGAGGTTAGGGTGGAGGGGATGCTGAGGGAGGGGAGGCCATCCTCGACGATCGTTGAGATGGCGGATAAGGAGGGGGTAGACCTCATCGTTATGGGGAGCAGGGGCCTCGGAGGGATAATGGGCTGGGTTCTTGGGAGCACGAGCAGGAGGGTCGTGGACTCCTGCACTAAGCCCATCCTCGTGGTCAAGTAGCCCGAGTCGGCCATAACCTTCCGAGGGGCCGCGATGGATCCACTCGATGCCATGAGGCTGGCTGGGCGTATAGCATCCAAGGTGAGGGAGAGGGTCCGGGGCCGTGTCGAGGCCGGTATGAGGGTGATCGAGATCTGCGAGGATGTGGAGCGATGGATAAGGGATCTCGGGGGGGAGCCGGCCTTCCCATGCAACGTGGATATCGACCATGTGGCCGCCCACTACACCTCCCCCCCACACGACTCGACCGTCGTCCCAGAGGGTTCCCTCGTGAAGGTGGACCTGGGGGTCCACGTCGATGGATACATCGCTGACACGGCGACGACGGTCTGCCTCGAGCCCAGGTATGAGACGCTGGTCAGGGCTGCCGAGGAGGCCCTCGATGAGGCGATTAGGAGCATTAGGGCCGGTGTGAGGGCTTCGGAGGTAGGGGCCGTGATAGAGAGGGCGATGAGGAGGAGGGGGGCGATCCCTATAAGGAACCTGACTGGGCATCGGATGGCCCGCTATATCGTCCATTCGGGGGAGGCGATCCCCAATGTGGCGGCGCCCTATCTCCACAGGCTGAGCGCCGGGGAGTTGTATGCGGTCGAGCCCTTCGCAACCCTCCCCGAGGCGGCGGGCGAGGTGGCTGATGGGCCCCCCGGGAACATATACATATTCAAGAAGAGGAGGTCGCTGGGCGGGGATCCTGCCAGGGAGATGCTTAGGTTCATCATGTCCGAGTATAGGACCCTCCCCTTCGCCTTCAGGTGGGTTGCCAGGCGTTTCCCGGGCCCCGAGGGGGTGAGGGCCTTCCATGAGCTGCTCGATTCAAGATGCCTATACTCCTATCCTCAGCTTCTGGAGAGGAGCCGTAGGCCCGTGGCCCAGGCAGAGCACTCCCTCATCGTCGAGGAGGATGGGTGCGAGGTTATAACTGCCTAGCCTCCTCTGGAAGCCTCTTCCTGTGGATCCGGGTTATGACCGCCTGACCCCCACACTTCGTGCAGGGTATATCCCTCCTGAATATGTAGTCCCCCCTCTCGAAGCTCCTGACCCTCTTAAGGCCGCAGCTGGGGCACTCGATGGTCGTGACGACCTCCACCCGGGGGATCAACATCCTCCTGACGGGGGGAGCCCTAGCCCTGAAGAACATGTAGCCCATGGCCGCGAACCCCATAGAGCCTATGAGGATGTAGTAGCTCGCCTGCTCGGGCCTCCCCGATGCATAGGCCTGGAACCCAAGGTAGAGGTTGAGGAGGGAGAATATCCCTAGGGCTAGGGCCCCCAGGAGGAATACCCACGGGATCTGGGGGATCGCCCCCCTCCCTGCGCTCCTCTCAACCATCCCGACCACCTACTGGGCTATCCCCACCGTGTTCCCTATGCCGGCCACTATCACCACATCCCCCTCGCTCGTCCTCTCGGAGATGATCCTCTTAACCGCTTCGACGGCCCTGTCCGTCGCGTCGAAGAGCTCCTCCCTCATAGGGGCCACGACATCCGTTATGTCAACCTTTATCGCGACCGCGTAGAGCGGGACGTTGTAGGCCTTAGCGGCCTCCTCTATCTTGAACTTCTCGACGCCAGTCCCCCCTATCGCGGCTCCAACCCCCTCGGCTACCTCCCCCGTCTGCTCCCCCTCTAGCTTTGCCGCGGCGTCTATCATCACTATCGCCTTGACCATCCCCTTCCTCTCCCTGAGGATGTTCTCTATCGCCTCGGCCGGCTTCCCGACGTTTCCCCCGGGCCCTGTGGCCTTTATGACTATGAGCTCCCTCCCGTTGAATGGGACCTCGGCCGCCATGATGTCCTCTGCGATCTCCCTGCACGGATGCCCATACATCAGCTTCGCCGCCGTGAGGGCCCCAACCCCATCCCCTATCGGCATCCCCTGCTGGAAGGCCTGGATGGCCGATGAGAAGGCCTCGACCTCCCTCATCACGAGGGGGAGTATCATGTGTATCTGCATTATGATGTAGATGTTCATGGTCTTCTTCCCCAGGAGGTAGAAGTGGCGGATCACCTTATAGTAGACGTTTAGGGCCTGGGAGGCCTCTAGGAGGTTCTCGATGTTATTCGCCTCGCTCCTGGAAGCGTTGGGAGCTATGGCCCTAACCTCGTCCTTAAACTTCCTCTCCCTCACATTCAGCAGCTGCTCCAGCTTCCCCACAATCCCCGCGGGGTCCAGGTCCGTGGGGGAGATGAAGAAGTTCTCTAGGAGGCGCTCAACCATCGGCGTAGGGTCTCCCGGGGGCTTCCCAAGCTCCCTTATCGTCTCGATGGATATCCTCCTCCCCTCATCCCTGATCGCCTTAACCCTCCTCAGGGCCCCCTCAATCTGCCTGAGCATGGTCAGGCTCTGGATCCTCTGGGCGTAGAATATGTAGGTGATGAAGGCTATGCTGATGATCACCTGTATGATGGTCCCCAGCTCCGTCTGAGGCTGGAATAATTGCCCGGCCGAAGATATCACCCTAACCACTTCAGTTGAATCTAGCAACAAGGTTATAAACATTAATTTCCCCACGGCCCCGCACCCTAGGCCTAACCCCCGGCTCAAATCAAAACAAGGGAGAGATGAAGGGGGGGTGGCGGGAGATTCTCCAGGGAGGGGCTACCAGCTTCCACGGTTTCGCGTCGCCGAAGACAACACTACCGCCGTGGACGGAGCGCGGTTTAACTTCTGAGTTCGGTATGGGTTCAGGTGGTTCCCACGCCCTCTGGCCGGTAGCCCATAACATTCAAATTGATGGTTCCTTTAAATCTTTCGCCCCGGGATGGGCGCAGTAAGGGAGGGGGGAGAGACCGAAAAGATATATATCTGATCAATGGGATGCCGATATGGAGGGGCCGTGGTCTAGCCAGGTATGACGTCGGGCTCCAGAAGGCGAAGGATCAGGGTTTGCTGACCGGCGACGGGATGAAGAGCTTTTGGAGAGGAAACCCGAATGTCGAGGGTTCAAATCCTTCCGGCCCCACCAAAAATCCCCATTCCAAATAGATTTGTTTAGTTGGCGAAGAGATAGTTCGACGTCATGAGGGGAGGCCCTATGTGACTCGTTTAGGCTCCATGCAGAGGAGGACTGAAGATACTTAGAAGGCTGTTGAGGGTTGAGAAGGCTGATTCCAATTTCAATCAGTTTCCTCAGGCCATTAACATATTTTTTCAGCCTCTGCATTTTAGGAGGGGCTGATCAATTTTTGATCAGGGCCTAAAAACGATTTTTTAACCCTATTTTTATAAAATGAGTCTAAAAATTCCCTTAAAATTTTGTTCTGAAAACCTAGGGGGGTATGCAAATCGGGGGCCTCTGTAGGGCCCATGATATGACGTATCTAGTTGAAAGAAGGTAAGCTCCTATGGGACTTTTGAGACAAGGAGCTGATGAAGAGGCTCATCAGCGAGCTGGAGGCCGTTGAGAGGGCTATAGCGAGATTAAGATGGTTGATGGAAAGCCTCTCAGGATCACATGATGCATCTCCCAGATCATCCGGTTATGATAGACCAAACAAAGCAAACCGATCTTATGTTTCGTACCGCTAACCATTTAAGAATAAAAAGAGGAAAGGGAAGAGATATCAAAGTTTTTTGGAGTATGCACATATGAATTCTAGTCTCTCATTTATATGCGTTTGTAAGTCTATCCTTTTTACCGTCGAGGATGGGATCTTGGCTTTACAGATTGAGAGCTTCCGGTCACTACTATCAAAGCTTAGGACGATAATCCCCCGTGACCAAGCCAAAAGAGGTGATACCGATCCATACCACATATCCAGAACACTTGAAAACATATAGCTCACATGTAAAATAAAAATAAAATAAAAGCCCCGAAACAGCCAAGTGAGATTGTAAAGCGCCCCTGTATACAAGCCGCCCTCAGCTTTCTTTGCATTGTCCTTCCCAGCGCCCCCTCATCCAGGACCTTTTTAGAGAGTTTCTTTAGAAGTTTTTTGCCGTTCTTTTACCTTCTTAAAATAGTTCTTTATCTGTGAAAGTAGTTCAGGAGTTGAGAGTATCTCTAATCCCGCTAGTGCTAGGGCTTTAGCTCCAATCTCTAGGCCTCTATGGCCAAGGTCGGTTAAGGTGGCCTCTGCAAACTCTCTACTATGGAGGGCTACCCCCTCCGGGGCTATAGAGACCATGGGGTGGATGCTTGGGACGACCTGGGTCACCTCGGAGAAGTCTGTGCTTCCACCTGGAGGCCTGGTAGCCGTTATCGATGGATCCTCGATCTCTTCCCCCAGCTCTTGGAAGATCTCTGCGAAGAGCCTCTCAAGAGGCTCGTTCCTAATGCTTGACCTGAGCCCGGGCCTGACCTCGACCTTCACCTCACAACCCGTTGCCATGGCTGCACCCCTAGCGCAGTTCTCCACCATCCTGACCAGTTCGGTTATGTAATTGTCATCGCTGCTCCTAACTCCAAATTGGAGGACGGACCTGTCGGGGATAATGTTGGATGCTAGGCCACCCTCTGTTATGATGCCATGGATGACCGCGTTTGCATCCCTTCTCAACTGTTGCCTGTTCGAGTGGATAGCTATGAAGGTGAGCACTGCAGCATTTAGAGCGTTAACCCCCAGATGGGGGAATGCAGCTGCATGAGCAGCCCTCCCCCTAAACTCTATATTGATACCAGTAATTGCGAGGAACCTCTCACTCACTGTGGTCTTTCCACTCGTGGGGTGAATCATCATAGCAACATCGACATCATTGAAGATACCGGCTTCCACCATGATCCTCTTAGCACCAGCACTAGGCCCATGTCCTTCCTCGGCTGGAGAACCGATCACCGACACCTCCCCGGGCAAGAACTTTAACGGTTCCCTCAGCGCTATCCCAGCCCCTACAGCCGCTGTTCCTATTATGTTATGTCCGCAGGCGTGGCCTATTCCGGGGAGAGCATCATACTCTGCTAGAAAGGCGATTTTGGGACCTCCCGCCCCTCCCCGATATCTCGCTTGGAAGGCGGTATCCATTCCAAGGATGCCCCTTTCCACGGCAAAACCATTTCTCTCAAGCTCCTCAGCTAATAATCTAGATGCCTCATACTCTTCGCTTCCAAGCTCGGGATGCCTTCCAATCCAGTCGCTTAACTCTATTAGTCTTGGAAGAACCCTATCTATACTAGCCTTTACAGCCTCCCTCAATTCTAATCTTGAGAACATAAATCTCAAAATAAGGAAATAAGATGGACATTTAAGTCTTTCGACATAAATCATGATGAAAATAGAAAAAGGGAGAAACTATGGAACTAGTTTATTCAAGGTCTCGGGATAATATCTTTTTAGTACTATTATTGTTATTAAAATGATAAGAGCAACTGTAATGCTTATTCGGAAATTTGTCTCTGGGATTAGCAATGTCTCCATTGCTCCCAGGAAGAGCCCCAGCCTTCCCATATATGTCTGGGCGAAGAGAGCTCCAAATGATGCGAATAGAACTAGGCGGCCTATCCTGTGGGAGATCTTGAGAGGCCCCTTGAGTTCCGTTGTGTAGACGAAGAAGGTCATGATGGTTACGACGAACACAACTATCATTAGGTTTGTGAATGCTGTCTCTGGCTTTCTCCAATCGAATATGGGTAGAATGGTGGCTCTTATCTGATACAATAGGCCGCTGAAGATCGCCGCTCTCGTAGAGACTGCGACTCCAACTCCAGTTGCTATGCTTATTGGAATCCTTGCAAGATAGGAGTACTTTGGGTGAACCCGAAGGAGCATCATGAGTCCAAGGATTAATGAGATGATTAGAGGCCAATTAGCATACGGGTTTGATAATATCTTTTGGATGAGATTTGAGACGATCCAGGTGAAAGATACTACTATTGTCATGCCTACAGCACCACCTACATATGTATTCTCAGCCCATGCGAAGAATGGGTTATCCACACCTGTCAGTATGCTGAAAAGGCCAAAAGTTACTGCGGTGGAAAGGAGGATCACGAAGAAACTTCCAATATCCAAGCTTAGATCACCTCTTCTCCTTTCTCCTCTCCCATCCATAATATCCTATATTTCCGATCAGGATGGCGATTAACAGCATGAACTGGATGATGCTGAATGCATCCATTGAGACTAAAGCCATTCCATAGTATTTACTTAGATATTGATATTCAGCTGCTCCTCTTATGCTAATAACTATACCCTCTAACATTCCTGCATTATAGTTAACTATGGATCCAGGCGCACTGACCCCTATCATCGCGTTCAATATCTTAGTTTTAAATGGCACATACCAGTAGCTAACAAAATATGATTGAGCTCCAGCACAATCAAATGTCACAATTAGATCAATATCCTTAGCAGATTTAATTCCATTCTTATCAAGCCACTCCTCTATGCTGTTTCCATACCAGTCCTTTCCCCCGACGACACCTCGGAAGTCTTGAGCAAGAGCTGCTATCGCCTTATCGAAGCCAGGGATAAATCCTATATTGATATAATCTTGAAGATATTTTTTGCCCTGAATTTCATACCATGGAAACTTATCATAGCCAGGCATAGGTTTTCCAATCTGGGAGATTGTCCTCTCGATGAATATGTAGCCTTGATCTTGAACTGTGAGGAATATAACTTTAACACCTTCTCTAGAGAAGATGTGAGGGATCATTGAGAGACAGCTCCCTTTAATTTCGTCCCAGCCAAAGGCTGCTATGTCGAAGTTTATCAAGACCACATCACCAGGCTTTAAGTTCTCAATCACTTCATATGCCTTCTTGACTTCTGGGCTCACCTTTAATGGAAGGCCTATCGGATGCAGAAGCGTGTATCCCACAAGGATGAAGGTGAGAAGATGCCAGACTCTCCGATCAATATTAGCGAAGACCTTAAAAAGTGAAGACATCAATCCTTCTCCCTCCTAGCAATTAGACCTATCATAGCCATCTCCTTTCCAGCAAGTAGCCTTATAGCCAAGACTATGCCACCTAGAGTTGCGCTTATGGTGAAGACTCTGGATGCCGCCATCGCCAAGTTATTTACTAGCCAGCTCCCTATTGGACCGAAATATGGGAAGAGATACTCTCCCAGAGGCGCCTGTTGCATAAGTACAAAGAAGGCACCTAACAGGAGAAGGAGGGATTCTAGATCTCTTACCTTAAAGGATCTAGCTGCTGCTGATGTGAGATAGAAGACAAGTATAGCATATATGGTTGAATCGCCAGGTAGGACAAAGGCGTCGGCGCAGAACCTGAAAGGAGTAGCATCCTTACCTAGGGAGACCCCGACGACTATCATGAACCATGCAAGAATCATCATCAATAGGCTGTAAGGCCATCCCTTAACCCTTTTAGTTATCCTCATAACTTCCCTTCTTGTCATAGTATATAGGCTAACCATTACGGCGAAGGATGCTATAACGACTGTTGTAGTGACTAGCCAGGATTCAATATCAACTATGGGCTTGGGAGACTCTACAAAGTAGGGAAAGTAGATGAAAAAGGATACTGCTATTATAATTGCCAAAAGGAATTCTCTGCTTTTTATAAGAGAAGACATCTTTTATCACCTTTTATGTGCTTAGGATAACCTTGACTATGTCGCTGCCTAAACCTAGAGCTATGATACCTAAGATTAGTATAGCTATCATCAAAGCCTTTATGATGTCTTGAGTTCTAATGCTAGCTAACTGTACCGGATCCCTCGATAGGTAGGCACCTGCAGCTACCATCTCCTCCCCGATTGTGACATATTCCGAGGAGACTGCAAGACACGCTATGTTTGAAAGATAGGTGGAGCCGCTTATCGTGAAGGCACCAGCCTCATGGGAGACCTCTGCTATATACATGGCGGAACCCCATTGGAGCCCTACCATTACATTAAGAGCAGGCCTCTCTCTCATCAACATACCCACGTATCCCGTAGCCCATGCAAACTGTCTCCCACTAAGAAAGGGCAAGTCATTTATATCAAACCGTTCAGGTACCCCTTCAAGACGATACTGGCTTTCCACGAGATCTCTGGCTACTTCTACGAGTGTATAGCTCTGCTCAGAGCCTCCTAAGGGAACAAGAAGCCTCAAACCGTTTCTAGCGCAGAGCCTAGCAACGTGGGCGAGGATGCCTAAAGCTCCAACCGTCCAGTAATCAATACCCGAGACTGCTATGCCCGGAGAGGCTATAACGGGACGTCCCATCTCAGTAGCCCTTCCAATACCCTCCTCGATGGCATCTAGGGCGGGAACCCTACGAATATATGGAAGCCTCCTCCGTCTCATGTAGTAGAAGGTGATAATGATCATCGCTATTAGGAGTAATAGTCCAGACAGTCTCTCCTGGATAAAAGGATATATTCTAACAACCATTTCACATCACCATACATTTTCCAATAAAAATGGAAAAAAACATATTTAAATATCTTGCGGTGCTGAATTTGGATATGATAACTCAAAAGCTAGCATGGGTTTTTGATAAATCTATTTTCTATTATTAGACTCTGAGACCTGAGCTTTAGCTGAAAGTAAGAAGGGAGTAGGCAACTTATGGAGAAAAAATTTGTTAATAGATGCACCATTTTTTGAGTCATTTTTGAGATAAAATTAGGCATATTCCAATTTCATAAATATAAGTTACTTCAATAATTATGTACTATATTCAAATAGCAATCATTAAATTTTTTTATTCATTTCTTCAGGGAGTTAGCGTTGAATGAGAAAGGTGATTGCTCTTTACTATCGCCAGGTTGGAAGCACTTTCTAATTCCTGAAGATGATGGCGTATTCGACAAGACTTCCACCAATTCAGACATCTTGGTTCATGAGACCTATCTTCATTAGTTCTGACATCATGCTCCTTTCAAAGTTGAATGCCGCTGCCTGAGAATCTCTTTTAAGGCTTTTTATGCTCTTCATCGGTTATTCCACCGGGTTATGCTTCCTCCTTGATCTTTTTGGCTAAAGTTTTGCCGATGTCCCCAATTTGGCTCATGTTCTCCTTCGTGGGCGGGCCATTAATCTCCAGTGAGCCGACGACCTCGATTTTAAGCCCGCTGAGCAGTTCCTGGATCTGCCTTGCCGCGCCTCCTCCCCACCCATAGGAGCCCAAGAGAACGGCATACCTTGTTGGCGGGCGCAGAGCCTTGAAGAGGTGGGCGGCATATAAAGCCAATGGGTGGGCTCCTCCCAGGACTGTGGGCGCACCCAGGATGATGGCCCTTGAATCTACAAGGTCCCTGGCCAAATCGCCTATATCCGTTAGGGCTAGGTTATGGAGGGAAACCTCGATGCCTTCGTTGGCCAGGGTTTCAGCCATCTGCTTCGCCATGGCCTCTGTGCTGTTCCACATGCTCACATAAGCGACCACTGCCTTTCGACGCGTCTCGCCTGCCGCCCACCTTTTATACGCGTTTGGGATGAGCTCAGGTTTTCTGTGGATGGGCCCGTGGCTCGGCGCTATGAGGCGTATCTCTAAACCGGCAATTCTTTCCAAGGCCCTCTGAGCCATAACTCTGAAGGGCATCATTATCTCGCCCCAATACCTCTGGGCGTGGACGAGCAGATCTTCAACCTCGTCGCCGTAAACTCCGCCAGCCAGATGAGAGCCGAAAAAGTCGCATGGGAAAAGGATCTTGTCCTCCTCAAGGTATGTGAAGATGGTCTCAGGCCAGTGGAGCATGGGGGCCTCAATAAACCGTAATGTCTTGTCCCCCAGGCTTATGGTTTCGCCGTCGCCTACAACCCTTATCCTCTCCGATGGAACATGGTAGTAGATTTGAGCCATCTTGGCGCCCCTCCCCGAGGCTATGAGCCTCGCCTCTGAGGCGATTCTCATCATGTGGGGGATGGCGCCAGCGTGGTCAGGCTCAGCGTGGTTCATAACAAGATAGTCGATCTCCTCCGGGACCGTTAGGCTGCGGACCTTTTCTTCAAGCTCCACCTCGAAGCCTGGGTTTACGGTATCTATCAGGGCTTTCCCATCCCTGCCAATAACAAGATAAGAGTTGTAGGATGTGCCCCTCGGAAGAGGTATCAATGCGTCGAAGAGCCTCCGGCTCCAATCACGCACCCCAACCCAGAAGACATTATCCCCTACTCTTAAAACGTTCCTTTCAGTCATGTAAATCACTTACATTACGACTTATGATCAAGTATATAAAAGGTTTAAGGCTAAATGCCATGCAGGTAGAAAAATTCTAAATATACTAATGCACTTAAGCTAAGAATTTCTTTGCAGTTTACTACAATCACATAGATCATTTCAATCTTCTTTTCCCTTAAAAACTGAATATTATACGCCCCCATTCAATTTTCCCAATTGCGGATATATTTATTAAGGATGCTTAGTCCGCTTGGCTTGTCCTCCTTCTTCTCCTGATCAACTGTCCAAATAGACTTATTCTAAGGTTAGAGAAAGAATTAAAAGGAAGTGGCCCCAATTTAAACTTGCATGAAGACTCTCTATGAAATAAAAGAAATTGTGGGAAAGCATAAAGAAGAGCTTAAAAAAAGGTTTAGGGTGAAGGAAATAGGAGTTTTCGGCTCATTTGTTAGAGAAGAACAGAGAAAAGGGAGTGATGTTGATTTATTAGTTGAGTTTGAAGAACCAATAGG
>Ga0207433_10015189_pt1 | contig 11025 bp, 11 predicted proteins | sample YelNatPaOPGAMG01_FD_187559 | JGI IMG/M metagenome (GOLD analysis project Ga0207433, IMG submission 187559) | Hot spring thermophilic microbial communities from Obsidian Pool, Yellowstone National Park, USA - OP-RAMG-01 (SPAdes) (version 3) | ecosystem: Environmental > Aquatic > Thermal springs...
AGGTCAAGAAGATTTATTTCATAGTTTATCTTTGTTTATTCCCTCGATTTACTCGGGACAGGTCTTAGTGGTAATATTAAAATATGGAACAAAACTTTACCTTCGAAGGTCAGCGGCCAGATGAGGATGTGATTTTTGTTTTAAAACAACACCCCTGGGTACTGGCCAATGCCGGTGTTATCGGTCTTATTCTTATTGTTTGTTTGATTTTGACCTTTAGTTTATGGGGATTATCCGCCATCACGAGCCTTATTATTGTTTTAATCGTGTTTTTTGGGTTTGTCTACGGTGGCTATCGTTGGTTTTTATATAATAGTTATCTTTACATTCTCACCAACCAAAGAATTATCATTCTGGAACAAAAGAGCTTATTTTCAAGACGTTTAAGCGAATCCGAATTGGACAAAATTCAAAATATTGCCGTTGAAGTCAAGGGTCCGGTAAAAACTTTCTTAAATTTTGGTAATATTAAAATCACCACCGCTGGCGTTGATCCGGTGATGGTGATTGAAAATGTTGAAAATCCTTACGAAGTTCAGCAAAAAATTATCAAATATTCTAAGAAACTGACAACTAACAACTAACAACTAACAACTGACAACTGACAACTATTGGCTAAGCGCGCTTTCAATTCTTTCTTGATCGAAACCAACAATCACCTTATCGTCAATCTTGATAACTGGCACGCCTATTTGGCCGGAAAGTTTGATCAACTCCTCGGCCTTATCTTGGTTTTGAGAAACATCAACTTCCTCAAATGGCAGTTTTTTAAAGCGGAAATATTCTTTGGCCATAACACAATAGGGACAGGTAGGGGTGGTGTATATTTTTATTTTCATAAAAAATCCTACTTCCTCAATCCTAAACAAATTCCAAATCCTAAATCACAAATTCAAAACTGTTTAGAATTTTAAAAATTATAATTTAGATATTGTTTAGTATTTCGGGTTTCGTGCTTAGAATTTTATGGTTTTAACTATTTTTTTCGGCCAAATCGCCAATTACCGGTAGTTTGTATTTTTCACCGTTATAGGCCTTAACCATCATCACCACAATCAAAACCACATACAGCGGCCAAAGTAACCAGCTAAAGAAGTTGACCACTGGCACAAAACTCAAAATCAGGGTGATCACAAACCAGGCAATCCCCAAGAAAATCGATTGAAGGGCATGAAACTTAACGAACTTGTCTTTAGAAATCAAAAGAAAGACAACGCCGATAATCCAAATGTAGCCAAGTAGCGCGGCTAATTTGGGATCAATGCCTTCGCTGCTGACGCCATCACCCCCTTGTTGCCCGCCTTGACTTGGCGAGGTCTTTTCTTCGGCCATAAAACCTCCTTCTGCCCAACCCGCCTATGGCGGGTTCAGAGCCGTAATTTAATTCTAATTTAAGAATAAATCGGGAAGATTTATTTGTCAAACCAAACTCATTGGGCTAAAACGATTTTGCCTTGGCCAACAATATCCTCCAATTTTTCCAACATTATTTTATCGGCACAAACTTTAGTCTTGGTTTTGACTTCGCGAAAATCGCTTCCGTGATTCAGGGGGATTCTTAGCCAAACCGGTATTTCTCCGGGGAAGTCTAAAAGAATCTTCTTAATCTTAAGCAGGTCATTTTTTTTTGCTTCCTTGTTTAAGGTAATCGTTAATTTTGGTTCTCTGCTGGTTGGTTGAGATTCGCTAAAGCTGGCCAGCTCCGCTGGCTCTTTAACGATGGTTTGCTGGACGGCTAATTCCTTGGCCTGCTCGGCAATAATTTTTAAAGCGCCATCTTTGGTATTGGTTCTCCCCTCAACTAAAACAATGTTATCCACCTGCCAAACAAGAGAATCTTTTTTGAAGACTTTGGGAAAAACCAAAACTTCTGTTCGGGCCGAAGTGTCTTCAACGGTGGCAAAAAGCATCGGTTCATTTGAGCGGGTAAGAATTTTGGAAATGGCAGTAATAATCCCCGCCACTTTAACTTTAGCGCCGGACGAATGGCCATTAAGTTCACCGATGGGGCTGGCCAAAGCCAGCAAAGTTTCCTCTATGCCTTTGAGCGGATGCTCGCTGACATACATGCCCAAGAATTCCTTTTCCCAAGAAAGTTTTTGTTTTTTGGTGGCCGGCTCAATCGGTGTAAGTTCTAAGTTTCTGACTTGAATTTCCGCTGTTTTAAAAAGCCCCATCTGCCTCGCCGAGCTTTTTTTGCCTGATGAACTCAAAAATTTTAAAATATTTTCCATGCTGGCAAGAATTTCGTTTCTTTCGCCAAACTTATCCAAAGCCCCCGCTTTAGTCAGCGCTTCAATAACTTTTTTATTTAAGTTCTTTGGGCCAAGACGAAGAAGGAAGTCAGCTAAATTTTTAAACGGTCCCTTCTTTCTTTCAGCCACAATGGCTTCGGCCACTCCCACCCCCACATTTTTGATGGCGGCGAGGCCAAAGCGGATATTTTGGGTGTCCCGGACCACCCCAAAATCAACAAAAGATTCATTAATGTCTGGCGGCAAAACGGCTATTCCCATTCGTTCGCATTCAGCAATCGCCACTGCCAGTTTTTCCAAATTGTTTTGTTCAGATGTCAAAAGCGCCGCCATGTATTCCTGGGGATAATGACTTTTTAAATAAGCCGTTTGGTAGGCAATTTTTGCGTAACAAGTGGCATGAGCGCGGTTAAAGCCATATTCAGCAAAGGGTTCAATAAAGCGGAAAATTTTAGTCGCAATTGCCCGGGAAACCCCATTTTTGACTGCTCCGGAAATGAATTTCATTTCTTGTTCCATCAAAAGTTTTTTGATTTTTTTGCCAACCGCCTTACGTAAAATGTCGGCTTCGCCCAAGGAAAAGCCAGCAATTTCGCGGGCAATTTGGAGAACTTGTTCTTGATAAACAGCAATGCCATAAGTGTCGGCGAGAATTGGCTCTAACTTTGGATGGAGGTAGGTGACTTTTTTCCGGCCATGTTTGCCAGCAATGTAGTCAGGGATCAGCTCTATCGGTCCGGGCCGGTAAAGCGCGACCATGGCAATAATATCTTCGAATTGGGTGGGTTTTAACTCTTTAAGATATCTTTTCATGCCGTCAGATTCCAGTTGGAAAACACCAGTGGTCTCGGCCCGTGAGAGAAGCTCGTAGGTTAGTTTGTCATCCAAGGGGAGGTTATTAATATCAATATCGTGGCCGCGGGTTTTTCTCACGATCCGAAGGCAATTGCCCATAATGGAAAGATTGGCCAAACCCAAAATATCCATTTTAATTAGGCCAATGTCCTCAAGGTCGTTCATAGCATATTGGGTAATAATTTCCTTGTCGCCGCGCGGGGCGTATTGCAAGGGCACATGAAGGACGAGAGGGTCTTTGGAGATAACAATGCCCGCGGCGTGAGTGGAAGCATGGCGCGCCACCCCCTCGAGACGTTGAGCCATATCCAAAAGTTTTTTAACTTGAGGGTCTTTTCGGTAGAGATCTTTCAATTCATCGACCGCTTCCAGTGATTGACCAAGCGTCAGGCCAAAAGGAATTAATTTGGCAATTTTATCAACATCGCTGTAAGTCATACCCAAGGCCCGGCCGGTATCGCGGACTGAACCCCGGGAAGCCATGGTGCCAAAGGTTATAATTTGAGCCACCTTTTCCGAGCCGTATTTTTGGGCAATATAGCGGATGACTTCATCGCGGCGGCGATCTTCAAAATCCAAATCAATATCGGGCGGAGCAATTCTTTCAGGATTTAAAAATCTTTCAAAGAGAAGGTTGTATTTGATCGGATCAATATCGGTAATATTTAAGGCGTAACATACCAATGAGCCGGCGGCGGAGCCTCGTCCCGGACCAACCAAAATGCCCTTGGTTTTCGCAAAGTTGACGTAGTCGGCCACGATTAAAAGATAATCTTCAAAATGAGTTTTTTCGATTATATTGAGTTCAAATTTTAACCGTTCCTTAAGTTCCTCCGTGACTTTTTCGTAACGTTTTTCCAATCCCTGCCAAGCCAATTTTTCCAAATAGGTTTTAGATGTTTCATTTTTGGGCAAATGAAATTGCGGTAAAATCGGCTGGCCGAATTCCAGTTTAAGGTTGCAAGCCTCAGCGATTTTCACCGTATTTTCGGCAATTTCTTGGCCAAATATCTTGACCATTTCTTCGGGAGGCCGCAGGGAAAGATTGGCCTCCTTAAGTGACATTCGCGTTTCGTCATCAAAATCTTTGCCGGTTTGGACAGCGAGTAAAACCTCGTGGGCTTCCCGATCTTCGGGTTTGATGTAATGAATGTCGGCCGTACAGATTAAAGGGATTTTTAATTCCGAGCTTAATTTTTTAAGGCCCTCATTGATTTTAATCTGATCTGGGATTTCGGGATGGTCCTGAAGTTCCAGATAAAAATTTTCTCTGCCAAAGATTTCCAGATATTGTTGAGTTAATGTTTTGACTTTTTCCCAAGGTGAATTGAGAATCGCTTGGGGAATTTCCCCAAAAAGGCAGGCGGTTGAGGCGATTAGTCCCTCGGCGTGATTTTTGAGAATTTCTTTGTCAATTCTTGGTCGATAATAATGGCCGATTAAGTGAGCTTGGGTGACTAAATAAAGGAGATTTTGATAGCCGGTTTGGTTTTTGCAAAGTAAAATTAAATGATAAGGATTAGCATCAATTTTAGGCTGTTTGTCAGTCATTCGCCGCCGAGCGACATAGGTTTCCACGCCAATAATGGGCTTGATTCCTTGGCGAGTACATTCTTTGTAAAATTCTATTACCCCATACATGGAGCCGTGGTCAGTTAAGGCCAAAGCCGGCATCCCTAATTTTTTGGCGCGCGAAACCAGCTCGGGAATTTTTCCGAGCCCGTCGAGAAGAGAATAGTGGGAATGGGTATGGAGATGGACAAAGTTGGCCATAACAACTCGCCATTATGATAGCATAATGGCGAGTAAATTCGAAGCTCGAAATCCGCACTGCCGAAGGCAAGGCATTCAATCCTAAACAAATTCCAAATTCTAAAATATCAAATTTCAAACCCAAATATTTGACAAAATCTTATTTTTATGTTTTAATTATTTTGTAATTTAGGATTTTTGATATTGTTTCGGATTTAGAAATTAGTATTTAGGATTTCCACTCTGGAGGTGTGGCAAATGGCGCACACAAAGGCGAAGGGGACAAGTAAATTAGGCAGAGACAGTCGCTCAAAGCGCTTAGGCGTGAAGATTTTTAGTGGCCAAAAAATTGATCCCGGACAGATTATTGTTCGTCAAAGAGGAGCCAAATTTTTTTCGGGCGAAGGAACGGCCGTCGCGGCTGATGATACGATCTATGCCAAGAAGGCAGGGGTTGTCAATTTTCAAGCTAAAAAAATCCGTCGTTTCAGCGGCCGGTTAGTTAATAAAACCGTGGTTACAGTTTCTTGAGATCTCAAGAAAGGCTGATCCTGCCGAACCGGCAGTTACAGATTTTCTTGAGGACTGAAGCAGGACCTTGGACAATTGAAAGGGCGTAAGAAGGGAGGGATGCCTATCGGCCAAAGTTTTTTCTGAGGGGAGACCGGCGACAAGATCGTATCGTCAAAGGTCCTTCTCCTTAGCAGTAACCCCGCAAGCCCAGGGGCGATGGGCTTAATCGTAGTCAGGAGAAGGAAGATGGTCGGTTGGACAGACAAAAAGAAGCGCCCTCACGGCAGGAAGTTGAGAGGGTTGCCAATCACGCCTGCCGTCCGGGCCAGGCTTATGGCCGAGGGCGGCTCAGGCCGCACTGAGGCCTTTGTCTGGGCCCGAGAACAGATGGTAGCTCGACATCCGGGGCTGTTTCAGACAGCCGAGGATGTCTTGGAGAGGCTGTCCAACGACAACTCCCGACGGGGTGAGAAACTCCGTCAGGAGTTCACCGGACTGGTAGAGTCCTGGCCAGGGCCAGGACTCTAGAACTGGCTTACGGGGGCAATCCTGTAGTTTGGGTTGCCCCCTCATTATAAGCCCAGTTTATCGGCGAAGGGAGGTGATTCTGGTGACGCCAGTGGTCTTGCGCCGCCGGGTTTTCAACAACCTCGGCGGGATGTCAAGAGTCTTTCCAACGCCCAAGAGCCTCAAGTCTCGCAGTCGGGGCTTACCTTTTTACTCCCGTTGCGACATCAGGATTTGGTTACCCCCAGACCAGCAGTTGGCTGCGGCCCATCCAGCTTTTGTCAATCGCCTGGTGCAAGATTGGGGCAATGGCTTAAACGCCCTTGATTGCTCCAGCGGCGGTTTCAAAGATGCCTTAGAGGCAGGGCTTGACGCCAAACAGCCGATTTCTCTCTGTCATGTCTGGGCGGAAATCTACTGCCTCTGGCTGGATACGGTTTCGGTCAGACTGGGCCATGCTCACATCCGTTTCGCGGAGCAATTTAAGTCCGATATGGGTCCCGAAATGACTGACGCCCGGGTTTGGCTTTTCTATTCCGATCCCTTCCCGATTGAATTCGGGGGGTTGGAGTATGCTGTTACCGGCTATCTCAACACCCTCTTTGAGGGCCGGCCCTATAACCTTCGTCGACGCCTGGATCAGTTCGTGGTTTACCGAGTTGCCAAGCCACGCCCGCAGCGGCGACCAAGGCACCGAGGGTCTGGGCATCAGCAACCATCCAGTGGCAGGTGATTTCAAGCTAATGTCACCTGCCACTTTACGTCTTGTCAAATTTCTCTCCTTATGTTAGAATTAAAATATCAGTCGACAAAAACACTCCCAAAATTACCAAATTATTGGTGGAAATCGAACATTATGTTACCAGCTTTAACCAAACAATTTGGCAAGAAAAATATTCCCCAAATTCGTCCCGGCGATACGGTGCGGGTTTCTTTTAAGATTACCGAGGGAAATAAAACCCGAATCCAAACTTTTGAAGGAATTTGTTTGGCTAAAAAACATGGCGATTCTTTGGATGGCAGTTTTACTTTACGAAGAATTTCTGGCGGCATTGGCGTTGAAAGAACTTTTCCCTTGCACTCGCCATTAATTACCAAGATTGAAAAAATCAAATCGCGGCCTGTCCGTCGAGCTAAACTTTATTTTCTGCGTGATTTAGTTGGCAAAAAAGCCAAAAAAGTACCGGAGCGCAAAGATTACCAGATGTGGGAAGAGGCTATTTCTGAAGAAGAAATTGCTCGCATTGAAGAAGAAAAACGTCAAGCTGCGCTTAAGAAAGAAGCCGAGAAAGAAAAAGAAAAAATGGAGTTAGAAAAGAAGTTTGCCGCCGCCGCGGCTGCTCACGAAGAAATCAAGGCTCAAGAAAAATAATTAAAAAATAATTGAATTTTTATTCGATGAAAGACTCTCGGCAAGAGCTAGGCCTCACCGGCGAAGATCAAGCACTCCAATATTTGCTCAGCAAGGGTTATATTTTAATTGGTCGCAATCTTCGTCTTTTTTGGGGTGAAATCGATATTTTAATGGCTGATCCCCGAGCCAAAAACACCCTCGTTATTGTTGAAGTTAAAACCAAATCGAGCCAAGATTTTGGTTTAGCCGCTGATATGATAACATTAAAGAAGAAAAGGAAATTGCAGCAATTGGCCAAAGCCTTATGGCAAAAATTTCCCCGAAAAAATATCCGCATCGATGTTGTCGCCATCGACCAAGACCAAATCAATCATATCGTTTCCGCCGTAGAGGAATAAAATAATCAACAACCCACAACTGACAACAAGAGGTGACTATAACTATAATTACCGGAAGTTGTTGGTGGTAGTTTGATGGTTGTAAGTTAGGAATTAACAAGATGTCTAGCGAAATAATTAGGTGGATTTAAAAAAGTATTTAAAGAAACAATCTTGAGTTGTTAGTTAGAGGTCAATTATGGAAGAAATTAGAGTGAGAATCGCCCCCTCTCCAACCGGCCCTTTGCATATTGGCACCGCCCATACAGCTTTGTTTAATTGGCTATTTGCTCGCCAAAGGGGTGGCAAGTTTATTTTAAGGATTGAGGATACTGATCAAACGCGCTCCAAGGATGAGTTTATCACCGACATTATCGATGGCCTAACTTGGCTGGGTTTGGACTGGGACGAGGGTCCGGAAAGGAATGAACCTTATGGTCCTTATCGCCAGAGTCAACGGCTGGATCTTTATCGGAAATACGCTGACGAGCTTTGGCGGACAAAAAAGGCCTATCATTGTTATTGCACTCCCGAGGAGCTAGCCAAAGAGCGGGAGGAGCAAGTAAAGCGCAAGCAAGCGCCCAAATACTCTGGCCGTTGCCGTCATTTAAAGCCAGAACAAATTGCCAAATTTCAGAAAGAAGGTCGCAAGCCCTCTCTCCGGTTTATTGTCGAGCCCCAGAAAATTAAATTCAAAGATTTAATTAAAGGCGAGATGGATTTTGATACCGGCCTATTTGGCGATTTTGTGATTATGAAATCCGACGGCAGGCCGACTTTTATTTTTGCCGGCGTTGTCGATGATTTTTTGATGAAGATTTCCCATGTAATCCGCGGCGAAGATCATCTTTCTAACACTCCCCGCCAAATTCTTCTCGGTCAAGCCCTCAATTTTATCATTCCCGAATATGGCCATTTGCCGCTTATTTTGAATCCCGACCGAACCAAACTTTCTAAACGAAAAAATCCCACCTCGATTCAAAAAGATTTCCGCGCCCAAGGCTATTTGCCGGAGGCAATGATTAATTTTTTGGTTTTAATGGGTTGGTCACCGCAGGCTAAAGATGTTTCCGGCCAGGAAATTTGGTCTCTCAAAGAACTTATTCATGAGTTTAATTTAGCTGATGTTGGTTCGAGCCCCTCAATTTTTGATCAAAAGAAACTTGATTTTCTCAATGGCTATTATATCCGGAAGATGAGTCTTGGCGAATTAGCCAAAGCCGCCGAGCCTTTTTTACACGCGGCTGGTTTGCTGGACGTTTCAAATAAGGAAAAAATTTTGGTTGGCCTTTCTCTGGTTCAAGAAAGAATCAGAAAATTGTCGGAAATTCCCGCCTCAATTGATTTCCTCTTTAAACAGCCTTCAAACTTTGGTCATATTTTGGTTCCGCAAGGCTCAAACAAAGAAAAAACCAAAATTGCCCTTGAGCAAGCCAGTAAATATTTAGCCTCAGAAGAAGATTTTGGCCGCGATTCCTTAGAACAGTTGCTCCGGGCGGTGGCCAAAAAGAATAATCTTTCGGCGGGTGAGCTTCTTTGGCCGATTCGCGTTGCCTTAACTGGTAAAGAAGCTTCGCCGGGCGCCTTTGAAGTCTTGGAAGCCTTGGGGAAAGAAGAATCGCTTCAGCGTATCAAAAAAGCGCTGGCTATGATACAATAAATATATCGGATTAGGTACAAAATTAAACAATTGGACGAATAGGGATGACGAAAATCAAAGTTTTAGAAATTATTGGTGATTCAACCTTAGCCGGGGCTCCCCGACATCTTTTAAGTTTATTAGAAAATTTAAATTCGAAAAAATTTTCTCTTTTTGTCATTTGTCCGCCAGGTCCCTTAGCGGGTGAGATTAGATCCTTGAAAAAAAATATTGATTTGGAAATCGTCCCGATGAGATCAAAATTAGACTTCGCGAGTATTTATGAAATTCGCGCCAATATCAAACATATCAAACCTGATATTATTCATGTTCATGGCACCCGGGCAGGGTTGGTGGGGAGGTTGGCCGCCATCAATTTGGGTTATCCGGTGATTTACACCGAACATCTTTGGACGAAATATTATCGCTTGCCCAACCGGATTAGTCATGGCTTACAAATTGCCGGCCTTTGGTTTTTAGATATGTTTACGACTTTAAACATTGCCGTTTCTCAGGCGGTGAAGGATTTTATGGTTTCCAGTCAAATTTCGCGCCAGGAAAAAATTATTGTCGTCTACAATGCCACGGAAATTCCTAAAAATAAAGCCAAAATTTTTGCTGGCAAGAATTTTCGGTTAGGCACGGTGGGGACTTTAAATTTTCAAAAAGGCATCCAATATCTCATTAAGGCCATGCCCAAAGTTTTGAAAGAATTTCCCGAAACGCGTTTGGAGATTGTCGGCGAAGGTAGTTTTCGGCGGACTTTGGAGAAATTAACCAAAAAACTTAAACTGGAAGATAAAGTAATTTTTTCGGGATTCCTCAAAGAAATTGAAGAAAAAATGAGGGAATTTGATGTTTATATTCAGCCATCGCTTTCAGAAAGTTTCGGTTTAGCAATTATTCAAGCGATGAGTTTAGGCATTCCCATTGTTGCCACCAATGCCGGTGGTATTCCCGAAGTCGTTACCGCCGGGAAAAGCGGTCTTTTGGTAGAACCCGGTAACCCCACCGCTCTGGCCGAAGCCATCATTCAAATTCTCAGAGATCCCAAGCGCGCCAAGGAGATGGGTGATTTGGCTAGAGAAGAGGTCAAAATTAAATTTAATCTGCCTGAGATGATTAAGGAAATGGAGCAAATATATGAGACGCTGGCTGAAAAACGCTCTTAGTATCACGACTTTAAGAAAAGAATTTGGCTTTAGCAACATCTTTGCCGCAACGAAATTCGACCTAAGCTTACAAAAAGTTGATAAATTTCCCTTTAAAACGGTTCTTGTTCTCGCGCCGCATCCTGACGATGATTGTTTTGGCATGGGCGGATTGATTAAAAAAATGTCGACGGCCGGGACAAAAGTGGTAGTTGCCTATTTTTGTGATGGTTCGGGAGGGGTGAGCGAAGGTCGACCCCCCACCGAGGAGCTTGGCCTGGTGCCTCGCCGGGACGAGAGTTTAATTAACCTCAGGAAGGAGGAGGCCCAAAAAGCCGGCGATATTTTAGGTATAAGCCAGTTAATTTTTTGGGGTTACCCAGATGGTAAATTGGCGGCCAGTAACTCGGCGATTAAGGCGCTGGCTGACTTGATTGTTGGCACTAGACCTGAGATAATTTTTCTTCCTTCTTTTTTGGATAATCATGGTGATCACCGCGTGGTCAACGAAGTCTTAATCAATTTGCCCGCCGGCACTTTGAATGACGAGTTTCCCGTTTGGGCTTACGAAATTTGGACACCTATTTTTATCAATCGTCTGGTTGATATTTCCCTTTACATT
>Ga0207433_10015198_pt1 | contig 11020 bp, 12 predicted proteins | sample YelNatPaOPGAMG01_FD_187559 | JGI IMG/M metagenome (GOLD analysis project Ga0207433, IMG submission 187559) | Hot spring thermophilic microbial communities from Obsidian Pool, Yellowstone National Park, USA - OP-RAMG-01 (SPAdes) (version 3) | ecosystem: Environmental > Aquatic > Thermal springs...
CCTGACGGTTCTCTCAACCTTAACAATCCTAGGTTTATGATTCGGCTCATTCATGGGAACCAATCCAACCAAACCTTTAACAGATGATTATATGTTCAGTCTTGAAAGAATTTTCTGGTCTGCCCCATTGTCTGTACATCCAAAGGTTTCACATTCACCACGACTGGGAAGTCTCTCACTATGTCGCCGACGATCAGACAGTTGTGTGCCGGCAGATCCTTAACGATCAGCCTCAGACTTTCAGCATCGATCTTTGAGACTTTAGAGACTGCATCCAAATCATTCTCGTTTGTGAAGTTGAACATGAATATGTTGTCGGCTTGCCTGTAGACGCTCTCTTGAACAGTATCAGGCTGATTCGTTATGAAGGTTGTGAATATGCCCAGGTGCCTCATCCTAGTGACTATGTCATCCCAATAGGTCTCACGAAGGTAGAAGTGAGCTTCCTCGGCGAAAAGAAAGATCGCTTTCAACTTCATTTCTGAGAGTTGCTCGGTCAGTTTGCTCAAGAATAGTTCGACTATGAACCTGCGGCTGAGTGAATGTTGATCTCTCATATTGACTATGAACGCTGAACCTTCATTCAACTTCCTCTGGAAATAGTTGAAGTCGAAAGCACTTGCAGGGTCGTCGGTGAAGAGGTCTAAGTCAAGTATCGTATGGTACCTTGAATTGATTGCTTCCCTCACACTCTCATGGCAGTTGAATCGCCTGATGGTCTCGGCTAGACTATTTAGGTTGAGGTTCCCGCATCTCTCAAGTTCATTCCAGATTCTGGAGAAGACTTTCGATGAAGTTCTAGGCAGGTCTAGAGCATATATCATTGTGTCGAGGAAAGACCTCAACCCAATCCCATCGAGAGTGAACTTGAGGTTCCGGCCTGGTACTAGAATATTTATTTTCTCAGCTAGGTCTATGGGCTTGTTACCCTTTCCAACCCCGATATTTACATACTCACCGTTAACATCGAAGACGAGGCATGGAGCCCCATTCTGTATGAGGGCGAGCAGGAGCAGTTTGGAGAGATGTGATTTTCCGGTACCCTTCCTGCCAGTTATTATGTTCAGCCTCCCATCAAGCATTCTGACGTCGACTGTGAGCGGGTTCATCTTTGTCTTTCCAATAGTGACTGGTTTCTTGACATCGCTTGATGTTGCAATTTTCTCTATTGGGAAAGGTATTATTCTCGAGTTTGTCCTTGAGGGTAGCCATGAAACATCTGGTTTCGGCCTCCCATCTTCGATGGAACCCCTGATCTTGCATATCAGCAACTTCGTATCTTTCAGGACTGCTATTTGGGAGGATATGTTGAACGGGTCATAGTCGCATCCTTGGACGGTCCCTTCAGTGATCACATCTCTCAATATGTCCTCAAGGATTCCAGGCAGGTTGGCGAACTGTATGTCCACGACCTGCACTATGAGGCCTCTGTTAACCTTCCTATCCTCAATGAGTAGGTAGTCACCTTTCTCCATAGATTCTTCAGGTGAACAGATTATCTGTATGGTGTCGCCTTGCTTCTTATAGATCTTCGTTCAAGACGCCTCCTTGCATGTTCCGAATGGGCCGAAGAGCGACCTTCTAAGACTCAGTCTAGGCATGAGTTTGAGGCCATACTCAATGGAGAGGTACCTCTGAATCGCCAATACCTCATTGGCTGTGAATGTTGATAGGATGTGGGCTAGACGCAATGTTTCAGGGTATCCTTGCTCGACGAGGTCTGAACCCATCAGGAGGCTGAATGTGTCTTTCGATTTCTCCTCTGAGAGTTCCCTGTCGATGTCAACCCTGAATGGGAAGCTCTTCCATCCCAACTTGGCCAAGTACACTCGCCCCATCAGTCTGACTGGGGTCGAAGGAAATTGTGGAACTATCAACCTGTCGATATCAAGGATGCATGGGATGTTTATTCCTTCCAGAAGCCTCGTTATCTTCCTTCCAGAGTAGCATAGGCGGGTCTCCTTCGAGAAGGCCATGACCCTATTACCGTTCTTCCTAGCCTTTCTCAGAATTGCTTCAACATAGAATGCCGGATTGTCTGGTGTTCCTGCTGTGAGGGACCCATCGAGCAGCACTATGCCGTCGCCTATTCTTGAACATGCAGTCTCCTGCATCCAACGTTCCAGACTATTCCTCAGTCTGGCTAAAAGACGCTCAGTCACAGGCGACCATGTGGAGTAGATGACATGCTCGTTTGAGTATTTCCTAGCGACTACGGACCTGGCCATATCGTCGTTGAGGTGGAATGTTATGGGTCCGCATCTGGTGAAGTTGTAGGAGGAGCCGACCCTCCATACGATCGCTCCTCTCAAGGAGTAGAGTAGACCCTGCTCCGATTCGCCTATCCTGATACTCGATACGTCTACGGCGACGACTGGACACTTCTCGGAGGCTGGCCCTATAGGTGTAGGTTTCTCTATTAAATTATCGTCCTTCAACTGGATTGTAGGCGACTCATGAACCTCCTCTTCAAGAGTTGCCTCAACCTCAGTGAGGTCCCTAGGCTTGAACCCTAGCCCATTCAGGCCTCTCATCGATTCATTGCTCAATTCCAGTAGGAAGTTAGGTAGAAGGGCCTCCTTGGACCCATCCAACAGTAATCTACTTATCTTAGAATGTTCAAATTCTATAGTGTGGGTGCGGTAGGTCAATTTACTCCCCCCTCGCGGGAGTTCCCCCCAACTCCTGCGGCCTCCGCACCTACTCGCAGTTACCGCAGCTACTTAGACCCAGCTGCGCCATAATTCTCCACTTCCTTCAGGGTCTTGATGGTCTCCTGGATCTCCCTGACGCCGGCTGGGGTGAGCCTGTAGCTTCCTTTACCAACCCTCTCCACGATCCCTGCTTTACACATCTCTGTCAGTGTGTTCTGGACTGTCTTCGGCGCCTTACCGATGGTTACAGACATCTCCTCTACCTGGGCGTCGTCTCCATCTCTCTTGCCGAGTCTGTGAGCTATCTGGATAGCTAAGAGAATCACACCCGCAGCCTCATCGGTCGATAAGTCTGACCTCAAGAGCAATGGTTTACCGTCGGGTGTCAAGTTTACGAGGTTTGAGACCTCACTCAAAAGTGCAACGTAATCTGGATTGTAGATCAGTTTAGATGCAACCTCGAATGCCGGATATATTTCTGAGATATAATGGCTGATAGCCTTCAAGACCTCCTCAGGTTCACCCTCTATCGTATGTTTAAATTCTCCGTGCTCTATCTGAATCTTCAATTTTGTTGTCTGACTCATCACTTCACCAACCATTTCAAGATGATAGTTTAGGGTAGATGTTCTTGATGAAATAGTCAAGCCCATATGTTGTTATTCGATACTCACCTTTACCTATCCTCTCAACCAAGCCTTCAGTGCACATTTCACTTATTCTACCAGCTACTGTTCCAGCTGGTTTTCTGGTGTAGGCTATGAGGTCACCTATCATGGCCCTGTCTGTATCGAGCTTCTTTGTGATGTAGCCTGTATGGGTCTTGAGTAGGTGAAGGAGGATGAGTTCACGGTCTGTCAGGTTTTCAGCTGGGGCTGTTATCACAACCCCTTCAGGTGTGATCTTCATTATGTTTGAGCAGGTGTCTAGGAGCTGCTCCTCATCGACTGTGAGGGTAAGTTTTGATATGAGGTTGAGTTTCGGAAAATGTTCGGATAGAAAGCCTATAACCTCACGGATAACCTCGTTGGAGTTTCCCCTTACGGTCTTCTCGAAGTCTCTGTATCTGACTCGAACCTCGATGATATTCTCCTCACTCAACGGGTGTTCCACCATGCTTGATTGTTTTAACCGTCTTCTCCACCCAGTTCTTACCTGCCACCGTCAGTTTGTATACGTCCCCTTCCCTGTATGTTAGACCTTCTCTCTTCAGTTCACTCAGCCTACTTGCGAATCCTACTGAAAGGAATCCGCTGAGGCTCAGGAGTCTGCTCAATTCTCTGGGTCTGAGACCTTTCGGATCCATCGCATAGAGTAGTAGGGCTACTGCTTCTCTGTCGGTCAACTTGTCCCTCGAGACAGTGAGTACCGGACCTTCACTTGTCACTTGGACTATTCCTGAGAGGATATCTTTTTCGCTGACCACCGTTGATTGGGATGAGATTATGCTATCTATCACCTCCAGCCATTCTGGAAACTCTTTTAATCTATCTATTAGTTCGTCGAAGTTTTCCCCTTCGAGCTCGATGTCTCCGTAGCTTCTGTGGAGTATGAGCTTGACTTTCAAGACGGTTCGAATGTTACTTTACACAGCTTCAGCATATAAGGATATCTGAAAAGTATAGAGTTAACGTAACGTTTACGTTAAACTATTTTAATCTTGGAAGAACCTGACTCTCAACCCACTGCACACCAGCCCCAGACAACGTATACCGACCATCATCGGCCACAAGCAACCCCTCCCTCCTCAACTCGCTAGCCCTAGCCCTGACAGCCTCAGGCTTCATGGTCTTCCAGCTCGAACTGAGGAGATCACTCAACTCAACACACTCAACAGCCACAGGTCTGGTCGCGTAGAGAATGAGTGCCAAAGCCTCCTTAGCCTTCAACGAGTCAACTGGAACAGTGAGTCTGGGCTTCCCATCCTCACTGAATTCAACTATGCCTCTCAGCAAATCAGACTTCATATTCTCCGACCCTGAAGGCACGTGGGGCCCAGCCATACGGACCTCACCTGTTTGGGGAAAGTTCTCCAACAATTTTTCGAAACGTTCGCTCACATAATCGAAGTCACCCTCAAGCTCAACCTCATATTCTCCACGTTTAATCCTGAACCTAAGCTTCCTCTCAGCCAATTATCATCAACACCAACATGTACAATGGATCGATAACCCTTTTTCTAGAAACATCCATAATTAAACATCTCTATAAGCGAATGTTACAATGTGGAAAAGTAACCGTGGGGCGCCTAAAATACGCCGAGAATAGGCTTGAACGGATGGACAGCAAAACAATTTATTGATGGGAGTAAGGAATATTGATGGGCGGCCGTAGTCTAGATGTGATCCGAAGAATAGGGTTTAAAAGAGATCACAGGACAACCTGGTCTAGGACATTGGCCTTCCACGGTCTATGCGACCGGAGAGAGCCAACAGCCCGGGTTCGAATCCCGGCGGCCGCACCACCTACCAATAAATAGATCCCTACCCACAACTAAATCATGAACGACTCGTATTCCACCTTCACTGACGATGGGAAAAATCACATAAAGAATCTTGAATTGTTTTCAAAATATATTCAGCAGAGAGACTATTATGAATCGTGCGTTATGCGACGATGTATCATCGAATCTCAGTCTAAGTAGCGACACTCAATTTATATGCTGAACCTGTTACGTAGATCGTTTGGCATCATAAAAAGTCTCGAAAGGTTTGGGTATTTATGGAAGTCAAAGATTATCTCAGCAAAGTCAGGATGCCAAGTCAGACAGTTAATCCTCTCTTCAATTATTTTGGGGTCGTTGTGGAGGAAATCAATTCTGAGAGAGCTGCACTGAGATTACCGGTGAGGCACGGGTTCATCCAGGGAGCTGGCATAGTTGCCGGTGGCGTATTAGCCACTATTGCCGATGAGGCGATGGCACATGTAGTCTTGGCCAATCTTGAGGAGGGAGAATCAACCACAACAATTGAGATGAATATGAGATACTTGAGGCCTATCAAGGAGGGTGAGATATATACGGTTGCAAGAATTGTGAGGAAGGGTCGACACATAGTGACGGCTGAGGCTGAGATTCTCGACGGTGAGAATAGGCTTCTGGCAAAGGCGGGGGCGTCATTCATGATCCTCAGATAATATTCATTCAGCCACTTACTGCCCTCCCAAATAAGCTCCTTCACTGACACCTCAAACTGATACCGCAAGGATCCGAAGACTTCTTGATGCTGAATAGAACGGATATCTAAAAGAGGAAGTATATCCCAGCGATAACCAATACTGTTGAGGCGAGAATTCTCAATGTTAACTTTTCCTTAAGGAATATGCTCGACAATATTGATGCCCAGAATGGGGATGATGAGCTTAGAGGAGCTGCCTTTGAGGCCCCTATCAACCGGACGCTATGTAGGAAGATTATGCCTCCGAGAGTCATCCCCAATATCCCTGAGACAACGAGCAACCCCAAATCCCTCCTGTTCAAATCTATCTCCCCACCTCTAAAAACCATTAATGGGAGTAATGTCAGAAAGACTATTGGATAACGGATCGTGTTGGCCAAGAATATATCCACAGTTTTCACACCCTGAGTAACCAGCACAGTGCCTGAAGCCCACGACAAGGAAGCCGCCAGAGAATATATGAAACCAACCCTCCTTTTACTTCCAGCCTCAGAACTTCCCCCGGTAAGGGCATTTGCAACTCCGAGAAATATTAGAATAGATCCCATCAAATATCGGTAGTGGAAAGGCTCGCCGAGAAAAAGATTTGCAAGGAACATAGTGAAAATAGGGTATGAGTAAGCTATTGTATATGACCTTGACATACCGATGTAAGTCGTGCTCTTCAGCAGATAAGTATCTCCCATCCCGATACCGATCATCGCAGCTGCAATGACAAAGAAAACGCCACAAATATCGAAGTTGAATATTTCACCTGACCAAGACATATGATGAGCGCTATCGGCACCATAGATAAAGCTCCAAAAAGTATCTTCAATGTGTTAGCGCATAGAGGATTAACATTCCTGAGGGTTCCAGCTGCGGAAACCATTGAGGCAGCCCAAAGAATCGCAGCGACAACAGCCAAGACCTCACCATACATTTGAGTCGCCTCCAATATGATTCTAGACTCTCAGCATACTGCCCGAGCGATATGTGATAAAGATTCTGCATTCCCACAGATAATGATCATATCATGATGAGCTATTAAACGGCATCATGGTCTCAAGCGTCAACCTTAAGAACCCAAACTTTTTCATTGAGATTCAAGTCAAAATATGGAAATGGGTTCAAGAAATGTCTGAAGAGACTAGGCTCGAGGACATTAAGAAGGCAGAGGAGGAATGGAAGAAAATCTGTGAGGAATGGGTTGAGGAGACGAAGATCAAGGATAGGGCCCCAAAGACAACCCCATCTGGAATACCGCTGAAGCCGATATATACTCCACTCGACCTTAAAGACTTCAACTACATGGAGAAACTTGGTTTCCCTGGGCTATACCCATTCACCAGAGGCATCTACCCCACAATGTATAGGGGGAGACCTTGGACGATAAGGTTGCTGAGCGGCTACGGTACGGGCGAGGATGCAAATGCAAGATTCAAATTCCTGGTGAAGGAGGGTGAGACCGGCCTAAACCTCGCCCTAGACTCACCAACAATCTACGGGTATGATGCAGACGATCCGAGGGTCAGAGGTGAGGTAGGTCAGGGCGGAGCATCCATATCCTCTCTGGAAGCCATAGAAAGGATCTTTGACGGTTTACCGATAGAGAGACTCTCAACATCCCTCGTAACCCACTTTCTAGGCCTCCCAACATTCGCTATGTATGTAGCCATGGCTGAGAGGAGGGGAATACCTTTAAAGGAGCTCAGGGGCACAACCCAGAACGACCCGTTATGGCTCTTCCACGTAGGCAACCCACCCCTACCCTTAAAACCGTCAGTGAAGCTAGCTGTAGACCTGCTTGAATTCTGTCTTGAACACATGCCGAAATGGTACGGGATCAATGTAAGCGGATACCATATCAGGGAGGCAGGTTCAACCGCTGTCCAAGAGGCAGCGTTCACCCTAGCCGACGCAACAGTCTTTTTGGATGAAGCTCTGAGCAGAGGCTGGGATATAGATGAGGTTGCCCCACAAATATCATTCTTCATGAACGCCCACAACAACCTCTTCGAAGAGGTTGCAAAGTTCAGGGCTATGAGAAGGGTTTGGGCGAAGATTGTGAAAGAGAAATACCACGCCAAGAACCCTCGGTCGATGATCTTCAAATTCCACACACAAACCGCAGGATCAGCCCTGACAGCCCAGGACCCCATGAACAATGTCATCAGAGCCACAATCCACAGCCTAGCCGCCGTCATGGGTGGAACCCAATCCCTACACACAGACTCATACGATGAGGCCCTTGGTCTGCCTACAGAGAAGGCGGCTAGGCTTGCCCTCAGAACCCAACACATCATACTGCATGAGAGCGGTGTCCCAAACGTCATAGACCCCCTAGGAGGCTCATACTACGTCGAATGGTTGACAGACAAGATTGAGGAGGAGATCTGGCGCTACTTCGACAGAATAGAGGCGGCTGGCGGGATGCTGGCGTACACTGAGGCTGGGATACCTAGAAGGGAGATTTCCCAGACAAGCTACAAGACGCAGCTTGCAATTGAACGTGGAGAGCTGCCGATAGTTGGAGTCAACATATTCAGAAGCAGCATTGAAAATATTGAGATATGTAGGGTGAAGCTTGAACAGGAGAATGCTGAGATAGAAGCCCTGAGAAGGGTGAAGAGGATGAGGGACCAGAAGAAGGTTGAGGAAGCCCTCGAAGAATTCAGGGAAGCCTGTTTGAAAGGAGTAAACGTAACACCCTACGCTGTGAAGGCGGCAAAGGTTTACGTCACAAACGGTGAGATGTACCAGGTCTTCAGAGAGGTATATGGTGAAGGCCCGCATTTAGAATAGTAGAAGGTTTTGGATATGGTGCGAGAGAGCGGAAAGATCAGGGTCCTACTCTCAAAGGTTGGAGTGGACGTCCATGACAGAGGGTTGAAGGTTGTAGCTTCGGCCCTCAGGGATGCAGGTATGGAAGTCATATATCTAGGCGCCTCCAGATTCCAAGATGAAATAGTCAAGGCCGCAGAGGAGGAGGATGTCGACATAATAGGCATAAGCTCAATGGAAGGAATGCACCATGTAAAGATCCCTGAGTTGATGAGAGAACTCAGAAGAAGAGGAATACATGTCCCGGTCGTATGTGGAGGAATAATACCGTTAAACGAGGCTAAGGAGCTGAAGGAGCAGCATGGGGTCAGCGAGGTCTTCCCACCAGGCTCATCCCTGAAAGAAATAGTTGAATACTTTAAGAAGTGCGCAGGCTCGAAAACATCCTAGACACCAAATCAAAAGATTGAAGAACCAAAGTGAAAAACTTAAGACTCCCTCGATGAGGTTTTAGACTCAACATACTCCCTATGTTTATCAATCGATTCAACAACCTCTTGAACACCCACCCCCACCTTCGCAATTGTCTTGATTACTGGACGTACCCAACCATTCTTAGGCATACTCAACTTCAACATCTCCTCCATAAGATCTGCACCAGGAAGATCAGCCTTGTTGACGACAAATATGTCAGCTATCTCGATCAAACCACTCTTCATCAACTGTACCTCATCACCAACAGCAGGTGTTAAGACAACTATTGTCGTATGTGCAAGCTTAGCAACCTTAACATCAGATTGACCGGCCCCAACAGTCTCGAGAACAATCAGATCACTACCGTAAGCGTCAAGTATTCTAACGACGTTTCCGGTACATTTTGAGAGCCCCCCTAAGTTCCCCCTATTCGAGAGGCTCCTGAAGAAGACCCCCTCATCACCTATATTACTTATCAACCTGATCCTGTCCCCTAGCAAAGCGCCTCCAGAGACTCTGCTGGAAGGATCCACCGCAACCACCCCAACCTTCAACCCACGCAGCCTATACAGCTTGACAATGGCGTCTAGCAAGGTACTCTTGCCTACACCGAAGGGGCCGGTCACACCTATAATATAGGCCCGGCTTGGTTGGCGCCTTACACTCCTCATAACAGTTGCAGCCGCCCTACCTCCACCCTCAACTATGCTGATCAATCTAGCTGCAGCAGCCCGGTCTCCCTTCAACATCTTATCCACCAAACTGGATATTTCCTCAACCATCAGCGACCATCGATCCCAAATATTCTAGTTGACATAGCCCAGCAAGATTCTCAATTCAAGATTATAGAATTATCGATCAAGAAATAGATTTCCAAGATATAGATTTCAACATGAGTAGCCAATATTTGATTAGTTTTTAAATAGAGTCTAAGCCAGAGTAATCTTAAATATTGGGATGAGGCCCCCTAACCCCCAATCGTATTGCCGATATGGGTCACCCCATTGTCTAAGGGCGGCGTGATATATCAGTTGTCTCTTGAAGAGGAACATTCACTGAAGAGGGATGTTGGATGGTACGGCTCCTTCTGCATGGGTTACGCCGATGTTGGAGCAGACATATATGTTGCCCTAGGTCTTGTAGCCTTATACGCTGCCGGAGCCTCACCAATAGCCTTCGCCGTCGCATCAGTCACATATATTTGCACAGGTCTCGCCTACGCTGAGCTCGCCTCGGTCTACCCGTACGCTGGAGGAGCCCATATCTACGCGATGAAAGCTTTCAACGACATGGCTGGTTTCATAGCTGGTTGGGCTGTCATGCTCGACTATACAATAGATATGGCTCTCTTCTCCCTAGCCACAGCAGGTTACTTGAGCTTCTTCTTTCCATGGATAAAGTCGTCAACCATCAACATAACCTTCGCAGGCCTTAATCTCACTATACACTGTTTGGGATTGGTAGCCGCAATTCTCGTCTCAGCCCTTATCCTCCTGAACATGATAGGTATAAGGGAGTCATCCTTCTTCAACGAGTTGCTGGTCTCACTAGACTTGATCGTTGAGGTGCTTATTCTTATTCTGGGTTTCACACTTGCCTTCTCGGTAGGCCGGTTCATGAATCAAGTGAAGATCTTCGGGGCGCCAAACATTTTCGATAACATATCATACCTTTGGGGTGGTGACTTTCAACTTCAAAACTTCATCTACGGAACAACCTTGGCAATGACATCCTTCATAGGCATAGAGTCTATCGCCCAAGCCGCTGAAGAGACGAGGAGGCCCTCCCGATGGATACCTAGGGCGAATAAACTTTCAATAGTCTCGGTCTTAATATTTGCATTAGGCCTCTCAGCAGTAAGTGTTGGAATTATGCCATGGGAGAAGCTGGCTTCAGCCCATGATCCTATGGCTGCCCTTGCAAGCAACATTCCAATCATAGGCGCATACCTAG
>Ga0207433_10015201_pt1 | contig 11019 bp, 12 predicted proteins | sample YelNatPaOPGAMG01_FD_187559 | JGI IMG/M metagenome (GOLD analysis project Ga0207433, IMG submission 187559) | Hot spring thermophilic microbial communities from Obsidian Pool, Yellowstone National Park, USA - OP-RAMG-01 (SPAdes) (version 3) | ecosystem: Environmental > Aquatic > Thermal springs...
TGTGTATTGCTAAGTAATTTTTATTGCGTTTTGTGGTGCCCCGAAGAGGAGTTGAACCTCTACGCCTTGCGGCATACGCTCCTGAAGCGTACCTGTCTGCCAATTCCAGCATCGGGGCATGAGATAAACGATGCTTAAAGCCTTCTTATATTATACATCAATATGATATTCTTGTCTTGTTTTTGACCGTTAACGCCGAGAAGATGAATGGCGATCTATTTCTTTTAGGCAAACTTGAGGCAAAACAGATAAAGAGATGATGAAAGGAGCCAATAAAGTAAAGGCGGCTACTTCAGCGATTTTAGGATGTGTTTTTAACCTTTCCTGGACGGTTGTTTTTAAATCATTGGTGTATTCTTGTCCTGGTGATGTTATTAGAAATAATCCTAAGGCTAAGGGTACTCCAATCCTTATCGCTACCGATCTTGCTTCAATTTTCATATGAAAGAGAATATTTTATTAAAAAAGGCTGTTACTTGCAAATAAAAATTGTTTGATAATAAATATTTTGCCAATATTTGTAAAAAATTATAAAATAAAAGATATGGATTTTTTTGAAACCGTCAAAAAAAGAAAAGCTGTCAGGCATTTTCTTCCCCAAAAAATCGATCGTGAGAAAATTGAGGAGATTTTGAAGGCTGTTAACCTGGCGCCATCGGCCGGCAATATTCAGGCATATAAAATCTATGTGGTTGAAGATGAGGCAAAGATCAAAACAATCGCTAATGCCTGTTTAGGGCAAAGTTTCATTGCCGAAGCGCCGGTGGTTTTTATTTTTTGTGCCAATCCTCAAGAGTCGGCAGCTAAATACGGAAAAAGAGGAGAAGAACTTTACAATTTGCAGGATGCCACAATTGCCACTTCATACGCTACTCTGGCAATTACCGCTTTGGGTCTATCGTCCTGTTGGGTGGGTGCTTTCAATGAGAAAGAAATCCAAACAATTCTTAACACCAATCTTAGACCAGTAGCGGTTATTCCTGTTGGCCAACCAGCAGAAGAGCCATCAAGGCGGAAAAGAAAAAACATTGAAGAGATAGCGGAGTTTGTTTAAGCCATATCAAAATCTCTCATTAACTTATCAATTTCCCGATTGTTTATTTTGTAGTAGCGGCTGCGGTGGGGGAGAAGAGCGCCGGAAAAGGTTTTGGGGATATGGAGAAGTTCATGAATAAGTGTTTTGATTTGCTCACGTTCGGATAGTTTATCGAATTTTTTGGCATTGACTTCGATGATATAATGAGGTTCAATTCCGGCAACTTCCTTAAAAAGCTTAGCCATCCCCCAAATTCTAGCGTATGCTCTTGTTTTAGCGTTGTAACTTCTGATGCAATGAATGTTAGAAGCTTTGATATGATTGAGACGAAGTTTTTTGATCAGGAGATTGATTTTTTCTTTAATATCGAATGCCTTGGTGTATTTCATAAAAACATGTTTATATCTTATCATGTTCAACCGACAATTTTTGCTTAAAAATGGTAAAATATCATCAGGCGATACTTATAGAAAAAGGAGTCCTCGTAGCTTAATTGGATAGAGCTTTGGTTTGCGGAACCAAAGGTTGGGCGTTCGAGTCGCCCCGAGGACACTTGGATCCTGTTGTATCTTTTCAAATCCTCACCAGATTAGAAGAGGGAGGATACGGTTAGAAAACATACTATTAGGGGTGTAGTTCAATGGCAGAATAGAGGTCTCCAAAACCTTTGATGGGGGTTCGATTCCCTCCACCCCTGCTTACGTAGTAGCCAAAATCTTGCTTTTAGTGGTTTTATCAGATACTTCTTGGTCAAAAAACCTTTGGTGCACGGATACGCTTTTCTATTTGCTCTTTAAAATGTTTATAAACAACTTTGGTTCTAACTACAAATCCCAACTCACTTACAATACCGATATATTAAAATAAATTAAATATTTGTCGGTAATAATCTTCAAGCTTCTTCTTTTTGAAGTTTAAGCTATTGTTTCCCAAACTATATTATCAATTTGATCAATGAATATGATCGGTATTTGGCAGACGCCCTCTCCTCTTATTTTCATTCCTGGCCTAATGGGTTCATGGAATAAAGAAGCAATTTTGTATAACAAAGAAGTAGATCCAGACAGTTGGCAATTAACTCCTATTGCCAAAGAATATGAAGGGCTTTTGACCACTCTTGATAATTTAGGTTATCAAAAGGATAAAGATTATTTTGTTTTTGCCTATGATTGGCGAAAAAGATTGGAAGATCTGGCCGGAGACCTTAAAGGATACTTAGAAAGAAAAGTTTTACCTTTTAATCCTTCTTCCAAAGTTAATCTTGTAGGTCATTCTTTAGGCGGTCTTGTTGGTCGAATATACGCTCAAAAATATGGAACAGACAATATTGGCAAAATTATTACTGTCGGCTCTCCTCATAAAGGAACCGCTTTAGCCTACAAAGCTGTTGAGGGAGGCGAGCTTGAAAGAGATGATCCCTTGATGTGGCTGGGGCAAAAAATTGTTCTTCAAGTTAACAGGGGTTTGAAAACGGAACGAGAAGTCATCGAGGAGAGATTTCCTATTGTCAAAGATCTTCTTCCAACTTACGATTATTTAACAGATGATAAAGGCAATAGTATTGCCATTAAAGATACGAAGATTAGAAACGACACTCTTTTAGGATATAACCAAAGTCTTGGCGAAGTTTCTGCTTATCTTCATTCTATAGCGGGCGAAAAGGGAAATACAATTTACGGATACAAGATTGGTAAGAGAAGCCCTCTTGATGAACTTCTAGGTCTTTATCCGGATGGGCGGCCTTTCTCAAAATTTTTTGAGGTCGGCGATATGGTGGTGGTATCAGAAAGCGCTAAGGTTGGTGATAACCAATTGGTTTTTGATCTTGATCACGGCGAGATAATTCAGAAAAAAAACGTCATCCAGAGATTGCTTGGTGATTGTGGGATTAAGTGTTTGGTAGATCAAATTTTTGAAGGAGCAAAAACAAAACTATTTCCTTCACTCATTTTCCTTATCCTTTCACCAGCTAAAATTGAAGTGAGTTTTAGAGAACAAGTGTATCAAGAACAGGAAGGGATGATTCTGGTAGAAAATGCACGTCCGGGTAAATATATTCTTAAAGTTGAAGGGTTAGATTATGGCAGATACACGGTCATAATGGGCCAAATAACAGCGGGGTTTGATATTTGGGATAGGATTGAAGGAGTGGTTAGACCGGCAGACATTGATCTTTATGAGATTAATTATGACTTACTGTCAAAGGTGACCAGTGATGATAAAAAATATTACTTCAAGGAAGCATGAGGCAAATTTCGTTATGTTTGGCTTGTATCATTGAAGTTGGGGATAGCCGGTATTTCGGAGCTTGGATTGGAAGTTGAAGGAGGGGGAGGAATAGTTGGCTCAGCTGGCTTTGCTTCTTGGGAGGTAGTTTCTGATAAAGATTGTAGGTCCTTTAAAACTGCGTCCATTGGATTAGATTGAGGAGTTGTTTGTGTTGGAGTGGTTGCAGATGGAGGTGCGTCTTCAGTTAAGGGCGAGTTAGGCGGCGATACTATCGTATCCAAAGGTTCTTCTACCGCAGGAGGCGGAGCAGGACTTTCTTCCTTGGGCATACTTGGTTCGGGGGTTGTTGTAACGGGAGCAGGTTCTGGAGCCATAGTCGGTTTTGGTTCGGTTGTCGAAAGAGGGGCAGCGACCTTTGGTGGCTCTGGCGTTGGCGCCGGAGTTTGAGTTTGGCCCAAAACCTGATCAAATTCTTCTTGAGTAAAACCTTTTAAGATCACGATTTGGCCGTCATCTTTTTCGATTTTAGTTACCGGCGTGCCGGCAAAGTTGTTGGAAACGGAAAGCATTTCACTTAAAAATTCGCGATTGGTCTCAAGATTTTTTTCTTCGAAGACGAGGTTGCGTGATCGCAAATATTCTTTCTCCTTTTGAGAAAACTGACAAGCACTAGTGGTGTAAACGGTGATTTTCATTGATAAATTCATTATTAATGAAAAATAATTTTTTGTCAAGGGAATTTTAATCACCAGCATTTTGCAGGCAAAGATTTACTATAATTAAAGAATGAAAAAGGCGTTGACAGCTATTGTTGTCATATTTATCGGTCTGGGTCTGATAGTTTTATTTTTTTTAAACAATCATTTTAATTTTCAAAAAAGAAATAAAGAAAACCCGTTTCCCTCACCTGTTTCAAATTTGAAGCAAAAGGATAAAGTAAAAGAAAAGAAATCGATTTTTGTCCCTTATTGGATAAATTTTGCCCAACCACTAGATATAACTGACTATGATCGGGTGATATATTTTGGTCTTGATGTGACCGAATACGGCGTCAATAAAACCGATGCCGGCTATAATAACATTGAAAAGTTTGCGGCTCAAGTCGACGGTCAGGAAAAGTATTTAACGATCAAGATGTTGAATAATGAAACCAACTCCATCATTCTTAAAAATCCTTCCTCTTGGCAAAAAATAATTGACGATGCGGTAAATATAGCCGTAAATTATCGGTTTAACGGATTGGTTTTGGATTTAGAAATGGGTAGCTTGCTATTTGACGATCTGGTAAAACGGAGCAATCAATTTGTTCAATATTTTTTTAATCATGCTAAAGGACAAAATTTGCGTTTTGCCCTTACTGTGTATGGAGATAATTTTTATCGAAGGCGGTTTTATGATCTGGCCAAGCTTAGTCGGAATTCGGACGAAATTATGATTATGGCCTATGATTTCCATAAAAGCAGCGGTGAGCCCGGACCGAATTTTCCTCTTGGCGGCAGGGAGAAATATGACTATGATTTTAGGTTGATGATAGAGGATTTTTCCCGGGCAGTTCCGTATGAAAAGCTGACTGTTATTTTCGGAATGTATGGATACGATTGGGCGGTTGATGAGAAAAAAAGACCGATCCGACCGGCAAAAGCTTTAAGTCTGGCCGAGATTAAAAAACAATTTATTGAATCATGCCAATGGCAAGATTGTGTAATCAAGCGCGATCCGCTATCAAGAGAAACAGAGGTTAATTATATTATTTCTGAGATGAACGGCAACTTTGCCAACTTATATTATCACATCGTTTGGTTTGAAGATGAGCAATCCGTTGAAGCCAAAACTCAATATCTGTTAGAAAAAGGCATCGGCGGTATCGGATATTGGGCGTATGGGTATTTTTAATATCAAAAATCAAATATCAAAAGTCTAAATGAAAATTCGGCGTTAAAGGTAAAGGATTATGCCAACAGTTTAAAAAAGAGCATATTGTCATTGCTGGCTGAGTGAAGTTAAATCCGACTTGACTTTGCTGGGGACGCTGAGTTTGTTGAAGTCTTGCCATTTGCATTTAGAGTTTTGCATTTTGAATTTGAAAGAACTTTTAGTTCTTTAAGGCGCCACATAAATAACGCCCCTTTTCTTTTAGCGTTACTGTCAATCACATAACGCAGAGTTTCTTCAAGGATCGGCCGCGGCAAATTTTTGGCCAGCTTGATATATAGGCTTTTATGCTTCATGTCGTTTAGTTTTTCGGCCAAATAGACGCCATATGCCTGAAATTCACGAGAAATATACTTGTCTTTGAGAGGATCAAAATTTTTCAGAATGTCTTTAACCGATTGCATCGTCATGGTTATTATATTATATACCATAATAAAGTCTAAATAAGTTTATAGAGTTCATTAAGATAGTATTTGGCGTCAACAAGTTTAGCGGCAAACAATCTTTTCATGACATTGAAATCTTTCTTTTTTCCGTTGTGATCGGAGTTAAGCCTGTCTATGAGTACCTTACATTCAAGAAAAAGAAGGCAGAAAAGGGTTAAAATCAAGAGAATCCGATCATTTTCAGAAAATTTGATCTTTCTCAAACCTTCTTCAAGAAAGGTTTTTTTTAAAAGAGGCTTGCGATAAGAAACTAAATAAAATTTTATTAGATCATAATATTTGATGCCGATAGATGACAGATCCCAATCAATTGCATTGATTGTATCTCTTGATTTAAGGAGATTTGACGGCTTGAAGTCGCCATGGGAAAAATAAATGGCATTTTTTTCCACCAGTGATTGTAGCTGTTGATTGTTTTTTAAGCCTTCGATTAATTCCAGCTCGCGTTTGGTGAAATATTGCAAAAAGATATGTTTATCTTTTTCATATCTTGTTTCAACAAATAGCTGAAACATCAAGAAATGCCATCCATGTTTTTCGAAATCTTTGGGCAAAAGCGAGGAGGGGAACTCGACTACTGCTTGAACAATGTCGGTAATTGCAGGAATATCAGCTAATTTAGCCTTAATAACATTATAAAACCGGCGTGTGCCTAAATTGACGCCTTTAACATACTCGTAAAGAAGAAAATCATCGTCATAAGCAACTAGCCTTGGCGTGAAGGCATTGAGCTTTAAATCCGGATGATTTATAAGAATTTCGTTGATGACTTTGTTTTTATAAAGATGATAGTTGTTGAGTTCGTCTTTAAAAAGTTTAATTTTAATGAAATACTGACGACCTTGTTTATCGGTTACCGCATCGGTATAATGGATGCGGGTTTTATCTTTGATGACCATGGCGATCGATCGCGAAGGAGTAAGGTTTAATTTTTTTAGAATATTGACTACCTTGCGCTGGGAAGATTCAGGGTCCTTAATTTGATGGTAATCGATTGTTGGGATAGAGTACTGCAACTTCATAAAGGTTTTACCGACTTTTAATTCAGTACGGACGTTACAGTTTTTACCTTTCGATTTAAACCTTCCTGAAGAACGTTTTTTTGTTTTACTACATCAGACGCGATTTTAATGCAATGATAGAAGTTTTGCTGCTACGAAAAAAAGTTATACTACTAAGTTTACAACAAATGGACTTAAAAGTGAAGGTTATAAAGTATTATCTTTAAGCAATCTTTGATAAATTTCTATATATTTTTGAGCGCTTGCATCCCAAGAGAAATTTTTATTGATAGCAGTTTTTACCATTTGTCTATATTTTTTCGGTTTTTCTTTCCAGATTGAAATCGCCAGCTTAAGTTTTTTTTCCAGATCATGGGAAGAGTATTTTTCAAATAGAAATCCGTCTTTGCCGTTGGCAATAGAGTCTTTTAAGCCTCCGGTTGCTCTTGCTATTGGCAAAGTGCCATATTTCATAGCGATCATTTGAACAAGACCACAGGGTTCAAATTGCGAGGGAATAAGTAAAAAATCGCAGGAAGCATAGATAAGGGAAGCCAGTTTTTCGTCAAACTCGGAGGAATAAAAAACATGTTTCGGATTAAATTTGGCGATCCATAAAAACTTTTGTTCCCATTCTTCCTCTCCTTGTCCTAAAAATACAAATTGATACTGTTTAAGATCTAACCGTATTAGCATCTTGTGGATGATTTCGATGCCTTTCTGATGGGAAGCAAAGCGGCCGATAAAACCGATCAAAGGAATGTTGCGATCGACTTTAAATCCCAATTTCTTTTGCAAGTAGGCTTTGTTGAGCCTTTTTCCTTCCTCATAGGAATAAATTTTTTCCTTGTTTTTAAGCCGATTGCCGTTGAGATTATAGTGGTAGGGGATATAATTGTCAGTGGAAGGATTTCTGATGTCATAATCTATCCCATTTAAGATCCCAAATATTTTCCTTTCTTTGGCTCGCAAAATATCGTCCAACCCTTGGCCGTATTCTTTGGTCATGATTTCTTTTGCATATGTGGGAGAGACGGTATTAACTAAATCAGCATGGATTATTCCCTCCAAAAGGAAGTTAATCCGTTTATTTTTAATTTCCCATCTGATTAGACGGCATTTCTTGGGATCAATTCCCATTTTTTCAACGATATTAACCGAGGTTCTGCCTTGGTGAGCAAGGTTATGAATAGTGAGAAGAGTTTTTACAGGCAGGCGCAAGTGTTTGATCAAGAATGGGATAAAGCCGGTATGAAGATCGTTACAATGAACTATATCAGGCATCCAGGAAAGGCAATTATTTTTGAGAATAGCCGCAACCGCAAGGTCAAAAACAGCAAAAGTATCAATCATTGGGGAATCAAGATAACGGTGGTTTTCTAAAAGATAAACCGGAATATTAGTTTCCAAAAAACTGATTTGATAAATAGTAATAAATGTTTTTTTGCTGTCATAAATAACGGAAAAACGGCCGACTTTTTTCCTTTTTTGACCGAGAAGTTTAAAAGCTTTATAGTAGGGAGTGATAATGCGAATATCAATGCCGGAGTGCTGAAGGGCTCGAGGAAGAGATCTTGAGATGTCGCCCAGTCCGCCGACTTTAAAAAAAGGAGCCACTTCCCAGGTAACAAATAGCACTTTCATAGAGCGATTATAACACTAATTACGCTTACTGTGCGATTATTCGTTGATACGTCTTTTCATATTTGTTGACCATTATTTCCGCAGTGAAGTTCTTTTCAACATGTGCGCGGCATTGCTGGCGCATCTTGCGATATTCTTCATCGGACATCGAATAAATCCGTTTAATTGCCTCCGCCAATCCGTTGACGCCGGTGTTTTTGGTAATCCAATTTCCACGTCTATATTCATCGGATTGGTTGACTAGAAAGCCGGTTCTTCCGTCGATAATGATTTCCGGAGCAGCTCCTCTAGCAAAAGTGATTACTGGCGTACCGCAGGCCATCGCTTCAATAAACATTAAGCCAAAAGGTTCCTCCCATTTTACGGGCACTAAAAGACAACGCGCTTTTTGAAGAAAATCAAGTCTTTGTTCATGATTCATTTCTCCTCTGAAATTAATGTATTTGTTGTCTATATATGGTTTAAACTTTGTTGCGTATTCTTTGTTAACTATGTCGATTTTCGCCCCAAAAACTATCTTTTTTCCCGCTTTTTGAGCTGCTTGAGCGGCTTCAATCGCTCCTTTTTCGTCGCTCATTCGGGCAAGAAAAACCATGTGGTCATAATCTTTGGCGTTAGATAACGGAAACATGCCGATGTCTATGCCATTATAAACGGTGGCAACAAAATTTAATTGTGGCAAATCCTTCCTCTGATTGTTGGAAATAGAAACATGAGGCAGATTCTTGTAATTTAAAAAAATGAAGTTTTGATAATCAAGATTTAATGGCCCGTGATGGGTTGTAATAATCGGACAGGTGATCAAGGGAGCAAGGGTGAGAAAGCGCCAGCTGGCATGATTGTGAACAATATCGTACTCTTTCTTTTGAATAAGTTTTGCCGCTTTAACCAAACTCATCCATTTAGCCGCTTCTCGTATTTTCATGTTTTCGGCAAACATAGGGACTGAGCGCAGACTTTTATCAACAATGGGGATTAGGTTGTAATAGGGCTGGGTATTGGAATCAGCGGCAGCATAAAGATCAACTTGGTGACCCTTTTTTCCTAAAAGATGAGCCAAATGATAAATGATCCATTCGGTGCCGCCATATTTTTTTGGCGGGACTGATTCCTCAACAGTTGCCACCAAGGCAATTTTCATAATAAGCTTTTGTAAAGATTGATGAATTTTTCTACGATCTTATTCCATGAGTAATGCTCCTTTATGGTAAAAGCGGCATTTTCAGCTACTTTTTTCCTTAGTTTTTGGTCTGTAAGAAGTTTTAAAACCAACTCTGCCAGAGCTTTTCGGTCGTGGGTGTCAAAAATAAACCCATTCAGTCCATCAATGATTACCTCGCGGCTACCAGCGACGCGCGAAACAATAGGTGTGGTGCCACAAGCCATCGCTTCCAAAGTAGTAAGGCCAAAAGGTTCGTAGCGACTTGCCAAAATAAAGATATCCGCTTGGCGATAAAAGCTGGGCAGGACTTTGTCGTGAGGGACAAAACCGAGGAAAGTAACTCTATTTTCCAAACGGTGTTTTTTTACCAGATTTTTGAGCTGTTCTTGGGTCATTTTTTCTTCATCAGATTTATTAGCTTCCTGTGTTCCGCCGCCAATATAAAGATGAAAGTTGACTTTATTTTTTATCAGCGCCAAAGCGTCGATCACTCGATCAACACCCTTTGCTGGCACCAAACGGCTGACGGTAAGAACGGCATTTTTAGCAAATTTGATTTTCTTATCATTGTCGTTTTTTTTGGTATTAAAAAAATCTAAATCAACACCTGGAAAAATAACGTGGAGTTTTTCGAAATCAATACTGTAATGTTGGAGAATTTGGATGCGTGAAGTTTCGCAGATGACAACAACAGCATTGGCGTTGTTCATGATTTTTTGCTCGATCGCATTTCTCACATGGAAGCGATATACCCGTTTCAGCTTTTGAGGAGGGATTTCTTCAATAGACATCTCCAATTTTTTAAGTTTACCTAAGGAGTGGGGGGTATGGACGTGAGGGATTTTAAGCATCTTGGAAAGCATGATCCCAGCGTATCCTCCATCCCAATAATGCGAATGAATTAAGTCGTATTTTTTTCTTGTTTTTTCGATATGATGAAGCAAATTGGCGACAAATTCAGGCATAGATTCGTATATTTTTTCTTTTGGAATGAATTGACTGCCGCCGCAGGGAATACGAATAATTTTGACGTTTTCCCATAATTTTTCTTCAGCTGGCAAATTCTCAAATTGGCGGGTTATAATATCAACTTTAATTCCTTTTTTTCCCAAAGCTCGAGCTAGTTGGAGAACGTAGAGTGTTTGGCCACCGGTATCAGTTTTTCCTAAAGGAGGAGGATACATCATATAGCCATGAGGATTAAGAAAACAAACGCGACTGATTTTTTTTGTTTTGATATTGTTCTGATTCATATCATTAAATTATACCAAAAACAATTTTATGTACTGCTTTACAAAAGTATATAGTTTTGACGCTATGAACGAAAAAAAAGGGAAATCGGAGTTGGACTTGATGGAACACAAAAGCGCAAACAACAGTATCTCGTCTACAAAACATGATTTAATTTTTGATTAATTAAATCAAAGGTATAGAAAGTTTAAAGGTTTGAAAAGTTTGAAAGATGTAAAGAGTAATAAAAGTTTAAAAAGTTTTAAGGTTTGAAAGTGGAAAAGGTAGTAAGAGGTTTAAAGGTATAAAGGTTAAAAAGTTTAAGTTTATTTGTCTTTC
>Ga0207433_10015207_pt1 | contig 11016 bp, 8 predicted proteins | sample YelNatPaOPGAMG01_FD_187559 | JGI IMG/M metagenome (GOLD analysis project Ga0207433, IMG submission 187559) | Hot spring thermophilic microbial communities from Obsidian Pool, Yellowstone National Park, USA - OP-RAMG-01 (SPAdes) (version 3) | ecosystem: Environmental > Aquatic > Thermal springs >...
TTCTTATCAAGTTCTGCTCTTGCTTTTGCAAGAAGCGCATCAGGTTCGCTTAAGTCATAATCTGTTGAAAGTTTTATATCTGCAATTAGTCTTGCAGTTGAAATGATTGCATCTTTAGTTAAGCATTCATCGCAAAAATCGCCAGTCGTTTCTTTTCCGCAATTCTTGCATTTTTGTGCGGGAGGCTTGGCAGGTTGTGGTTGTTTTTCGTCTTCTTTCTTCTTGATAATAAGAGGTTTTTTCTTCTTTGGTTCTTCAATTGGAGGCGGCACAGGTGTAGGCTGCTGTTGTGGTTGGACAGTGGGTTGTGGCTCTGTCGTAGGAGCAGGTTCTTTCTTGACAATTGTAGGCTTGGAACGTTTTACTGGAACTAATGGTTTCTGTTCTGGTATTACGTTCTGTGCGGGCATTATGGGTTGAGGTGCATATTCAGGATATTGAGGATATTGTGGAATAGGTTGTGTATCCTGTCCATATTGTGGTTGGTATGGTTGAGATGGCTGAGTATATGCCGTCTGAGGTTGCTGTGTATAATCGGGCATTTGCGGCATGAAAGGCTGTTGCTGAACCTGTGGTTGAGGTTGTGTTGGCTGTGGCATCATTAACTGGTCCATTTGTGCTTGTTGTTCTGCAAGTATTCGTTCTCTTTCTCTTGCCTTTCGTTCTTTCTTTTCTTTATCTTTCTTAGCAAGCACAAAAGATGCGCCAATAAGAGCAACCACACCTACGATTACAAGAACAAGTATAAGGATAAGACTCATGTCAGTCCCTGTTTTCTCGTCAACTTTGAAAGTAATAGGCGATAAGGCAGGTTCTTCTATTACAGACTCGTCAGTAGTTGTAAGGTTAGCTCTTATCTTATATGTTCCTACTTTTGCCTTTACTACCCATTGAATTAAGGTAGTTACATTTCCTCCTGCTCTAATACTTGAAATATCGTTCCAAGCAAATGGTGTTACTGAATTTCCAAGGAACAATTTTACAGTAATCCCTTTTGCATCTACTACACCGAAGTTCTTAACAGATACGGTAAATGTGATTTTGTCATCTTTCATTCCTGTCTTTTTATTAGATGTTAGCGAAATAATCTTAAGGCTTGGAACTGGTGGTTTCGATATCGTTACATTAATCGACTTTGAATCTGATTCTCCGGTTGTTAAGTTAGTTACTGTTAGAGTTATTTCATGTTCGCCAGGTGGAAGTCGCTGGTATATATTCGAGCCATAACCAAATGCTATTCCATCCATCTTCCAGGTATAGTTTAATTCAGACCCTGCGGGGTCTCGATTTGAATATCCTGAAAACAATGTAAGATTAGTCGAGAGTGCAGAATATCCATCTTGAGGTGTAGAGATATATGCTATTATCGGCTCTTCGATTCTAAAAACTAAATTGAGGTTTGAAACAAAAATACGACCTGAACTTGAAGCAGTGAATTTGAATGGTACGCTATTATTTCCAAGCCGGGGTCCTTCGTTCTTATGTGCCTGCAGATAATTATTTAGTGCAGACTGGAAACCACTTGTTTGTGCAGTATAGTTGTATTTGATACAGAAAGAATCGATTGTTAAAGTTCCTGGCGTTCTTGAGGATACACGAAGTTCGATTCCACAGATAGGATTTCCATAGGCGTCATTTGTTGCCGAGGCTGAGTTTAGCGCGTTTTGTAATGCAGAAACAACTGCAGAGCCTGAAATGACTGTAGAAAAAGAACCTGCGTTATTTAGCATCCAAACGAACGCATTATTACCTACACAACCGATATCTACATATCCATCGAAATCAAAATCTGCAATAGCACAAGATGTTATATATGGCTGTCCAGGATAAATTGAAAGACCTTTTGAAAAAGAACCTGGTATGCTTAGATTGTTCAAATAAATCTCAATCTTAGCACCTTGTGTATCTGAAGTAACTGCAAGTATATCCACAAGCGTATCATTGTTGAAATCAGCAGTGCGCACAGATACAACTTGACCTGTAGTTTTTGCGCCGCACAATAGAGTATATGGCATGAAGAAACCGTTTGAATTTGTTGATATGTATATGCCTTTATCTCTATTTCCTCCTATGATGTCTAAATCGCCGTCAAGGTCTATATCTGCAAGTGTTACGCTTCTCATATATTCAATACCTGCTGGATTTGATGGAATTACTGCTTCTGCTTCGCATAGCACGCCATCTGCGTTCTTTAGCACATAGAAATTGCCATTATTGCTTGCTGCAACAACATCCAAATCAGTATCACCTTCGGGCTCCACATTTCCGAGAGCAATAGCCCAAACTACATTCGGCGTAAGTGTTGTTGTATTGAATATGGGCGATGAGAAATTGCCCGGGCTTGGGTCGTTATTGAAACAGATTGCAATCGAACCATTTAAACAACCCCCCAAAAGGTCAGGATAAGTATCGCCATTGATATCTCCTACTGCTATACATTTCAAATCGCCCTGACCCACATAGACGGATTCTGCATTATCGAATGCACCTCCGCCTATATTTCGTAAAATATAGAAATTCCCATTTGTGCAAGAGCCTACAATATCTACCAAGCCGTCTGAGTTCACATCTGCCAGTGCCACACCTGTGATTTCCCCGCTCCCAGCAGGGATTGATGTTTTTTCTGTTATTTCACCGTCGTAATTTCTTGCTATAATGAAATAGCCTGAACCATTGCCTGATACAAAATCAGCATAGTTGTTACCATCGATATCGCCCACGGCAAGTGCGGCAGGATTCGAGGGTGCTACATTTAGCGTTTTCGGCGAAGAAAAACTGAAAGAGGCTCTTTCCCAAACCTTAGATGTGCCTATTTGGAATGTGAAATTGTAAATGTCATTATTAGTAGATATAGAGAAGTTTGCATATTCGATTTCTCCTTTTGGAAGTTTAATTATTTTCGAAGATTCACCTGCAGTTGCAAAAAAGTAGTTTGAAGACTTGGAATCGTCCTCGAATGTATTCTGTAATCCCATTGCGCCATAACCCGGACCTGCAAATCGCCATGATGGCGTGGTAGCGTTACCTATGTATAGCGCAGGGGATATAGGATAATCGGTTCCACCTTCGGTTGCAGGCATACCACGTATGTTTAACGACGATATTGTAACGTTTGCATGTTTATTTATTGAGATGTTAACCGAGTTATTAACACCTTGCGAAAGTGAAACAATAGCAGTTGCGCCACTCTCAAACTTAGTGAGAGTATCTGCGTTTACAGGATTATAAATTTGCAATCCTGTGAATATAAATGCAAGAAGTAAAGCAGTCAACCGTCTAATGGCCATATTATGCAACAGTTCGCTAAGCAAATTTATTACCCCTGCCTATTCGAAAGAGATGCATTCTATACATTCTATATCTATACACTCTATATAGGGAAAGATTACAATGTTATTAAGTGTTTCGATTGATTACATAGTCGTTAAAAGGGTTTTTAACAAAGATATTCCAATGTATTATTCCGATGGTATTTTGAATAATAGAAAAATCCAGAGCAGATTGAGTATTCGCACAAAAAACTTATTAGCATAGTAGCCATAAGGAACCATATGGCTTGGAGGCTCGTAAAGAAGTGCGCTTGCTCGGTCGTATCTTTGTCGCTCCTTGCAACTTTCATTCTAACATTTACACTATTTACCTCATACGTTACCCTTTTTGTTGTGCGTGTAGAATGCGAGGGGACTACATACGGAAACGTAACTGTTAATGCAGGTCCTGATTTGATATGCACAAGTGGAGAAATAGTGAACTTCTCAGGCTTGGTTAGTTCACCAAATTCCATACAGAACTGCACTTGGGATTTCGGCGATGGCTCTTACTCTTATGAAGTTAATACCACACATGTTTATTTCTCACATGGTGTTTTTATTGTTAAATTTAGTGCAACAGACGGAGTTGATACAGCTACGGATACCGCAGTTGTAATTGTAAAAAACTCGCCACCGAAGTTCATTCGACCATACGATATGAACGTCCTTGAGGATATCGAAAGTAGTTTAAACATATCTAATTATATTACAGACATAGACGACACCTTGGAAAAAATCACTGTCTCGACTTCAAGTCCTTACATCCTTGTAAATGGAAAGGTCCTCACATTCAAATATTCTGTTCCTATATCTGAAAACGTAACCATCTATGTTTCTGATGGTGAGAATGTAGTCTCGCAAACCATTACAGTTACTGTAATGCCAAGAAACGATGCACCTCAGTTCTCTCAGATTCCCACAATAGAATGTATTCCAGAGGTACCAAAGGTTCTCGACCTTTCGAATTTTATTACAGACGAAGATAATTCGCTTGCAGAGATTGCAATCTCCACTTCAAGTCCTTACATTCAAGTTTCCGGCTTGGTGCTTACACTAACTTATCCCTTTGGCATACACCACGAGATTGTAAATTTGACTGCCTTCGATGGGTATTCTAGCGCAAAGGCTCAATTTGTTGTCCTTGTCAAAGATGTCTCGTCTCCACCTATTGTTGATTTTATAATCGAAGTCGCAGAGCATAATGCTCATAACGATTATGTATTCTATACAAAGGAGAATGTGAATTTCACCTCTTTGGTTACTGATGCACAAGATGACGTTGTGTTGTTAATCTGGGATTTTGGCGATGGCACTTTTGGTATAGGAGAAACCGCGGTCCATGCCTATTCTCAAGATGGTTTTTATAATGTAAAACTTACTGCTTTAGATGCTACTGGAAAAGTTTCATTCTGTATTCATACTATCGAAATATTGAACACACCTCCATTCCCTCAGGCGGTTTATCCACAGAACTCAAGGACATATCAGGTTGTTGAATTCGACGCCTCGAACTCATACGATACTGATGGCTCTATAGTTAATTATACCTGGGAATGGCGAGACGGAACCATGAGTTACGGCGTAAAGTGTACGCATTTTTATTCAACAAAAGGAACTTACTTAGTTATCTTGCGAGTTTTGGACGACGACGGCTCGTTCTCTGAATTATACATACCAATAACAGTAGAAAATACCCCTCCTATCGCAATTTTGAATATTCCTACTGGCATGTTCCTAACTTATGAAAATGTTACATTTACCGCATCTAAGTCATATGACCCTGACGGCTTGGATATTCTGTACAAGTTCGATTTTGGCGATGGCACTGAAACAGATTGGATTTCTCAATCTTCTGTTACACATTCATTTTCTGATGGCACAAGGACATATTTAGTTAAATTAAGTGTGCGTGATAGAGACGGTGCTATAGATACTACCTCGGTAAGTGTGAATGTGCAAAATCGTGCGCCTAAACTTGAGCAGATAAGAGTATCAAATGGGATTGCAGGCGAACCTGTAGATATATCGCTCGTTTGCGAAGATATAGATGGCAGAATCGTGCGTGTAGAATGGGATTTTAACGGCGATGGTCTACTCGATCTAGAGACAACAAATACAAATATGCAATCTCATATCTTTGAAAAAGCCGGCGTTTATAACATAAGGGTAAGAATATTCGATGATGATGGCGCAAAAGATGCTTTATCAGAATCTGTCCTTATAAGTGAAAAAGAATCTGCATGTTCTCCATTTGTTCTTGCAGCCATTATCGTATGCATATTATTGATTGCAATACCACTCTTTCTTGGAACAAGAACACAAGAACCCGAGGATACCGAAGATGTTGTATCTTCAACAGAACAGTTAATCAGCGAACGTGAATCTGCAACTATCGCAATAAGAGACGCAGAAGATGCACTACAATATGCCAGACAATACGACGAGAATGCTGATTTTTCAGATATTGAAGCACTAATCCAGCAGGCAAAGATTTCGCTCGGCAAGAACAACACAAGAAGAGCATTAAACCTCGCAACAAGTGCAAAGAACGAAATCGAAACCAAGATTGAATTTTCTATTCCAAAATCAAAACCAAAACTGAAAAGAGGCGGATTGTAGGTTATTATCTTTATTTAATATCATCTTTTTATATCCTATTTATTATCTTTATTATCGTCTATTTCCTCTTTTATTTCGGTTTTCTTTATTTTTTTCTTTTTTCTTTCATTTAAAACCTCAAATCTTCTAAACACTTCTCTATTCTCTAAACTTTCTCTGAAATAAAGAAAGTAGATACAAGAGCAAAGATTGCAAATACGAGTGAAACATAGATTGCAGCTCCAAGCCCAAACGAAGTTATGACAGAGCCCATGATAATCAAGGGAATAATTCCAAGCCCGTCCCTTGTTAGAAAGGTTACTCCATAATAGAAACCTCTGACGTCCTTTTCTGAAACTTCTGCAATAAGTGAATTTGTCAAAGGCTGTGTTGAAAAGAAAGCAAAGCCAAGAGCGACCAAGCCTAAGGTCAGAAACTCAAAAGAATGTAACGTAATGGGAATGAATGAAAATAATGCAATCGCCGTAAGAATACAGAGTGGTCTCTTTATTCCAAATTTCTCTTCAAGTTTTCCACCTATTATAGAACCTATCGCACCCGCACCTAGAAGCAACGAAGTTAAGTATCCGCTCGTCTCCTTGGACGCATGAAGAACATTCACTATATATGTAGGTAGGATGTATATCGTCCCCTGATAGTACAAACTTGTGAATGCAAGCAAAAGCATTATGTTTGCTAAGGTATTCGTAAAAATCCCTTTTGCTTTGTTTTTATATTCTAAATTTTTATTTTCTAAATTCTCAGTCTTTTTTTCTTTTTTATCTGATATGTCTTCATCTATCCTTTCTTCTGTTTTTCTCATAATAAAAAATACTGCCCCAATAGTTAGGAAAAATGCAAAGATTGCTAAAAGTAGATAAAATGCCTGCCAGAAATAGACTTGTGCAAGCAAAACTGCTATTATCGGTGTAAGTATCTGTCCAAAGTTTCCAACCGCACCATGAATACCCATTGCACTACCTCTGCCTATCTTGTATGACTGTGATAACAAAGATAAGCCTGGCGGATGGTATAATGCCGACGCAAATCCGAGTATCGTAAGATATAAAAGTATCTCGTTCTGTGTTGACGAAAAATACAGACCCAAACATGAAAAAGTAGTTAAACAAACACCTAAAAGGATGACCTTAAAGTTACCTGCTCTGTCTGCAAGATACCCTGCCGGGATAGAGCCCAAGCCGTAGGATAATAGTGAAATACCCGCAAAGAGCAATCCTCTATCAATCGAAATATCAAGCCCGGATTCTATAATAAAAGGTAGCAAAGGAGCAATCGCAATCAAGGCAGCATGCGTAAGTGCATGATTAATCGATAGATAAGATAAAATAAAGTAACTTTCTCGTTTATCAACCATTCACTCAACCCTTCGTTCTAATATACCACCTAAAAATTGTATTGCCGAGGATGCAATAAGCATGATTGAGCCGTAACCCAAGCCCCAACGCATCTTCACATCGAGATAATCACCATATGTTTCGCTTGCTTCACCACCTAATGGGCTCGACGCCATTTTTTCAAGTATCCCTACGACTGCATCGCTCGCATTCTCTGGAAGAAGATGTGGCAGAAGAACAACAATCCCAATTATCGCAATTAATGGCAATATCGTAATTATGCTACCTCTAAAAAACATACTACTCCTTGTAGATGACCTTTTTGAACGAAGAATACTCACGGCGCTCCAAAGAAATCCTATAAGAGCAAACACACCTATAGGTATACACCATGATGCTAAACTTACCGTACCTCCACCAGATTTTATATCGTAAACCTGCACACCTCTCCATCCATCTATAACCACAATATCTACATATCCATCGGTTGCATATTCGCCCGCAGACACCTCGGCTTGGACATAATACCATGTAGGAAATAACGCAAAGATTGCTAACACTATACCAATTAGCCCTATCGCAGTCCCTGAATTGTATTCTTCTGATATATCACCAGTTATAATACCCTCCCCGTTAGATACCAATGCGTCGCATCTGTTATCTCTACATCTACAAAATCCCCAAGATCATATTCGCCTTTTACTACTACCATAATGTAGTTATCAGTTCTGCACATCCTCGTATCTTTCCTTTTTCCATGTTCTACAACAAAAGCACGCACTTTTCTTCCAATCATACCTTTATATTTCTCATAAGAAATTCTGTTCCTTATCTCAGTAAGAACCTTTGTTCTACTTTTAATGATATCTTTGTGTAATCGAGGAAGTAACGCGGCTTTGGTCCCTGCTCTCGGCGAAAAACCTTTTATGTTTATAATGTCAGGTTTTACTTCTTCAATTAACTTGCATGTATTCTCAAATTGAGTTTCTGTCTCGCCCGGGAAACCCGCTATCACATCTGTAGATAAGGAAAGTTCAGGATGCGCATCTCTCAATCTTGAAATTAGGCTCCTGTATTCGTATGAGGTATATCTCCTTCCCATCATTTTCAGAATCTCATCATCTCCTGATTGCACCGGAATATGTGCAAACTTATACACATTCTCTTCTTTATAGACATCGATTAGCCCATCTATAATTTCTGTTGCAGTATTGGGATTCATCATTCCAAGCCTTATACGATAATCATTTCCGCCGAGATGAGAGATTGCTTTCACAAGTTCGGGTAATCTGATACCTGTCTCAAGGTCAAGACCATAAGCTGCGGTGTCTTGTGCAGTCAGTCGCAATTCTTTCTGACCTCTTGCAAGCGCATTTCTTGCCTGTTCCACAATTATATCGAATGGATAAGAACGCAGTTTACCTCTTGCAAGCCTTGTTATACAGTATGTACATTCTCCATTGCAGCCATTACATATTGGAATAATTGCATCGAAAGAATCAAGAGAATCCTCGGAATGCTTATGCGGCTCTATATCCTGGAATTCTACATTTTGCAATTCTACTAATTCTACTTTTTGCATTACGCACTTTTTCGTCCTTTTCTCTCTTTTTTTATCACAATTCGTTCTTTTTCCCTCTACTTTTACTTCGTTATCTGTCCTTATTTTATCCTTTATAATTTCATCGAACTTTTTTGCAATATCTTTTATTTCATGTGGGGGAAGAAGAATTAATTTATCAGATATAGACTCGAGAAGTTTAGGCTGCGCAGACGCCATACATCCTCCTACAACTATTGGTCTGTGCAATTTCAACAATTCCCTTATCCTTCGCACTATCATGGATTCTGTATGTGAAACAACCGTACATGTTACTATAACGATGACATCAGATTGTATAGGTCTTTCTACGATTTCATGTCCGCTAGATAGAGTAATCTCTTTCATCATTCGAGTTTCGCCAAAGTTTAAAGTGCATCCGTAAGATTCGAAATAGACTTTCACGATACTTAATATCTCTTCAGGTAAAATAATTTAGTTCTTATCTCGTATTACAAATACTACAAAAATTCTTAATACAAAATACAAAAGATGCCCGTTCATTAAATCTCAACTGGAACTATCTTGTAATAATAGCATTCTATAGTAAGTTCCCAACTATTCTTTGTATCTCTCATAAACCCGATTTGTGTAAATCCGTCTCCGCATTCTAATGCAGAGACCTTTCCAAGCCATTTGCCCAAGCCTAGTTCGCTCATAAACGCATCACCTACAATTTTGCAGGCTTCCTCGCAAGAACGCGCAAATATTTTGAAAGTCTCAGGCTTGGTTGTTATTTCGAATGTAATTTCGATTTTACCCTCCATGCTACTTGAAGATTTCGTAACACCATCTGGAGATGTTGCATTAAGTTCGAAAAGGTCGTTCTCAGTCTGGAATGGATGAATATCATCAGACCAGGTTAGCCTAAAGACTACCTTTGTGATGTTAAGAATATCTGCCATGTACTCTACATAGTTGCTCATTCCTTCGAGTGTCGTATTCGAATATTCTATACTTTTCATATCTTCTTTCCAGGTTATGTTATATTCTCTTAAGACAATTTCAATGGTTTTTACATCAGATGCTCTACCTCCGTTATCGTCGATTACCGTAAGGGTTACTATGTATTCACCCACATTTCTATATGCATGCTTACATCTTGCACCACTGCCATTTGTCCCGTCGCCAAAATCCCAAATATATTCACGAATATACCCATCAGGGTCGTAACTTCCGATACTTCTAAAATCTACCTCTTCGTCTATTTTTGCTTTCGTCTTTTCGATTCTCATAACCGCAACAGGGAGTTCGTTCACATGTATATTATATTTAGAAATCCCTTTTCCCCCTTTGTCATCTGTAACAGTGAGTGTTACAGTGTAATTTCCACCTTTTTTATACACATGCCGAACAACTCTTCCAAATGCACTCTCACCATCTCCGAAATCCCAATGATACAGAACAATCTTTCCATCGTTATCATAAGAGCCTTCGGCTGAAAAATTTAGTTCGGCGCCTGCATTAACTTCAGGTTCTGCATCCAGGATTGCCTTTGGTGTTTGGTTCTTCGTCTCGCCAGGTCCTAAGCACCCTGCGGATGCTAGAGATAATAATATCGTAAAAAGAACAAAAATAATTTTTTTCTTTATGCATCTGTAAGCATGCATGCAATCATTTATGTATTTTTGCCTACTTAAAATTATCGTGTATTTTTGGCTTGGAGAATCTTAGACTAAAGACTATTATATATTTATATTTTTAAAAAATTAAAAAAATTTGGAAGACTAAGATTCCTGAGGTATGACTTTTTCGTGTGGCGTCTCTTTCTTTATAGAAACCCTATTTGGGAAGTATCTAAGAATTACGATATCACCTATTGCCTGAATCCATCTGAAAGGGACTGCAACAGCACGTGAGTCTTCGACGAGCAAAGGATTTGTTTCTGCGATATATATCCCATCTATGCAGCTGTTTGAGATATCCATGATGACATTATTTATATTACCAAGAAAAACGCCTTTGCTTGTATATACCTGAAGACCGATTAGTTCAGAGACCTCTTGGAGCATTCTAACCCTCCTTTTCACTGTAACGCATATTTTCATATAAAGGTTTTGGTAGAAGTAAAATCAATCGTTAAATAAAAAAGGTTCAAAAATAAAAAAAGAAAGAGAGTTTATGCGATATCTACCACATATTGTAGATTTGC
>Ga0207433_10015212_pt1 | contig 11014 bp, 6 predicted proteins | sample YelNatPaOPGAMG01_FD_187559 | JGI IMG/M metagenome (GOLD analysis project Ga0207433, IMG submission 187559) | Hot spring thermophilic microbial communities from Obsidian Pool, Yellowstone National Park, USA - OP-RAMG-01 (SPAdes) (version 3) | ecosystem: Environmental > Aquatic > Thermal springs >...
CAAAACCATCAGCCAAACTGGAGTTGAGATGGAAGCCCTGGTTGCCGTATCGGTCAGTGCTCTCACTTTGTACGATATGTGCAAGGCCATAGATAGAGCCATGAGAATTTCCGATATCATCCTGGTAAAAAAGAGCGGAGGCCGTAGCGGAACCTTTATCTGTGAGGAGCACAAAACAACTGCGGATGAGCCACCAGATACCCTGATGAAGGAAGGAGCATAAAGAGAGCGATGAGTGAGGCTGAAATTCCTTTAATTGACTCTCATGCTCATCTGGATATGAAACAGTTTGACCAGGACCGGGATGAGGTTATTCAGGCTGCTCGAAAAGCGGGAGTGAAAAAGATCCTGACCGTAGCTCTTGGTATTTCTTCTGCCCATAAGACGCTGGATATATGTCATCTATACCCTGATTTTTTACTAGCCTCTTTGGGTATTCACCCCCATGATGCCCACCAGGTCTCAGAGGAAACTCTTGATCAGATGACCAAGCTTTTAACCTCACATCCCTTCTTTGTAGCCGTGGGCGAGGTGGGCCTTGACTACTACCGAAACCTCTCTCCTCGAGAAGACCAACAGCGCATCTTCCGCCAGCAGATTCGTCTAGCCAGAGAGCTCAATCTTCCACTGCTGATCCACTGCCGGGATGCTCAGGCTGATATCCTCACTATTATGAAGGAGGAAGGCGTAGCTTGCCTCGGGGGGATAATGCATTGCTTTTCTGGCGATCGTGCCTTTGCCCTTGATTGCTTAAAGCTCAATCTCTTTATCTCCTTTGCCGGTCCACTGACCTATCCAAAGGCCTTTAACCTCAAGGAGGTTTGCCAGCAGGTTCCCATTGACCGGATTTTGACTGAAACGGATTCTCCTTACCTTGCCCCTGCCCCCCAGCGGGGAAAGAGGAACGAGCCTGCTTTTGTAGCTTCCGTAACTCGCACCATTGCCGAGATAAAGAAGGCTCCCCTGCCAGAGGTAGCGGCTCAGATTGTGGCTAACTTTAGCCGACTATTTCCTAAAAAAAGCTGTAGCGGGGCTAGGGTTAAATCAGAGCTGTAGTGGGGTCGCTCTTATATATCAGACACCATAAACCCTATATCAGAACAACCATAAGCCCTTGAAGGGGCTTAGCTCTTATTAGGGTTATGTCTCTCAATGGTAGCTAATAAATAAGAGCGAGCAGGGTTAATTAAATCAGCCTAAAATTCTACCAGAAAGCCTAGAGAAATAAGCATCCCCTTGGGATCAAAATATCCTGTCCCTGGTGTGCTGGCATCAAATTCCTGCTCGGCGTAGTCTGCATTAAAAAGTTTCAGATAGCGGGCCTCAAGCACTAGATAGCTGTTATTGACCCCAAATTTTTGATCAAAGAACTCAGCATCGTCACTAGCCAGAGCATCCAGCAATAAACGAATTCCAGCGACTGCATGGTAGCCCGACTCTTTCAGATAAGTGGGCTTAATATTCCCCTGCCGAATGCGCCCTGTCTTCCCGTAGACAAAGTCAACTCCCCCTCCTAGATAAGGGACCAAAACCTGGCTTTGACTATAGCGCAGGGCATAGGTCAGGCTAAGTCCCAGCGGGATATAGTACACAGACCACTCCCTGGCTACCTCATGAATATAATCGGCGCTGAATCCAAGCTCGATATTTTTTATTAGCTCCTGCCCAAGTTTCAGCCCCCCGAGGGCGGAAAAGGTATGTCCAAAAGCGGCCTCCCACTTCTCGTATTCTGAGGGACGAAAAAAGCCGCCATGAAGCTCAAACAAAGTTCCTGTCCTCACCGAGGCAGCCCTAGCTTCAGATGCTACTAGCAGCGTGACAGACAAAAAGATGAATAAAGCAGCAGCTACTATCTTCTTACCCATAGACATCTCCTTACTAGATAGAGAAAGATCATAGAGAGAAAAGACTAGATACAGAAAAGCACATCCCGCGCTGATAAGCAAAAACATCCCCACTAGCCAGAAAGCCTTGCTCCTCGCTAATGAATTTTTTGCCAGCGAATTTTGAGAATTGGCCAAGGCGCTGATAAAACAGCTACTGTCAGGGAAAGCAAAGCGGTTTTCAGGATTAAAATATGATGACGATTTTTTGGCATCACCAGGGCCGATCCCGTAGCGACTCAAGCCCTTTGAGGTGCCAACCCAAACATCCTGACCATGGACGACAATGGCGGTAATACGATTATCAACCAGGCCATCAGCCGTGGTGGACAAAGTCCAAGTGTCCTTATCATAATCATATCGGCTAAGGCCCCCATCGCTTCCATCCGCTTTAGTGCTATAGCATCCAATCCACAGGGCGGAGTTAGCCTTATCTACAGCCAAAGCAGAGATAAGATTGCTCCCTAGTTTAACCTTCGGCTGCCCCAAGAAATAATGCTCAATAAATCGGCCGCTTTGAATATCAAACCGATAAAGCCCTCCCTTAGTTCCCTGTGTATCCTGTGAATCGGTAGATATTCCACTGACCCAAAGGTATCCAGACTCATCAGCCTTAATTTTAGGGAGAAAATTGGTCTCCAAGATAACGCCTTCGCCTGCTGAGTTGGTAGAATAATGGGTCCATTCTTTTTCCTCAACCTTGAATCGGGAAAGCCCCCTGTATTCTATGTTCCACTTTTCTCCATCTTTAATATAAGCAGCCGTGGACATCCACACATCCCCATCGCCGTCAACCTCAAGGGCAATTATCTGCTCACCCGGCATTCCTCCCCCGCTATGAGAAGAGGTGTTTTCTTTAGTATATGAGGTCCACTCATTCTTTGAGATCTCATACCGGATGAGAGCATACTGATTTGAAACCGAGTTAGCATCAGCCGCCCCATCCCCTGACTGGCCATATCCTTGCTGGCTGCCGGGTAAGCTGGCAATCCACAGCCTGCGGTTCACCTTATCAAAGGCCAGGCCAGCTATGTAATTTTTATCCAAGGTCTTACCAGTGGTTGTCTGGTTGTACTTTTTCCAGGAAGTGCCATCATACTTGCTCAGGCCCTGAGATGTGCCTACATACAGCTCATTAGATACCGTGTCCACCGCTAAGGCCGTAATATAAGAGCCAGCAAGATTAGGTTCCTTGGCCGGAGTGATGCTCTGCCAATGATTCGGATCATCGAACCTGCTCAATCCGCCTGAAGTACCTACCCAGAGGGTTTCTCGACAGAAGGCCAGGCAGGTAATATTATCTGAGATCAAACCGCCCGATGTATTGCTAGTGGTGTAGGTTGTCCAAGAGAGGGAAGCAGGAGATTGACCTGATCCTGCGCCTGAGATAGTAAACTGATGCTCTTGGGTCGGCTCTCCAACAGCTGCCCCACCATCCTGGTGAGTGAAGTAGAACCGGTATTTATATACCCCAGGGGTATTCCCCTTGAATTGATAACGATATTTTTTCCCATCAGCATAATTCTGGTCATTCGGATCGGCCTGGATCATGGTATATTTTTCGCTACTCTGATATTGCCCGTCATGGTCAAGATCGATCCAAAGCTGGGCGACTGAAGGCTCTGGTCCAGCGGTTTGCTCCGCACCCATAGGCTGATAGAGGTATAGGACCCGAAATTCAAATGATGTACCCGCATCTCCTACAGTCGGGTTGACTCCCCCGCTTTGGTAATTGGCCTCTCCTGTCCAGAACAGCCAGGGAGAATTTATTTGAACGGCCTTAGACTGGTTGGCACTTCCGGCTGCCGGGCGAGAGTCTTCATCCTCAAAATAAAACCGGTAGCTGATCATCGGGACGCTCCCCTGATAGCTTGGCGGTAGGGTTAAAGGTATACTTCGGCTATAGGTTTGGCCATCGGCTGTGTCTGAATCCGCGGTATCAGGATTTAGGGTATACTTTTCCTCCGCACTGTATTGGCCATCGCCATTGAGATCGATCCACACCTGAGCCTTGGTCGGACTATGGCCATCCATATCCAGGTAATTGATTTTAAAGGTATAGGTTTTACCATTGCCTCCAATGGTTGGACTAACTCCAGATGAGAAATCCTCATCTTCCACCCAACCTAAAAAGGACCGAACCTGCGTGCTGTAGATATCAAAGCCGTAAGGCCAGGATAGGACAAGGGGCGAAAGGCTTCGGTTATCCATCCAGACTATCTGGCTGAAGCTGCTGCTGCCTGAGATAGCGGGAGATTTTTGAAACCCCGGCATAGCACAAATTTCAAATCCTGGGCTGGTGATTGCCCCCCCGATAAGCCTTCCATCTGCCGTGATCCGGGCTCCTCGGATATCGGTGTCATAGCCAGGCACGGCCTTTCCGGTGGCATCCTTGTAGATGGGCTGTGAGTCCCAGACTACCAGGTAGTTTCCATGAGCCTGATCCCAAAAAACCCGCGGGTTGGTCTGATCCCCCTCAAGCGTACAAATAATGAATCGCGGTTTGACCACGCGGCCGTCCGGTCCGATGATCGCACCGTAAATATCCTTGCCAAACAAGCTGTTGACCGCAGTCATGCTCTGATGCTCCCAGACCACCAAAAAATTATTACCATCTGAGGCTATGGCCGGATGCTCCTGGCTGGTATTTGGGTCTGTGCAGACCGGATTGCCAAGGGCCTTATTATGATCTAAGGCAAACTGGCCGGCCATGACCTGGCCAGTATTAGGATCAACTGGATTGGCATAGAGATGAGAGTAGGTGTCTCCATCATTGGCTTCTGGCCGAAAATCCTGCCAAACAACTAGGTAGCGGCCACCTCCCCAGGCTACGGCCGGATTGATCTGGTCTGTACGATCTTCTTGGTCATAGATGATAAAATTGTCATTTGCCGCTGGCTCTGGCCACACTTTAGCCGTAGAAGTTTCAGGGTCGTATGAAATAAGCGCCGCATGGATGTTTTTCCCGCTGTTATCCATGTCTTTGCTATCCTCCCAAACTACCAAGAACCTATTGCCTGAGCCGTCAGCAGCTACCGCCGGATTATTCTGATTGCCTGAGAGGCTATCGGTGGCATAGGTGGCAATCGGCAGTTCAATCCTATTATCAGGGTCTGCGGGATCAATGATCTGGCCATAGATATCGGTGTTCAGATAACCGGGGCTGCTGCCTCCAGTCTCTACCCTGCCGTTTCGCAAATCCTCCCAAACTACCAGATAGACATCGCCCTGGCTGCCTGCTGCAAGGCGCGGCTTAAATTGAGCCTTGCTGTCACTTCCGATTTTGATTTCCTCCAAAGCCTCCAGGGGAAGACCACTCTCATCCAGCATCCGGCCATAGATCATAGAGCCCTGATAAAGATGCGGCAGCTTTTCATCCACTAGCTTAGCCTGGCGAAGGTCTTCCCAGACCACCAGGCTGCCGGTCGACAAAGAGGCCACATCGGGAAACATCTGAGTAGCAGGACCTGAGTGAATACAGGTTTCAGCGGTGTTAGTGATGGTCAGACAACGAATACCTTTTGGCTCGCCCTGAGCCACATTAGCCCCATCATCAAAGAAGAAACGATAGGGAATAAGCCCTGCTCGCCCAAGCTGGATAGTTTTGGTAAGCCGAAAAGTTACTCCTTGGGCATAATTTACGCTACCAATTGTCTCCAGGGAGAATTTTTCACTCTCATCGAAGATATTGTTACCATTTAAGTCAATCCATACCTGGTGAGTTTTGGGTACGCTCCCATCTGCATCTTGGTAGCGAACCTGAAAGGTAAAATTTCCCCCATCCTGGCCGCTATCTGGATCAACCCCATCCTCGGTATAGCCCGCCGTTCCTAACCAGGAGAGTGAGGGCACAGAACCGGAAGGCCTTATGGTGAAGGTATGCTCTTTGGCTGGCTCTCCTTCAGCTACATTGTGCTCATCACGAAAGTAGAATTTATAGCTTATCGTTTGCTCTTCATTCTGATTCCCATCATACAAAATAGTAATCTTTTTCTGATAAATGCCACTGCCAGAGGCTGAAAGATCAAAAATTTCATTTTGTTCATAGAACTGGTTATGATTGATGTCAATAAGTACCTGATGGGTAATCGGCTGATCACTGCCTCCCTCGGCCTTGAGGTATTTCACCTTGAAGGTAAATTCCTGACCACCCTTCCCTATATCTGGGCTGACTCCGCTATTTCCCTCAACCCACTCCAGAGTAGGAGAGGCCGGCAGGACATAGATCAGCCCAGAAATATCCTTATTACCTTGACCCTGCTCGCTATCCACCATGCAGGTGATCAGAGCCTTATCAGCATCACCCGAGGCGACCGTAGGGAAGGAGGCTACCTTCGTCGAATCGCTGAGGTTAAAAGGCGTTATATCTAATAACTCACCCTCAAGGGAAATCCTTATCCCATACACCAGGCTCTTATAATCCCAGACTATAAGGTAGTTATTCTGAATACAGGCCACAGATGGCTGAGCTGCCGGAATTCTTCCCTCATAAGGGAAGAGCCTAAAAATCGGGATCTCTGTTCCCCAAAGAGAATTGGGCAGCAGTTGCCCACCAGTGGAAACACGGGCTCCAAACAGGAAATTACCATAGTAGTTTCCCAAATTGTCCTTCTCATCCTTCCACCTTCCATCCTGCCAGACAAGAAAAAAACCTTGCGGCCCAACAGCTACACTGAGGGATTTTTGATCCTTTTCCGCCTGACAGACAGGAAAGCTCTCCCCGACGGATGCCGTATCATCAGCATTCTGCTTGATCAAGGCAGCATAGATATCCTTGCCTGAGGCCGGATTGCGCTCATCAACCCAGGCTACCAACCACCCCTTTTCTTCCTGCCCTCCTTCAGTAGCTGCCCGATGGTAGCCAGCAACCACCGGATCAGTCTGAGCTGAAGCGCTGGTGCAGATGGCAAAGGCATTGGGATCAAGGATTGTGCCGTTTGGATCAAGCCGCAGGCCGTAGATATCGGCACCGGCAATGCCCGCTGAGTTTGGCCAGTCATACCAAACGATTAAGAACTGCTCACCGTTCCAGGCTACCTTGGGAAGTGACGGATGATCTTTAACCTTTCGGATAGCCGAGATCGGTTTTTTGACCATCTTCCCGCTCCCGTCAAATGAAATGAGAGAGGCGCAAATTTTCGTTGAGGAAGTATCAGTTTCATCCTGCTCATACCAGGTTACCAGGTATTTATTTTTTTGGGGATTACAAGCCACCGAGGGAGAGTAGACGCCCCTGTTTTTAAGCTCGCTGATGATGTAGGGGTGGAGCGAGTCTGCCCCTGTCTTGATCTCCCCGCTGGCAGTAACCCGCAGGCCAGCAATATAGCGATTCGGATCCCCTTCCAGGCCACTTTGCCAAACAGTCAGATATTCGCCCTGATCGGAATTCCAAGCCGATGTAGGATAAATCTGGGAGCCGCTCTGGGTACAGATGCTAAGATAATTCGCGGCTTCAAGCCCTGGATGAGGAGCGAAAAACAGAAGAAAGACAAAAATGACTAGTGGAAAAAGACCGATACTTCTTTGCCTACTTATCATACGATTAGCCCTCTCGTTGGTATCCAAATGAAAGATTAACAACAAAAACGAGGCTAAGCCATGCCTTATAAAAATGGCAGAGGCTTAAACCTCGTTTTTTAATGTACTTTTAAGGAGACAGCAGGTCTAGGTGTAAAGAGCCAAAGGGTGTCAAACAGTAGGGCTGCCTGCCGCTTTTTCCCCTATGCCAGATAAACTCTTAAGTGCTGGATAAGCTCCCAAAGCCGCCTAAGCCAGGATGATGCCAACGACTGATGCCTCATTACCGAATTAATAAAACATCCGCTGCCGCTCAAGGTAACATCATTGTCATTTCCGGTAAAGGATGGGCCGCTTCGCTGGTTCTCTTGAACGAAAAATGTTATCTTGTCCTTTTCGGCGGAAAGGGGATTGCCTGCCAGGTCTTTTGCCTGTGAAGTGTCTAGGATGATGGTATAGGTTTTGCCGTCAAAGAGAGTACTGGAAGGGATAAATTCTAAGGTGGTGTGGTCATTATACCACACAAATTCTCCTGCATTATTCGGATCAATGGTCGCCTTGACCGCATCCATCAAGGTAAAGGCTCTCTGCACCGTATCAGAGGCCATCGGCTCGCTGAAGGTGATTCGAATTCTATCCTTAATCTGCCCGCCATCGGCAGGGAAGCTATTCACAATATAGGGGCTGACCTCATCCCGTTTCATCAGCCCTTGGTCGGTGCCAAGCCAAAGGTCTCCAGTTGGAGTTACAAGCAGAGCAGTAATATTTTTGTCCGACAAATTGCTGACCTCTTCTTTGGCAAAATTTGTCCACTTTTGGCCATCAAATTTGGCCAACCCAGCCGCGGTTCCTACCCATACCTTACCACGGACAGGGTCAACAGCCAGCGACCTGACCACGTTTGAGGGCAAGCCCTGACCGGTGTTAGCCATTGTATAGCGGGTCCACTCTCCGGGTGTTCCTTTAGAGGGGGCTAGCTTGAGTAGGCCAATTGTTGTCCCCATCCACAAATTTCCAGCATAATCAGCACTTATCTCCCAAGTGGTGTATGGGGGGAAAGAGTTATCGTAATAATACTCCCAACTATCTTTTCCCTTAGGGAGTTTATAGACCCCTGACATTGCCGACCCAACCCAGACATTGTCCTGATTGTCGACCAAAAGAGCACCGGAAAGCATAGCATAAGGATCAATAGCCTCAGACGGATAGCTAATCACCTGGCCATTTTTATGATTATAGCTCACCACACGGCCTTCACTGGTGATCATCCAAGCAGTAGCTGAGGAATCAAAGGCTATTTTCAAGATAGCCTCATCCTGGGTAAGACCAAGATTTTTGGCCGACACTTTCTGCCAGATTCCCTCATTCCATCGGGCCAGACGAGGAGCATTAGGATCACTCTGCCCCCGAGTGTCAGGGCTAACCCACAGGCTGCCCTGCCGGTCAGCAGCAAGACACAAAAAGCCATTGATCGGCGAATAATTAAAAGAGGAGATTTTATCCTCAAAGCTTTGGCCGTTTAAGCGATAGAGGCCATATGGATCATAAGTAGCCACCCAAAGATGTGCCTGACCATCAATGGCTAAAGAGGTAACCTTGCCACTCAGACCCTGCTTTTGGCCATAGACCTCGCTCCACTTATCAGGCAGTTGCGTAGGGGAGGGTGGTGGAGGCGAGATGATGGACTCTCCCACAGTGGTAAGCATAAGTTTCCAATCGTCATCTTCTCCCTCTTCGCCAACGCCGTCACCGTCCCCGTCCAGGGGGGCTCCTTGGGCAGATTTTGCCGTTGATTTAATCTTTATCCAGTAAGTTGTTCCAGGCGCCAGATCAGATGAGGGGATAAAGGTCAAGGTGGCACCCTCTATATATAACAACCCATTATACTTGAGATTATTTAAGAACTCGTCGGTGCCCTCCTGGTAAAAATGGAAGGCCTCATCCACAGTGTCAGCATCCATGGGCTGAGTGAATGTGATGGTGATCTCCTGTGATAGTGGTACATTGGTGGCTTGCATCGACAAAGGATTATCGGGCGAAGGATCGGAGTAAAGCACCTGAGGGTATATTATTATCTCCTCCTCCTGCGCAAAGATTTTTGATCCGCCAAGATGAATGAGAAACACAACCGCCAAACAAATTAGGAAGAAGATAATATTAATATTAAATAGAGATTTGCCCTTCATCGCTCTCTCCTCGTTGTTTGTTTTTATCTGCCGCCTTGTGCCTGGTGGGGCGGTGTAGTACGCTATTGTTTGAGCTTTCTCTCCTGATTAAGAAGCAGGAGGAGGAATATACGCCACTTCTAAAATAACCACATCTAATAATATAATACCTTTGCATTGATAATGCCAGAGAAAATAACTCAACTAAAGCGGGGAATTTACTGAGTGCTGGTTAAGGCAGGGAACAATCTTATAACATAAAGATGATAAATAATTGCACACCAACCTCTTATCTTGACAGTCTGATACACTCCTCTGGCCATGCTCATTTTTTATACTACATTTTTATACTGGAATTTTATACTGAAATAAGGCTATACTTTTGCCTTTGCGTTTTCTTTTTCTATACTAAGCTGAGAAAGCATCCACAATGTGCTCAATTTTCTCAGGCTTATTATTCTTCATCAGAATGGAGATGACATCGAAGCGGCAGCTTCTGTCTTCCATACCTTCCTTTTGGAGGTAGTGCATAGCCAGTTGGATTAGCCTCTGCTGCTTGGCGTAATTAACCGCTTCTTCTGGCAAACCGTAATTTTCGCTGCTCCTGGTTTTGACCTCGATAAAGATAATCACGTCGGCCTGCTCGGCAATGATATCAATTTCTCCAAGAGAGCAGCGAAAATTTAACTCACGGATGGATATCCGCTTCGATTTCAAAAACTGCGCCGCTATCTGCTCGCCCTTTTTCCCTAATTTAACATGATGGGTAATCGCCATCCAGCAGTTGCCTACCGCTCGGCTCCAGTGCTTAGCGAGCGGTTTCTTCCTTGATCCTGGCTTTCTTGCCTACTCGCTGCCGCATGTAATACAATTTGGCCCTGCGGACCTTTCCCCTGCGAATAACCTCGATTTTGTCGATGATTGGTGAATGGAGAGGTAGGGTTCTCTCTACGCCCACGCCGTAGGAGATCTTTCTCACAGTAAAGGTGGAGCGGATATTCCCTCGACGGAGGCGAATGACCACTCCTTCAAAGACTTGAATTCTCTCCCGATCACCTTCAATCAGTTTCAGATGCACCCTGAGCGTATCACCTGGCCCAAAATCAGGCAGATCTTTTTTGAGCTGCTCCTGCTCCAATGTGTTCAAAATGTTATTCATTTCGTCTCTACCTCATATCTTGTGTCTATCTGTTTTCATTAATTAATCTATCCAGAATTATAGCTACTGCCGCTCTGACAGACAGATGATTATATCTACCCTGCCCATAGATTGGCTCAATGGTGAAATCCATCGTTTCCATCAGACTTTGCTCTATCCCCCAGCCAGTTCCAAAAATGATAAAATATAACTGCTGATCCCGACGCATTCTCTCACGCAACTCCTGGTAGGAGACCGTATTCCTCTGTCTGCGGGCACAGGTTACAATCGTAACCGGATCTTTCCCATAT
>Ga0207433_10015213_pt1 | contig 11014 bp, 8 predicted proteins | sample YelNatPaOPGAMG01_FD_187559 | JGI IMG/M metagenome (GOLD analysis project Ga0207433, IMG submission 187559) | Hot spring thermophilic microbial communities from Obsidian Pool, Yellowstone National Park, USA - OP-RAMG-01 (SPAdes) (version 3) | ecosystem: Environmental > Aquatic > Thermal springs >...
ATAACATGCATAAGCGCTTTCCTCCTCTATTTTTAAAAAATTATATCACATATTTGACGGTTAACATTTATGAACAATTTAAGTTTAAAAATTCGAATCACTTTGGATCAGGTATTTGCCTTTCAATACCTGCCATAGCAAAGTTTCGATCATCACAAAATTAACTGTTGATGTTGAATTATCATCGAATTTTGCCAAAATACACCGATTTACTTGTTTATGAATGATTATTAAGAAAAATCTCTGTTTTTGTTTAATTTAGTTCTTAAATCATATCAAGGTATTACTTGCATATTAAATAGTTTATTGCTACAATAAATTGTGCTTTTATAGAAGGAGGATATTTATTGATGAAAGTATCCGAAATCAAAAATAAAATTAAAGGCAAGGCAATAGCGGTTATAAGAGCGGATACAACAGAATTGGCCGAGCAAATATCCGAAACGGTTTTAAAAAATGGGATAAATATCGTTGAGATAACCTTTACTGTTAAGGGAGCCAGTGAAATTATTCGAAATTTGAGAAAGAGATTCCCTGATTTTATAATTGGTGCCGGCACGATCACACGTTTAGATCAAGCCAAATCTGCTTTGGATGCGGGAGCACAGTTCATCGTCTCGCCATGTGTTATCGAAGAGATTGGAGATTTTTGTAAGGCAGAGAATGTGTTTTGCTCTTTGGGTGCGCAAACACCAACAGAAGTTTACAAAGCATATATTTACGGTGGAGACGTTGTCAAATTATTTCCCGGAGAGTTGTTTAATCCATCGATTATAAAAATACTTCATGGTCCGTTTCCTTACATAGACTTTATGCCTACAGGCGGAATAAGCAAAGAGAACGCAAAAGCATGGCTTGATAGTGGTGCATTTGCACTTGGCGTAGGTGGACACTTAACAGGCGGCATTGATGCTGGAAATCTTGATTTGCTTGCAATGAGAGTTAAGGAACTTTTAGAAAGTTTGAAAAGGTGAAAATATGGCAGACGTTGTGACATTTGGAGAACCAATGGTACTTTTGGCTGGAGACAAAAATAAAATCTACGATTCAGATCATTTCACAAAATACATTGCCGGATCGGAACTGAACGTTTCAATAGGGCTTGTAAGACTGGGATATGATGTAATTTATGCAACCAAACTGGGTGAAGATCCATTCGGAAGATACATATACGATTTTATGAAAAAAGAAGGAATAAATACCTCTTACACTGAATTTGATTCTTCCCATCTTACTGGCCTTATGTTCAAAAGTAAAAATGCAAATGGTGATCCCGAGATCTTTTATTTCAGAAGGCATTCGGCTGCTTCATTTATGGAACAAAAAGGTCTCTATTTCGTAAAATTGATGAATCCAACATTCATTCATCTTACAGGCATAACCCTTGCTCTTTCTGCAAGTACAAACGAAGCTTTTAATTTTCTTCTGAAATTTGCAAAAGAGAAGAATATACCTGTCATCTTCGATCCAAATTTACGTCCGCAACTTTGGAAAGACAAAGATGAGATGTTAAAAAGCGTGAATAATGCAGCCTTCTCAAGTGATATCTTTTTGCCAGGCATAAAAGAAGCAAAGACTTTGACAGGACTGTTTGATCCGGAAGCAATAGGCCATTTTTACATCGAAAGGGGTGTCAAAATAGTTATCATCAAATTGGGAGAAAAAGGCGCATTTGTTGTTTCAAAAGAAGAATCTTACGAAGTGCCTGCCTTTCATGTTAAAGCTGTTGACACAGTTGGAGCAGGAGATGGCTTTGCTGTCGGAATAATAAGTGGTTTTTTAGATGGCATTTCTCTTAGAGAAGCGGTCGTAAGAGCCAATGCAATAGGTGCGATGCAGGTTATGACACCCGGAGACAATGACGGATTGCCAGATCGGGAAAAACTCGAAGAATTTCTGAGAGGTGCAAGATGAAGACCGTTTTCAGGTGGTTTGGATCTCAAGAAGACAAAATAACCCTTAAAGAAATAAAACAGATTCCAGGGATTTACGGTATTGTAAGCGCTATCTACGATATACCAGTCGGAGAAATATGGCCTTTAGATAAGATAGAAAAATTAAAAAGGCAAGTAGAAGCATCAGGACTGACCTTTGAAGTAGTCGAAAGTGTCAACGTTCATGAAGATATAAAACTTGGTCTTCCTTCAAGGGATAAATACATACAAAATTACAGAACGACAATAGAAAATTTAAGCAAAGGAGGGGTCAAAGTTGTATGTTACAACTTCATGCCCATTTTTGACTGGACAAGAACAGACCTGAACTTCAAATTACCTGATGATTCAAGTGTACTGTCGTATGATGATGAGAAGATAAGAAATGTAGATCCTGTTAAACTCGTTGAAGATATGGAAAAGCACAGCGGAGGATTTTCTCTGCCAGGATGGGAGCCATACAGGCTAAAAGATTTGAAAAGGCTTTTCGATCAATACGAAGGCATAACAGAAGAGATACTTTTTGAAAATTTGAAATACTTCCTTGAGAAGATAATTCCAACATGTGAAAAATGTGATGTGAAGATGGCAATTCATCCAGACGATCCGCCGTGGTCTGTTTTTGGGCTACCGAGAATAGTTAAAAATTATGATGACTTTAAAAAGATAACAGAGGCTGTCAAAAGCAAATACAATGGACTTACCTTATGCACGGGATCTTTTGGTGCAAATCCCCAAAATGATCTCGTCAGGATTATAAAAGATTTCAAAGAAAGAATCCATTTTGTTCACGCAAGGAACATAAAAATACTGTCAGAAAAGAAATTTCATGAAACTGCACATCTTTCTTCTACAGGGTCGATAGACCTTTTTAAGATAATGAAAACTTTTCATGATATAGATTTTGATGGCTATATCCGGCCGGATCACGGAAGGATGATTTGGAATGAAAAAGGAAGACCAGGATATGGTCTTTACGATAGGGCCCTTGGAATAGCATATCTCAACGGGTTGAATGAAGCGATAGAAAAAGGATGTGATCGAAATTGAAGGCAAACTTAAAAGATAAGATTGCGGTCGTAACAGGTGGAGGTGGTGTGATAGGTTCTACCTTTGCAAAAGCCCTGGCAGTTGAAGGAGTAAAAGTTGCAATTTTGAATCGTACGTTAGAAAAAGGGCAAAAGGTTTCAGATGAAATAAAGAGAAACGGTGGAGAATCTATAGCGATACAATGCGACGTGTTAAATGAAAATGATGTTGTCAGAGCGAAAGATGAAGTGATCAAAAATTATGGCATTTGCGATATTTTGATAAATTGCGCCGGCGGCACTGATCCAAGGGCAATAACGTCGAAAGAATTTTTAGAAATAAATGACCTTACAAATCATGATATCGTGACTTTTTTTGATCTCGACATTAAAAATTTCGAATATGTGTTCAATTTGAATTTTCTTGGTACCCTAATACCAATCAAAGTTTTCGCAAAAGAAATGGCTGGACAAAATGGTGCAACTATAATAAATATTTCATCGATGAGCGCTTACGCTCCCATGACAAAAGTGCCTGCTTACAGTGCTGCAAAAGCCTCAATAAATAACTTCACGCAATGGCTTGCAGTTTATCTGGCAGATGCTGGAATAAGGGTAAATGCCATAGCACCAGGATTTCTTTTGACAGATCAAAACAAGGAACTTTTGATGAATAAAGACGGCACTCCAACTGAACGGCTAAACAAAATAATAGCGAACACTCCCATGCGTCGCCTTGGGGATCCTCAAGAACTTGTCGGTACATTGATATGGCTTTGTGATGAAAAGATGTCCGGTTTTGTAACTGGCATTACTGTACCTGTAGATGGTGGATTCATGGCTTATTCAGGTGTGTGAATGTTATAGTTTTGGGAGGTGGTGTTGTGAGTAAAGTCAAGGAATTGATCATTGTTGGTGTAAGTTTATCACTTGCAATGATGATATTTGGTGCGACGGGAAACGTTATAGTCAATTCTTCATTTGAAAGTGGCAGTTTGTGGGGATGGTCTCCCTTTGGAAGTGTAACGCTGATTGCAACAACGACGAATCCACACAGTGGAGATTATTGCCTTTACACGACGGGAAGAACACAGAGCTGGATGGGGCCGAGTTACAACCTTTTCGGGCTTTTGTCTTACGATCAAACGTACAAAATAGATTTCTGGGTGAGATACGATGAGGGTCCTCAATCGATACAATTCAAAGCAACGGTTAAAACTTCATCAGTTAACGGTGCTGACAACTACATTCAAGCGGCAAATCCAACGACCGTTCAAAAAGGTATATGGACTGAGATATCCGGTGAATTTTCCATTCCAGATGATAATTATTCTGGCATCGTCATATACGTTGAGTCGCCGGGTGCAACTCCGAACTTTTACCTGGATAATTTCACGGTTACCGGAGAGATATCGAGCAGCGCACAAAATCTTATCAATTCTCAAAAGCAGGAATTCGAAGCTGCAATAACACCTGTAAGCGAGTATTTGAAAGCAATACCATCTTTGTACGAAAGCCTTTCCAAATATTTTCCCGTTGGTGTTGCCGTAGAGCCTGGACAGCTTTTATCGTCAAATCCTCATTCGCAGATCGTTGCCAAAGAGTTTAACATGCTTGTTCCAGAAAATGTCATGAAACCTGAATTCATTGAACCAAAGCCCGGAGATTTTACCTTCCAAAATGCTGATGCCATAGTTGATTACGCAATTGCCCATCACATGATAATGCGTGGACATAACTTTATATGGTACGAAGAAACTCCAAATTGGTTTTTCGAAGATCCATCCAATCCTTCAAAACCAGCTTCAAGGACACTTTTGTTGGAACGTATGAAAGATCTTATAACGACCACGATGAAGCATTTTGAAGACAAATACGGATCGAATAATCCTATAAAATACTGGGATATAGTGAATGAACCGCTGAATGATAATGGTACTTTGAGAGACACAAAATGGTTGCAGATAATAGGTCCCGATTATATAGCCAAAGCATTTGAATACGCGCATGAAGCGGATCCAAACATAAAACTCTTCGTTAACGATTACGGTATGGAAAATGATGGCATCAAAGCACAAGCCATGTATAATCTTGTCAAGAAACTTAAAGATGAAGGGGTTCCGATAGATGGAATAGGCATAGAATGTCATATAAACATCGATACCAATCTCGATAAACTTAAGGACGTGATAGAAAAATTCGCATCCCTTGGTGTTGAGGTTCAGTTCACAGAGATAGATATGTCAACGCTCGGTGATACTTCTGAATCAGCCCTTTTACAACAGGCAAGACAGTACAGAAAACTCTTTTCCATCCTTGAAGAGGAACACAAATACATAACGGCTGTTGTGTTTTGGGGCATCTCCGATGATATTTCTTGGCTTGGAGCGCAAAATGCACCTTTACTTTTTAATACCGCTCTTCAACCAAAGCCTGATTTTTGGGCAATTGTAGATCCTGAAAAAGCCCCAATGAACATAGTCAATACTCAACCCCTAAACACTCCTGAAGGCACTCCAGCAAGTACAGACTGGTCAAAATCTTTGAATTTTGAAATACAGCCATTTACGAATGTCGATACTTTTGTTAAGGGATATGGAGCAACGGCAAAGATAAAAACCTTGTGGAACAATGATAATCTCTATATACTGGCAAATGTATCGGATACAACGCCATCTTCAAGAGACAACGTTGAATTTTTCATCGGAAGCAGATCTTACAGATTCTTCAGAGGGAACTTTGTTGGCAAGAATGTAGAAGAAACATCGTATGCAACAGGATATGACATACAATTGACGATACCTTTAGATGAGATCGGAGTGAATTCAAAAATTGGAAACCATGTTGGATTCGATGTTAGAGTCAACGATTATGACAACTCTACTTTAAAATCTATCGCAGCATGGAATGATTTTGCAAATATTGAAGAAGATCCAATTCATTATGGACAGATAGAGTTTGCAGGCCAATCGATGATGGCTTACGCACTGTACGGAACCCCCGACGGAATATCAGATCCGATATGGAATAAATCCCAAGTTATAAATATTACTAAATTCATAAAAGGAGATTCTGGAGCAACCGCAACGGTCAGAACTTTATGGAATGACAAGTACCTTTACGTGCTCGCAAATGTATGGGAAAAAGATTTGAACGCTTCCAATCCTCTTCCATACAGGCAGGATTCTGTCGAGATTTTTATCGATCAGCATAATTACAAAACACCTTACTACACAGATGGAGATGGTCAATACAGAGTAAATTTTGAAAATGCTCAAAGTTTCGGCCCAAGTACGGATTCTTCGGGATTCGAATCTTTTGCTACAAAAACGGCAACAGGATACATAGTTGAAATGGCAATACCTTTTAACGATATAACACCAAAAGTGGGAAACGTTATAGGCTTTGATGCACTTGTTAACGTTGCCGGAAGTGGAAATAACAGTTCAAGAAAGGCAATAATCATCTGGTCTGGAGAAACCAACACGCTTTACGAAGAAACACAAAGTTTTGGAAATATAATGCTTGTTCATACATTATCTCAATAAGGAGGAGATCTTATGAGTAAAGTAAGGATTTTGATTCTCGTAGTTGCTATCCTTGGCATAGCAGCCCTAAGCTTTGCAGATGTTTCGTATCCGTATGTGGCTCAGTACGGACCTGCGATAGTCAACTGGGGAAATAACATACAAACAGGCGGAACTTTAAACTGGCTGTATGGTGCAAGTGTAACATTAACACGCAATTTTAATCCATTCATAAGAGGTGTTTTGCCGGTTTCTTTGATTTATGAACCGTTATTTTACGTTGATATGAGCGGAAATATAACCAATATTCTTGGCACGTCTTATAAATGGATAAACAACGATACGGAACTGGATGTTACAATCCGCCAAGGAGTTAAATGGTCCGACGGAGTTCCATTCACTCCTGAGGATGTCGTATTCACCTTCAATTATCTCAAAGCCAATCCAGCGATAGATCTGAATGGTATCTGGGCTCCATCTAATGATCTTGAAAGTGTTTCTGCAAGTGAAGACACAGTTATATTCAAATTTTCAAAGCCTAGCATTGCACTTTTCCAATACATTGCGAGTGAGTCAATAGTGCCAGAACATATCTGGTCTAAGATAACAGATCCTTCCAAATACACGAATCCGAATCCAGTCGGCACAGGTCCGTTCGTTTTCGAAAGTTTTAATCAGCCAACGAACACGGTTACTTACGTTAAAAATCCGAATTACTGGATGACCGGTAGGCCATACCTTGACAGTGTGGTTGTGACCTCTGTCAATTCTAACAATACATGTACATTGGAGTTGATAAAGCATGATTACGATATTTCGAACCTTTACATACCAGATATCATGAAAACTTATGTTTCAAGGGATCCTTCCAATAATAAATATTGGTGGCCAACTCTTGCCTATATCTATCTTGTATTCAACGATACCAAATACCCATTTAATATTCCTGATTTCAGAAAGGCTATTTCTATGGCTTTAGATAGAAATTTCATGTTTAAAAGCATTTATTTTGATAGTTACAAATCATATTACAATTCTACATTCATAACTTATCCTCTTCGTTCATGGATGGATCCAACGCTAACAGATCTTGCATCTTCACTTATCACTTATAATCCTCAAAAGGCACAAGATTTACTTGCATCGATAGGATTTAAGAAAAATGAACAAGGACTTCTGATAGGACCGGATGGAAGAGTAGTTCCATCTTTCACGCTCAGCGCAGTTGCTGGATGGACTGACTGGAATCAAGCAGAAAGCATAATTGCTCAGGAATTAAAAGAAATAGGTCTCCAAGTGAATGCGGTTCAACAATCTTTCGGTCAGTGGTATTCTTCTTTACAAACAGGGACATTTGATTCAGCGATAATGTATATGAATATAGGAACAAATCCTTATGAGGCTTACTATACAATGTTTAGTCCATCTCAGACGGCGCCTGTAGGCCAGGTTGCATCTTCTAACTTCAGTAGGTATACCAATCCTCTTATAACTGATGCACTTAAGGTCTTCAACTCAACATCTGATTCAAGATTACAAAAACAAGCGATGTATACAATAGAACGTATTGTTTTGGATGATATGCCAGCCGTTGTTTTATTACCAGGTCCTATTGATGACGTTTATCAAACAAGTACTTTGGCTGGTTTCCCAGACGACCAGTATCCTTACTACATGGTATTATCAATACAGACTACACCTGAGATGTTGGCATTGAATATCCATCTTAAATAAAAGAGGGGGTCCTTACCCCTCTTTTAGTGGAGGAAGAGAATGGAAATAGGTAAGACTTTTATATGTCCGATAAAAGACGATAAAAGGGCCATAGTTACCTTTACATTTGATGATGCACTTTATAAACCGGCTATCTTTTTTACTTCTGACCTTTCAAAAAGAAGTCTGAAAGGTACATTTGCAATAACAACGAATTTTGTCTTCGAATCCGATGGAAATGATTTTAACGGTACATGGGTACAATGGAAAAATTTGATAGATGTCTATAAATTCGATGTAGCAAATCATTCTAAAAGTCACTTAGATCTTACCAAAGCAACGGCAGAAGAACTTGAAGAAGAGATAAATCATGCAAGAAGCATTTTAATTTCAAGATTCAAGGGGAAAAAAGTTTTGTGCATGGTAAATCCCTTTAATGCAACGAATGATACTGTCGACAAAAAAATTTCTGAATATCATTATGCGGCAAGAAATGGGATAGAAGGATTTAACTCTATATCACCATCTGATAAAGAATGGTTAAGACTGAACTATAAAGGTGTTTACCATGATACATCAGCACAAGAAATGAACAAATGGATAGATGAATCTATAAAAAATAACTTGTGGCTTATAGAGATGATACATGGAGTTAACAGTATAGGATGGGAAGCAGCACCCGATCATGTCTTTTCGGATCATTTTGAGTATGTATCAAATAAGGTAAAAGAAATTTGGAATGCAACTTTTGAAGAGGCAACCTTGTATCTTAGAGAAGTTCAGAGATCGTTTGTAATTGTCAAAATTGAAGATCAAAGGGCGATCGTGAGATTAACAAATGATCTATCATCTTATTTTGACTACCCTTTAACTTTAAAAACCATTGTTCCAAATGAAAATGTAAAGTTAATCTCAAAGGGTAAGTATTTACCATTTAATGTTAAAAGAGAAGGAAACAAAATTCTTGCGTATTACAGTGTAATTCCAAATCTTGATGAAGTTTCAATTTTATTTTAGAAAGGAGTGAAGTTTATGAAATTCAAGTTTTTAATCTTTGCAGTAGTTTTGATCGGCATCTTGAGTATTGGCTTTGCAGATGTTTCGTATCCGTATGTGGCTCAGTACGGACCTGCGATAGTCAACTGGGGAAATAACATACAAACAGGCGGAACTTTAAACTGGCTGTATGGTGCAAGTGTAACATTAACACGCAATTTTAATCCATTCATAAGAGGTGTTTTGCCGGTTTCTTTGATTTATGAACCGTTATTTTACGTTGATATGAGCGGAAATATAACCAATATTCTTGGCACGTCTTATAAATGGATAAACAACGATACGGAACTGGATGTTACAATCCGCCAAGGAGTTAAATGGTCCGACGGAGTTCCATTCACTCCTGAGGATGTCGTATTCACCTTCAATTATCTCAAAGCCAATCCAGCGATAGATCTGAATGGTATCTGGGCTCCATCTAATGATCTTGAAAGTGTTTCTGCAAGTGAAGACACAGTTATATTCAAATTTTCAAAACCGAACATACCATTTTTCAACATAATAGCTGGGGAACCAATAGTTCCTGAGCACATATGGTCTAACATAACAGATCCATCCAAGTATACAAATTCCAATCCAGTAGGAACCGGCCCCTTTGTGCTCAAAGACTTTGAGTCGGCTATTGGAACGGTTGTCTTTGCCAAAAATTCAAATTACTGGATGAACGGCAGACCTTACATAAACGAAATAGTCTGGAAAGCACTTCCATCTGATACAACTGCTTTGATGCTACTTTTAAGACATGACATAGATCTCGGAGTAGGATATGTTCCGGACGTTAAAAATGTTTACGTTTCAAAAGATCCCACTGTTAACAAATACTGGTGGCCTGTCGTCGGAAACAACGCCTTATATCTTAACGATGCCAAATATCCTTTCAATATTCCTGATTTCAGAAAGGCCATATCGATGAGTTTGAACAGATCTTACATTCTGGATCGTTTGTATTTTGGCAACTTTGAAAATTACGATAATCCAACGTTGATAACTTACCCACTTCGCTCATGGGTTGATCCAACTCTGACGGCACTTGCATCATCATTGATTACTTACGATCCTCAAAAAGCCCAGGAAATGTTGGCATCGATAGGGTTCAAAAAGAATGCCCAGGGACTTTTAACCGATCCGGCCGGTAACGTACTTCCGACATACACATTAGACGTCGTTTCCGGATGGACAGACTGGGTACAGGGGGCACAAATAGTAGCCCAAGAACTTAAAGAAATAGGACTTCAAATAAGTGTGAGTCAACAATCTTATGGTCAATACTATTCATCATTGCAGACAGGTACGTATGATATGGCTATATCATGGTTAGATGTAGGTCCGACACCTTACAATGCTTACTACTATGCCTTCAGCCCGACACAGACGGCACCGATAGGACAGGTTGCAGCCTCTAACTTCTCAAGATACACGAATCCTTTGATAACAGATGCCTTGAAAGTTTTCAGCACAACTTCAGATCCTACTCTCCAAAAACAGGCAATATACACTATAGAAAGGATAGTTCTTGACGATATGCCAATGATCGCACTTTTGCCAGTTCCAATGTGGGACACGTACACAACCTATCGCTTCGAAGGTTTTCCTGATGATAACTATCCATACTACATCCAAGGGAGTTTTTCAACCGATGAAGAAATTGTGGCTTTGAATGTGCATCTAAAGTGATAAAATGGGGAAGGGAAGTCCCTTCCCCATCTCTTTGAATGGAGGATAATATGTTAAAAAATGGAGATATCGTTCTGTTTCA
>Ga0207433_10015218_pt1 | contig 11006 bp, 9 predicted proteins | sample YelNatPaOPGAMG01_FD_187559 | JGI IMG/M metagenome (GOLD analysis project Ga0207433, IMG submission 187559) | Hot spring thermophilic microbial communities from Obsidian Pool, Yellowstone National Park, USA - OP-RAMG-01 (SPAdes) (version 3) | ecosystem: Environmental > Aquatic > Thermal springs >...
GGAATATAATAGAAGAAGAAAAACCGCTCCTATTAATCCGTGTTCCTCACACCATACTGAGAATGCAAAATCTGTGTGGCGGGATGGGAGGAATTTGAGCGCGGATTGTGTCCCCCTGCTAAATCCTTTTCCTGTTATTCCACCTGAACCAATTGCTATAATTGACTGGAGTATATGATAGCCCTTCCCAAGCGGGTCAGAGTATGGGTTTAAGAATGATATAATTCTCGCTTTCTGATAATCAAGCATAAATCTCCACATGATTGGAACGCTTATAATGAAAAATAAAAAAATGTAGAGAAAGGTTTTCCATCTCATTCCTGAGATTATCATTAGTAAAAATCCTATAAGCATTATAATTCCTGCGGTTCCCAAATCAGGTTGTCCAAGGACCAATGCAACCGGGACGAAAATCAGTAAAAAAGCCTTTACGAGGTCGCCGGTCTCCCATCCTTCTGGTTTCCATTTTTTATCAATAAATGAAGAAATGATGATTATGACGGTAAGTTTCGCAAATTCCGACGGTTGAAAGTTCCAATTTCCGAGCCTCAGCCATCTTTGTGCACCTCCTCCTTCCATTCCTATTATGTCAACCATTAATAACAGGATGAGACTGAAAAGATATAAAATCCATCTCATGTTGTAAAGTCTGAGATAATCAATGCGAAATAATATGAACGCCCCGATTATAGATATTATGAGCCAAACTGTTTGCTTTAGCCAGTGTGATGATGAGAGGTGGGTTATGCTATATATGTTGATTATTCCTGTGATTGATATAATGATGGCAGTAAAAAGGATGATGTAGAAATTTCTTTTCATTTCTTCAATTCATAATACTTTTCAATCATTTTTTTAACAAGAGGTGCTGCTCCAGTTGAACCATGTCCACCATGTTCAATTATTGCTATTACAATTATTTCAGGGTCTTTATAGGGTGAAAATCCAACAAAAAGTGCGTGGTCTCTGTATTCCTCTGGAAGGTCTTCTTCTCTGTAAAACTTATACTTTTCCAGTTTCACTACCTGGGCTGTCCCGGTTTTACCCCCCATTTCCAGTGTCTTACTTCTCAACCATCTTGCTGTTCCCCTTTCAGCATTTACAACTTCAAAGAGAGCCTTTTTTATAATCTCCAGCGTTTTCTCTTTCACGGGGATTTTCTCTATTAAAGGAGGGTCTATTTCCAATCCATCCTTTTCTGATATTTTCATTATAATCCTTGGCTTTACGAGATATCCCCCGTTTACAATGGCAGCGTAAGCCCTTAAGAGCTGAATCGGTGTAACAAGAATATTGCCCTGTCCGATTCCGATATTTGCAATTTCACCGGGTGTGTAATTATTTTGAGGAACGGGAATTAGTCCTTTTCTCTCTTTCAGAACTATTCCTGTCTCTTTTCCAAATCCGAAAAGGGAAAGATATTTTGCTATTCTCTCTTTCCCAAGAAGGAGTGCTATTCTGTAAAAATACACATCGCAGGAGGCAGATATGGCATCGATCAAAGAAACACTACCGTGTCCATCTTTTTTCCAGCATCTGAATTTCCTGTTTCCGATCCAGAGGAATCCGGGACAATGGGCTCTTGAGTTTGGATTTATCAAACCTTCCTCCAGAGCAGCAATTGCGAAAAAAGGCTTTATAGTTGAACCCGGAGGGTAGAGTGCAACACTCCCTCTGTTGAAAAGAGGAGCTTTTTCGTCTGATAGGTATTCCTGCCATTTTACCTTTTCAATTCCTCTTACAAAATCAGAGGCGCGGAAAGACGGATGGACAGCATAGGCTAAAATTTCTCCGTTTTTTGGATTCATCGCAATAATTGTTCCACTCTTTCCTTCAAGAAGTGAATGGGCAAATTCCTGGAGTCTGATGTCAATTGATAGATAAACTGCCTTTCCCCTAACAGGTTTTTTGATACTCAGGAGGTCAACCTTTTTTCCAAGAGCGTCCACTTCTATCTGTTCCCATCCTTTCTCTCCTTTCAGAAAATCTTCTGCTACTGCTTCTATTCCAGTTTTTCCTATAATGTCTCCGAGGGCATATTTTCCTTTTAGAACCTTCAGTTCATTTTCAGAAATCTCTCCGAGATGTCCGAGAAGATGCGAAAACGCCACATCGTTTCTATATTTTCTTACAGGCATTTCAGTGATGTAAACTCCGGGAATGAATAGTTTTTCCACCTCTATTTTTATTAGTGATTCATAGGGTATATCCGTTTTTACTGGAAAAGGCTCAAAGGGTCTGTGATTTTTAATCCATTCTTTATAAGACCTTTCAAGAGATGGAAAATCTATATTTAAAATTGAACACAATTTTTGAAGCACAGATTTGCACCTTTCCCCGCATTCTTCAGGAATTATGTGGATGTCAAAGGATGGGCGATTATCTCCTATAATTATGCCGTTTCTATCAAAGATGTATCCCCTTTCAGGATAGAGGACCTCATTTCTTATACGATTTCTTTCAGATAATCTCCAGAACCTTTCATACTGGATTATTTGAAGGTAAATAAGCCTTAAAAGGATTACACCTACAATTATAGAAAAAATTATGTAAAGGGAATGAACCTTCTTCCTGAAAGATGGACTTTCTGGATTATGTGGATGGAACAGCATTTTTTCTCCTAAAAAGATAATTCATAAAATTTAGGAGGAAGACTGATAGGATGGCATTTAAAAAAATCCCGTAGTGGATTTCAAGACTTAATCCCGCAATTGCCCTTATAAATCCTGCAAATAACCAGTTCAGAAATGTTCCTGTGAAAGGAAGTAAAACCCATAACCATTTGTTTTCAGGATTTAGTATATTTTTTAGTAGATAGATAATACTGAAAAGAATGGAGAAAGAAAAGGCATATTCTCCTGATGGGAAGGCGGATAGACTTCCAATTATATATCCTGCAAGGAGTGAGAAGATAAATCCCTCCCAGTAACTTGAGTTTAAAGCAAGAAAAATTATAAACACATGGTAAAGTTCAAAAGTTGTGCTTGAGAAAAATGAGGAACATGACCTTAAAATAATGAGAATTAGCATTGATATAGAAATCCACAAAATCATTTTTTCATAATAACGAGAACCTCGTTTATCTTCTTTGGGTCAACAAATGGTTCTATATTTACTTCTTTGAACAGCTCCTCATCAAGGGTTTTGATTTCAATAACCGTTCCCACAGATATACCCCGTGGAAATAGGTCACTTATTCCTGCAGTTTGAAAGACATCTCCAACAGCCACATCGCCTGATTTAGGGTAGTATTTAAGTTTACACGCATTTTTTCCGTCTCCGGTCAGGATAGCCTTTTCAAGCGTTCTCGTATTCATAACATCAATGGATATGTTTTTATCTGTAATAAGGATTACATTTGATGAGAATGGATGAGTATGGTTTACAACTCCCACCAATCCTTCAAGAGATACAACAGGCATTCCATCTTTTACTCCCGAATTTTCCCCAACATCTATCAAAATTCCTTTATACCCTCCATCAGAAGAATATCCTATCACATTTCCTACAAGAGTTGGATACTGAAAAACTTCTCTGTAGCCAAGAAGTCCCTCAAGTCTTTCAAGGGTCCTTACCTTTTCCCGTAATGTGTTTATTTCTTTATACTTTTCAAGTAGTTCCCTTTTTAGCCTTTCGTTTTCCCTTGCCACATTTGTCAGATATATATATCTTTTCCAGGCATTTTTAAATTCGTAAACCATTTCCCCTAAAGCAAAAATCGGGATAGAAAAAACCCTGGCGGGAAATTTAAAAAAGCTTCTTTTTTCCCTGTCTGTGAAGTTTAATATGATAATGGCTAAAAACACGACAAATACAGCTACAAACTTTATGAAATTTTTCCAAAAATTCTGCATCTCTTTTCCCTATTTTATCATATTTATATTGAAAAAATCCATAAAACATATAATTGATTTCAAGAAATTCTCTGTATAAAATGCTAAAATGAACATTTCAGTAATAGGCGCAGGAAGCTGGGGGACAGCTTTGAGTATCCTTCTTGGGAGGAGGGGGTTAAGTGTAAAACTATGGTGCTATGAAAAGGAGGTAGAAAATGATATAAATTTAAATAGAGAAAACAGAACCTATCTAAAGGGATTTAAAATTCCTGAAAAGGTCCGGGCATTTACAGAGTTCAGAGAGGTTATGAATGGGGCCGAGTTAGTCATCTTCGCCGTCCCATCCCATGTAACCAGAAAAATTTTAGTAGAAGCCAGACCGTTTATTCCAGAGAATGCGGTTCTTATAAGTGCAACTAAGGGAATTGAGGTGGAATCTCTTAAACTTATGTCCCAGGTTTATGAAGAGATTTTGGAAGACATATTTGATAGGTTTGCTGTGCTGTCCGGTCCGACTTTCGCAAAGGAAGTGGCGGAAGGACTTCCAGCAGCAGCCACAATTGCCTCAAAAAATAGTAAGTTATCTTCACATCTTCAGAAATTTCTTTCAGATGATAAATTCAGATTGTATGAAAGTTCGGATGTCATAGGTGTTGAAATAGGAGGTGCTGTAAAAAATGTGATAGCCATAGCAGCAGGAATATGTGATGGGTTAAAATTAGGACTTAATGCAAGGGCAGCAATTATCACAAGGGGGCTCGCAGAAATTACAAGGCTTGGTGTAAAGATGGGTGCCAATCCGCTTACATTTCTTGGGCTTTCAGGGATTGGGGACCTCGTTCTTACATGCACAGGAGAACTGAGCAGAAATAGAAAGGTGGGATTTCAGATAGGAGAGGGTAAAAAACTGCAAGATATAATAGCATCTACGCCTATGATAGCAGAGGGAGTAAGGACATCCATAGCGGTTAAGAATCTTTCAGATAGAGAGGGAGTGGAGATGCCAATTTCAGAGACAGTTTATCGTATCCTTCACGAAGGGATGAATCCTGAAGATGGGGTAAGAATTCTTATGACAAGGAGTTTGAAAGAGGAATTGTATGGTATATTATTAAATAGATGAAGGAACTTCAACAGGAATTTAAAAAACTTATAAAAATAAGGGATGACTGGATTTCAAACTTATCGGTTGATAACAAGGAACTTCTTTTTTTCGAACTCGAAATGCTTTTAAAGGCAGCAGGAAGGTTCTTTAATATAAACAATCATCCTTTATGGACAAGGGAGGCAGCATCTGCGAAGAATTTTTCCTCAGAAATAAAAATTCTGAAGACAGGTGTTGAAAGGATAATGGCTATTACGAAGAATATCCTTGAGAATGACTCAAACCTTCTTCACTTCCAGAAATATATAGAAAACAGAATTTCAAGGGACAGTGCAAGGGATAAATTGATTCTTGAAAGCATGGAGCAGAAAAACCCTAAAAGTTCCCTCTTTCTTTTAATGATAAATATTATGAGCCTTTATGAAGTGATAAAGTTCATTTCAGAAATGCCAAGGTGCGATTATCTTTTATTTAACAATTTAGGCCATATACTAATAAGGTTGATTTCAACCAACTTGTTTTTTGACCCGGTAAAACTTCCGACCTTTTCCCCTTTATATGACAGGATAAGCAATCCAAAAATTTTAAAAATTGTCAAGAAGGTGAAGTCAGAAAGTGAAAAGAAGGTGATTTCTGTTGTATTTCTCGCTTTCTTCAGGTTTCTTAAGTATTTGAAATTTGTTAATGCGGATGAAACCGACGAAATTAAACTAAAGTCCAATCTTCTCATATTTACACTTTTGCGGAGTGAGTTGAGGGAAATTATAAATTACATAGATAATGAAGCGTTTTCTGAGTTAAAAGGTGCAGATGACCTTTTCTCCTTCCTTAAAGGAGTAAAGTTTCAACTTGAACTTGAATTGAAGAAGGTATATGAAGGTGTCCTTAAAGATTTTGTGTCCGTATCAAATATACCCGCTTTGAGGGCTAATGTTGATACTGCGAGAGGAATTCTTACAAATAACTTTCAGCAGGTTATTGTCAACCTTGCAAAGTTTCTTTCTCCCGATACTGAGGGGAAGGAGATATTTATTGATTTTGTTTCAAAATTAGAAAACTCATTGAGACTGAGGGAAGACCTATGGATATACAGGGAGGTCCTTTATTATGCTGAATTCTGTCTGAAGGCGGATGAGAACGATGAAAACTACAGACCTCCAAAGAATGTCATTGAGATGTTGAGGGATTTCATAATATACTTCCAAAACCTTTCCTTCACCCTTCTTCGCTACACTGACCTTGAGCCATTTGATGAGTTTGCAAGATATATATTCAACCTTTATGAGGATTGCATAGAAAAAAAGAAGATAGAGGAAGAAAAAATTAATCAATTAAAGGAGAAAATCCATACATTCAGAATATATGTGGAAACAACCCTTTCACATGTTAACAACAGGGCTGAATTGAGAGATGTCCCATTTCATACAGAAAGTGCGAAGGAGCTCCTTGAGCAGTTCATAATATGAGGGGGTTTTCTGGTTTTGTTCTGGTTTTTTCCTCCAGTTCTATCCTCAGAGAATTTCTCATCTACCAATGGCAAAGAAGATACAAAAAAACTATCATCCTCTCAGAAAAAGGCTCTCTTTTTCCTTCCGAAAATGAAATTGAGGGGGTGAGAAAAAGAAAATTTGCAGACCTTGCAAGGGTTCTATACGAGAGTGACGAATTTATTATGACAGTAACCCCGGATTCCTTTTTCAGCCCCTTTCCTTCAAGAAATGAATGGGAAAAACGAAAAATCCGCTTACAGAAGGGAGAGTTAAATCTGGAGAGATTTCTCGTTTTTCTGTCGGAAACGGGGTATGAAAGGGTTTCCATTGTGAGGGAAAGAGGAGAATTTGCAAGGAGGGGCTTCATAATTGACATTTTTCCTTCTGGCACAGATTTACCTGTAAGAATAGAAACAGATGGCAACGAGATTTCTTCGTTAAAGAGGTTTAACCCTGTAAATCAGGTAGTCATGGATGAGATAGATGCGATAGAAATTTTTCCTGCAGAAATAGAAGGTGACAGCAAATTTGCAGATGAGATTCCTCAGGGCTCATCAATTATCGTCCCGAGCGCTTTTATTCTGAATGACAGGATTATTGATTGGATTGTTTCAAAGAGATATCCAACCCTCCTTCTTTCAGAAAAGGGAGTTATAAACGAGAAGATTCTGAAATCTGCGGATGAGATTTTAGAACCGGAACCATTTGAGTTTGACCCCCTTTCATTTCTCCGTTCAAAGGCGAATCCCCTTTATGCCCTATCATTATGGACAAAGGACAAAATTTACAGGGGAATGGATGTTTTCTTTTCATACACAACTGAAAGGGGATTTAAGAGGCTAAATGATTTTTTAAAAAATTTCGGATTTGAGCCATTTGTAAAGGGTGGAGCCCAAAATTTTCCTAACATATATCTCCTCAGGAGCAGATTCAGTTCTGGATTTTTTGATGAGAAACTCAAGATAGCCCTTTTTCCGTTTGAATCAAAAATCCCGGTTTCAGATAAGGAAATAAAGGAGGATGAAGGCTTAGAAATTTTTGAAGAAGGAGATATTGTCGTCCACAGGGATTACGGATTGGGAATATACAGGGGTGTAGTAAAAAGGGAGGTAAATGGCAAAGAGGAAGAACTTCTTGAAATTGAATACAGAAACGGGAAAAAACTATTTCTTCCCAAAAGCAGTTCATACCTCCTGAAAAAATACAGAAGCGGTGGTGATTCCTTCAGAAAAATCTCCCTTGATACAATTGATGGAAGGACCTGGAGGAGAAAGAAGGAAAGGCTCATAAAAAGCATAAATGAACTTTCAGAAGTGCTTCTTGAAAAGTTCAAAAAGAGGCTTTCCATCAAAAGGGAGCCTTACAAAATTGATGAGGAATGGCTAAAAGTTTTGTCAGAAACATTTGAATATGAAGAAACCCCTCATCAGATAAGGACTATGGAGGAGATTGTTGAAGATTTGAAGAGGGAATATCCGATGGAAAGGGTTGTATGCGGGGATGCGGGATATGGAAAGACAGAGATTGCCATAAGGACAGCCTGCATAAGTGCAATGAACGGAAGGCAGGTTGCAGTCCTTGCACCAACAACTGTTCTTGCAGAACAGCATTACAATTCATTTGTCAAAAGGTTAAGGGGGTTTCCTTTAAATATAGCCCTTTTAACAAGGTGGGTGGGAGAGAATTTAAAAAAGGAGATAAAGGATGGATTGATTTCAGGGGAAATTGACATAGTTATAGGAACCCATTCACTCCTTCAAAGGGGAATTTCCTTCAAAAACATAGGATTGTTGATTGTGGATGAAGAACATAAATTCGGTGTTGAGCATAAGGACATAAGAAGGAACTTTCCAGATGGAATTGATATCCTTTTCCTTTCAGCGACTCCAATTCCGAGAACCCTTCAATTGACCCTCACAGGATTAAGGGACCTTTCAAGGATTGAAACACCTCCTTATGGGAGGCTTCCTGTCCGAACCTTCATAATGGAGTTTGATGAAGAGATTTTGAAAAGGGTAATTGAGGAAGAAATAAATAGAAAAGGGCAGGTTTTCTTTGTCCACACATCAATAGATGAACTGCCAGAGATTGTCAGTAAAATCAAAACCCTGATTCCTTATGTGAAACTGGAAATAATTCACGGAAGGATGGATGGGAAAAGGATTGAGAGGGTTATGAAAAAGTTTCTTGAGAGGGAGATTGATTTGCTCGTTGCAACCATAATCCTCGGCCTTGGGATTGATGTTCCCACTGCAAACACAATCATCGTGAACAACGCTCATCTGTTCGGGCTTGCGGACCTCTATCACCTGAGGGGAAGGGCAGGGAGGAGCGACCTTCAGGGCTATGCCTATTTTTTCGTCCCGAAATCTCCACTTCCTGCTGATGCGATAAAGAGGCTCAAGGCATTTTCAGAGGCTGTAGAGAAGGGGAGAGGATATTACCTTGCAATGAAGGACCTTGAGATAAGGGGAAGTGGTAATATCCTCGGAAGGGAGCAGTGGGGGCACATATATGAGATTGGTTTTGACACATACATGGAGATTTTGAAAAATACCTTACATAACTTGAAATTAAAAATTTCCTGACATAAAATTTTTAAAATGGGGCTGTGGCTCAGACCGGGAGAGCGCTTGAATGGCATTCAAGAGGTCGGGGGTTCAAATCCCCTCAGCTCCATAAAGGAGAGTTTTATGAAGGAGAGGGGCTTCACTTTAATTGAATTAATGATAGTGGTGGTGATTATTGGCATCCTTTCTGCAATTGCTATTCCAAGTTTTCTTGGTATTCAGGAAAGGGCGAAGAAGAGAGTTATAGTATCGGATGTGGAAACAGGAGCAAAGGAGATGAGTGGATGGCTCATAATGCTGGCATCGCAGAGGGATGTTCAGGAACCGGTTGATTGTGATGGAGATGGAATTAGTGATGATATGTTTGATGATAATGGATGCCTTGTTGATGGCTGTAATGGTGGAACCTGTCAACCTGGTTTTCCATCAAACAAAGCAAATGCTGTAGCCCTTGCCTGGATTTATTTAAAGAGAGATGATAAAAGTATATACAACTCCTCCATTCCCCAATGGGTTTACGGGGGAAATCAGCAAGATGGATTTACCCCTCCAGAAAGCAACCCTAACTATGCAGGGCAGATTGTTGTTTACAGTGTTGGAAATAATATGATTTATCCAGTTGGCTATGATAAAACTGGCTCTCAGATTTTATGGAAGAAAGTCCTTGCATCAGAATGACAAAAATCGTCTATGATTACAAAAATTGTAATTGTGTTTTGATGGATTTATTTTTTTTTAATGGCACAAAAATTGTAAAATATATTTGCAAATAAAAAGAAAGGAGGTGAAAAGAGATGAAGAGATTTACACTAAAAGGAGAAAAGGGTTTTACCCTCATAGAGCTATTGATTGTTGTCGCTATCATCGGAATCCTCGCCGCAATCGCTATCCCTAACTTCCTCGGTCTTCAGGAGAGAGCAAGAAAGAGGACAATCATCTCATCTGCAGACAATGCGGTATCAGAGATTCAGGGGTGGATAAATGCAACATTTGCTCGTCCACCACTAAATGCCCCTGAAGCAGTGGACTGCGAAGGAAAGGGAGAAGCCAACGACGCTATTCTTGGTAATGGTTGTAATGCCGATGTATGTCCTGCTGGAAACTGTCCTACTACTCTTACTCCTGCATCAGATGCCCAAAGAATGCAGGCAGTTATATCTGCTTGGATAGGTGCTCATAATAGTTCATCTGCTGCTACAGATCCTGGATTAACAGGTAATATCCATCAGCAAACTTCTCCATATGATTCCTCAAAGGGTTTGTGGCATGATAATGGTAGCACGGTGACTTCATGTGATGTCGATGGTGGTATTGTTCGGGCTGCAGGACAAATAGTTCTTGCTCCACTTCAGCCTACGGGTGCTGCCAATCCAACTGGAATATGTATAGTTGGATTTGATAATGCAGCAACACCGAACATCCTAATTACCAAGTCAGCAAGTGCTGATTAAAAAAGGGGGGACCTCCCCCCTTTTTCCTTTTTTGGAGGTGAAAATGAGGGGATTGACCCTTATAGAATTGTTAGTAGTTTTAGTAATTATTGGTATATTAGCCGCAATTGCGGTTCCAGGGTATAGAGGTATTCAAAAAAGGTCTGCAATAAGAAGTGGTGAGGCATCTGTTAATTCAATAAAACTTGCTGTTGAGCAATACAGAACATTCCAGAGAACATACTTGAATACAAGTTCGGGATGTGGCTCGCCAGTTGTTCAGGATTCGTCCAATCAACAGATTGATAACTGCTACAGAGGAGCGAATATTGGAAGCAATGTTAATCCCTGGACATTCAGGGTTGAGGCAAGCGATACAGATTACAGGATATGTGCTATCGGTGTTTCGGGTTCCATTGTTAATGGCTTAACTATATGCGTTGATGAGAGGAATAATTGGGGTGACGAATCTACAGTTACATTCCCATGATTTTTAATCTTTTTTTATTACTTTTATTAAATCAGGGAGGAGAAAAGATGGATTTTGTAAAGAAGATTCACTGGCTCGGACATGC